>OFMF01000010.1_pt1 | contig 166951 bp, 156 predicted proteins | sample 1541771 | NCBI WGS metagenome assembly OFMF01 (sample SAMN04209235, study PRJEB22552) | human gut metagenome | biome: gut; material: feces | host: Homo sapiens | place: USA: Oklahoma
CTTATACAATACTCGCTGGTACAAGTATATCATAAGCGTGGGCTGATTGACAGTCGTTATTCCGTATTTTTTCAGGAAGCGGCGGCAGCGTGCTGGATCACATCTTCCAGCAGACTGTCAAGCGGCTTCCCATCCTGTGCGAAATGCTCCGATACCTTGATACGGACTTTCCCCATGACAAAATACTGGGTGCCGTCTTTTTCGGTAAGCAGGGTGCCGCTGTTTTTGTTATTGCTCTCGTTTTTGCTTTTTGCCATAGGCAGTTACCTCCATAAATGAAATATGCCCGACAAGGGAATGTCAGGCAGGTGTACAGCCGCAGACTGTCTCCATGTCAACCAAACTGTGTCAACCGGCAGAAAAGACTTTGAAAACAATCCATAGGCGCTCTATGATTACTTTTTACTTTTTCTTTGATTTCTTGGTTGACATGGTTGACAAAGGAGAGAAATGCCCCAAATATCAGGCTTTTCCCCGTCAACCGGCTGTCAACCGAAGCGTTAACCAAACTGTCAACCGGTGGCTTTTCAGAATGGCAGTTCCATTTGCCGGGCTTCTTCTTCCGTGATTTCCTGAAAACCGTCCCCCTCCGGCGGAGCTTGGTTGACACGCTCCCAGCCTTTTTGAGAACCGTATTTCTTATACCGCTTCGGGCTTTTGTAGGCTACCCAGCCCTGTATGATGCCGCCCGCAATGCCGGTATTCATAATCTCGCAGATTGCCCGTGTCTCCCAGTCTGCCGGGGAATTTAAGTTCCCCAGCGCTTCCTCATAAAGCTGCTTGGAACATACCCTGTCGCCGGTGTAGTCCTCCAAATAGGCGTAGATCATGCCAGCCTGTGTGTCCTCCTGCATGAAGTCCTGCTGATGGGCGTTCAGGTATCGGTTCATTTCCATGCTGAATGACAGCTTATACTTCCCACTGCGGTAAACCGTCATGGCTTCCGCCCACATCTGTTCGATATACGCCCTCGCCGCCGCTTCATCGTCCAGTATGTGAACCTCCGCCCGTTCCGGGTACACCGTCACGGGGAGAAAGCGCCGGTTGCCGGTGCGGTCACGGGGCAAAAAGTCCTGCCGGTTGGTCGTCCCTCCAAATACACATTGCCGCAGCCGGTCTGCCGGATGTGTCTCATACGGCACTTTGTAGGTTTCTTTCTGGCGGCTTAAGAATGACTTGATTTCCTCAATACTCTTGGCGTTGGCTGTGGCAATCATCTCCGACATCTCGATAATCCAATGCCCTTGCAGCTTGCGGTACACATTTTCATCGTCCAGCTTTTTCAAATCGTCTGAAAACCATTCGTCCCTGCCTGCCAGCAGCCGGAAAAAGGTAGATTTCCCGGCTCCCTGACCACCAACCAGACAGAGCATGACCTCAAACTTGCTCCCCGGTCTGAATACCCGCCGGATGGCTCCCATCAGGAACAGTTTCAAGGCTTCATAGGTGTATTCGTCCGTATCGGCTCCCAGAAAGTGATGCAGGGCGTAACGGATGCGCTCTGTGCCGTCCCATTGCAGGCTGTTCAGGTAATCCCTGACCGGATGGTAGCGGTTTTCATTGGCAACAATCTTGATGGCGCTCTGCACCTTTTTCTCGCTGGTAAGCCCGTAATTTTCTTCCAGATACAAAAGCAGGTAGTTCATGTCCATGTCGGTCAGCGTGGTACTGGTGCGCTCCCAGCCCAGCGGCTTCACAATGTCAATCTGCTCCGTCAAAAGGTTCAGGCGCAGCGCCCCACGAAACAGCGGGTCACGCTGGAACACCGTCAGGCAGTTTCGGATGCTGTTCTTCACGCCGCCTTTCTGCGTCCCCTCTAATGTTTCCCGGATTTCTGCCGGTGTCTGCGCCGGTTCCATTGTGTCCATCGTCCTTTTGACCGCTTCCTGCGTTTCCGGCGGCAAGCTCTGAAATTCGCTGTTCAAGCCGCAGCACCTCCTTTCCCTGTGCGGCGATCAATGCCGCTTTTTCTTCTATTTCTCCGTATAACAAAATATCCAAAAGGTATTCTGTGTAGCTTATCCTCTGCAACGCTTCCACAAAAAGAGGATGCCAGATGGCATCCTGCGGCTGTGGGGCGTATGCTGTTTTCCAATGCTCCAGCAGGCGCAGATAATCGCATAGCACCCGGAAACAATACCGTTCCGTTTCCTGAAATCTCTGCTCCGCTGATTTTTGTCGGGGCTGTGACCTGTTGTGACGCTTCCTATCTGGCGGCGCATTGCCGGATTTCTCATAGGAAACGCCGAAGTCCTCCGCAAGCCTGACCGCAGCTTCCCGTTTCCCCAATCCATGCAGCAAAGCGGCAAAGTCGATCACATCCCCGGAAGCCCCGCAGCCGAAGCAGTAAAAGCGGCTGTCCACTTTCATGCTGGGCGTGCGGTCATTGTGGAATGGACAGCAGACCATGCCGTTTCTCCCCACCCGGATTCCATAGAATGAAGCAGCCTGCCGGGTGGTAACAGACTGTTTCACCGCTTCAAATACATTCAAATGCTCCCTCCATAAAAATACTGGTAGCGGTAAAGCTGCCGGTTATATCATAGCTCCATCTCATGTTTCTTTCTCTGTACTGCCTGTGGCTGCTCCCTCCGGCGCAGTGCGGTATCTACGGCGTTCTGCACCTGCCGTAGCCGTATGACTTCCTCCCGGAGTGGCTTGTGCTGCGGAGACAGTTCGGCATACTCTGTTTTTAACTGTGCGTATTCCTGTTTCCATGCTTTCAGGGCAATGGGTTTTCCGTCCAGTTTTTCTTTCAAAATACGGCGGGCGGCATAAAACAGCCGTAACTCCGCATCGTGGGATGTTTCAAATTTCTCCCTCTGTTTCTTAAACTTGATATTGTTCAATTCCGTATGAACAGGTTTTAGCCGCTGGTAATTCTCGCCCTCCCGTATCAATTCCTGCAATTCCTTTATCCGGGCAGATTTCTTTTTCATGGAGTCGCTTAACGCTTCAAATTCTTCGTTGACAGAGGAAAGACGCTCCTGCAAATCCTCTAATGTGAGCAGCTTGTTTTCCGTCAGATAATTGACGGCTTCGGCAAACTGCTTTAAGTTTCCGGTTCTGGCTTTATTGCTCCATGCCCCTGCGTTGCGCTGGTTGTAATAAGCGATCAACAGGTCGGCAAGGCTCGGTGTCTGCGGTTTGGAAAGTTCTTCTTTTACCTCTGCCATCCAGACAAACAGGGCTTTGATCTTCTTCCTCACATCCTGCATGAGCCGGTTGGTGGCTTTAATCCAGCGGTTCAGTTCCCCTTTCTCGGTGCGGATGCCCTTTGCTTCCATCTGCCGGACATTAGCTCCCTCGTGGACAGTAGGTATCAGGTCAAGCCCCTGCCGCACATAGGAACGGTGGTCGATACGCACATCCAGCCCTTTTTCCTCAAATTTTGTATTAACGGCAGCCGCCCACTGCTCCCGCCAGTGTTCCAGCGTTTCCGGCTCATGCCAGTCTGTTGTATGGACAGCGTTAAACATATAATCGCCGTTTTTATCCCGGATTCGGTTTCCATCTTCATCAAGAAGATATTCCCGCCGCTGTTTTTGTCCCCATGTGCCATCCGGGTTCAAAGGGCGCATGGTTGTCATCACATGGAAATGCGGGTTAGGGATGCCGCCGTCCTCTTTCTCCGGGCTGTGAAAAGCAAGATCGGCAATCATGCCTTTTGCCACAAACTGCTCCTGCACGAACTTCCTCGCCAGCTCCATGTTTTCTTCCAGCGTCAATTCATTCTGCATGGCAATATCAAAGGAATAGGCAAGCTGTGCTTTTGGATGTTTCTCGCAGTTCTCCACAGCATTCCAGAGGGTCGCCCGGTCAAGATATATTTCCGGCGCATGGGGCGGCAGCATGATTTCCGAAGCGATCACGCCGCCCTTTTTGGTGTAGTCGCTGACTTCTCCATAGTAGCTGCTGTAAAGACGCTCCCCGGCTCGGTAGGCTGCGCTGGCAATGGCGCTCTGACCGGCGCTGCGCTTTATCTGTGCGATTGAAAAATGATAAAGTGCTATCCTTAGTCACCGCCTTTCTCCTGCCCGGAAATACGGGCGTGGTTCTCTGTGGCAGACCGGATGAAATGCTCCGCCTGCGGCAGATTCAAAATGCTTTCCATGAGGGAATAAAATTCCGTTTCGGTCAGCTCCTTTGTCTGTGGCGCAATGCTCTCAATAGCTGCCCCACGGGTAATCAGCCGGTGCGTCCTCTGTTTCCGGGAACCGCTTTCCAGATACGCCTGCCGGTTTTTCAAACGCTGCATTTTCCGTTTTTCCCGTTCCAGCAGGACAGTGGTTTTTTCATATTCCTGCTTCAACTGTTCCAAAGATTTTTCCATGTTCTCACATCCTTTGCTGATAAGATAAAGAAAGACCATCCGCAGACAGTCCGTGTGTCAGTGCTTCTATAAAACCCGATGAAAAGGGAAAACCGCAGAGCGGATTTCTCTTTGCGGCGGGTACACAGGGGATAGCCGCTTTAGCGGCGCAAGGGGGTGTAGCCACCTTGTCGGAGCGAAGCGAACGCAGACCTCGGATTGCTGATTTTATCAGCGGCAGAGGTAAGCTCCGCAGGACGCACGATACATGGTCTTTAGACTATGTATAGAAGTGCGCCCTTAGTTCCTAAGGGATTTTGCCGTTTCCGGCAGTCTTGTCCTTTTTCTTGGAACGCTTGGAAAGATACTTCGGGCAGTCAACCACAACCGCCCGGAAGCTCTGTTTACATTCGTGCTGGCATTTCCGGCACAGTTCGTTGTAAGTGATACGGCTGCGGTCATTTAAGAAGAAAGACCATTCCAACCGCCGCTTGTTACTCATTCTTGCCATAACCGGCTCCTTTCTCCGTTTCTATCTGATGTACGCAGATAGGCTGTTTTGATGTAGCGTCTCGGTATCATTTTTAAGTTTTTTTCCCTCTGTATGCCCCTTTGGAAAGTGCGGCAGTATTGCAAGTCAGGGAATGATACCTCACGCTTATTTGTCGCTTCCCGGTACGGTTTCGGAGCCTTTTGCCATCCATTCAAAGAAAGCAATTTTGCTGACCTTGATAAGTCTGCCCCTGCGGAACGCTGGAAAGCCGGGTGTGTGTACCAGCTCATAGGCGCTCGCTCTTGAAATTCCCATAATCCGCTGAATGTCCGCCACATCCAGAACCAGCGGTAAATCCTCGTAGCTGTTCAATCTCTTTTTATCGTTCATTCTGTTCCTCCCATAAATCAAATAGGTTAAAATGCTTCCTGTTGCCGTTCTCCCCAAAAGCCGTTTTCCTGCCCCATTCCTGCGGTGTTTCCCTGCATTGGTGCGCCGAATGCGTCACTTCTCCTGCCGGTCATATCCCTTTTGGACGGTCATTCACTTGTCAAGGTACTGTGCGGTACGAAATTACCAACCGCAATCATCATAGCGTACTATCCTTGACAAAACAATGATTCTGCGATACCATGAGTGTAACGGATATAACTGAATTATATAATTACCATAAACAAAGGCAGGGGATAGGGATGGAGAATCAGTTTATACGGCATGAGCCATGTTTTGAGAGGATTTTGTTTGTCCTGACGCTGGACAGGAAGAAAATGAAAGAGCGGATTTTGATTGGGGAAGAACAGCAGATCCGCTTCCGTCTGAACGGGAGCCAAAACGCAGAGGTGCTTTGTGATATGACACGCCCACTGGGAACTTTTTTGATAAACTTTGAGCGTGACACGGACAGAGACTGGAACTTATACGGGCTTTCTCCGCTGCGGCAAGCTCTCCACTCCAACCGATGGAAACAGCCGGAGCTGGAGCAGGCGGCAAGCGAATTTCTTTGGGAGAAATATCTTAGCAACGACCCTCTGAAAATGTATGTGGCGTTCCGTATCTGGAACAGCTATCTGCTTGCCAGAGAACCCCGTGACCGTAACGCTGCCTGTGACCGCTTCATGGATAAAATGAGCAGACTGACCGGGGTATTCCAAAACGAAACCATGAGCTTTGACAGGGAGACAGGAAAACCGAAACAATTTCAAGCTGGCAGCCTTTATTTCAAAGGCGCACCGTCAGAAGATACCCGGCTTGACCTCTGGTTCCCGGACAACCGGCGCACAGAAGAATGTGTGTCTGCCTATGCGTCCCTCTACCCGTTGATTACCTATTATCTGAACAGGCTGAATGACTGGGGGCTTTGCTTCCGGCAGTGCAAGGTCTGTGGGAAATATTTTCTGGCAAAGAGCCAGCGGTATGAGTTGTGCAGCGATAAGTGCCGCAAAGCACAGGCGCTTCAAAACAAGCGGGAATTTGACGAGAGGGCAAGAGAAAATAACTATGACCTGCTTTATAAAAATGAATGCCAGAACTGGCGCAACAAAATAAACCGGGTAAAAAATACCGCAGGCTTTCCGGCTGACCGTCTGGAAAAAATACAGGCTGCCTTTTCCGACTTTAAGAAAGAAGCATTGCAGAGAAAAAAGGCTGTAAAAACAGGAACAGCCAGCCCGAAAGAATTTACGGACTGGCTGTATCAGCAGAGTAATGTAATTGTGGAACTGACTGAATACTAAATTTTTTCTCGTTGTGAGGTTTCTGTGACATTTGCCTGATGGCAGTATCGAAATTGCAGTAATTACTCATGCAAAATGCTTCTTCGTTTTATACACTATATCTATACGCTGGATCACCAGATGAAAGGAGCAAAAAATATGTCTGCAATTCAAAATGCGATTGAAGTGAGGAACTTAACAAAGATTTTTAGTGGCAGGGTTTTGTTTGAGAATTTTAGCCTGAATGTAAAAGCAAATACTATTCATGCGATTATTGGCCCGAACGGTTCTGGAAAGACCACACTGCTGCGCTTGATTACAGGGGTATACCAGCCAAATGCAGGGACAATCAACATTGCAGGGAAATATGCAATGCAGCTTGAAAATGACTATCTGTATGACGAAAAGACTGGCCTTGAAAATTTGAAAATTTTTGGAAAATACTTTGGATTTGAAATAAATGATCGTTCAGACGGCTATTGTACGCAATTAGGATTGACCGAGCATTTAGGAAAGCGTGTTAGCACTTATTCTAAAGGAATGAAAAGAAAACTGTCCCTTTTGATTGTGATTATGATGGGACGGGATATTCTGCTCATGGATGAACCAACATCGGGTGTAGACCCCATATCCAGAGTAGAAATCCGTAGTTTGATAGAGGCTCTAAAAGCTGACGGAAAAACGGTTATTATCACTTCACATGACCTTAGCGAGATTGAAAAGTGCGCTGATGATGTATCTATGATTAAAAATGGCAGATTGCTGTTTGATAAGGGTATTCAAGAAATGCAAGGACAATCATTGGAAGAAATCTTTATTAAGGAGGGCAATCGGCATGAGTAACATGGGAAAAGGCGCAGGCTACTATCTTACCAGAAGTAAAAGCCTCCTAATTGATACTGCGATTGTTGCCATTCTGGCGATTTTTATGAGCTTTGCAATGCAGATGGACGCCTTGCAGTCTAAGGGAGAAGATTATTTAGTCCTAATGCTCTATGCGGTTATTTTTGGTCTTACCTCCCTGCAATCCGGTGCTATGATTGTAGATTTGACAGCAAAGGATAAGGTAAGCCGGAGAATTGAATTTTTTGCAGCTTCTGGAATTGCGGTAAAAGAGATTATAAAACAGTATTCGATACAGATTTTCCGCTTTTCTGGTATTATCCCGTTCTTTGTTTTTATGAGTTGCTATTACTTTACCGACTGGACAATGAGCTTTGGGCGGATCGTATGCGTTTATCTTAGTATTCTTGTACTTAGTTTTTGTGAGATTGTCGCTTTGAATATCATTGTACTGGATGTGAAACGAGTAAAACTGTTCAAAAATGTTCTATTCTTTGGTAATTTTGCACTGGTTTATTTGATTGCGATGTCGGCAGAACGAATTACAGAGTTTGTGAATCAACATCATATAGGAATTGACTATTTGATTATTGTGGTTGATGTTGCACTTTGCATGATGTTTGCACTATTAAGTTTCTTTAAGGCTCGGCACATGAGCAACGAAGCAGTTATCAGGAGGGATGGCGAATGGGTTTGATAACCTTAAACCTTAAAAGGGTATTGAACTGGAATTTTATATTTATGAGTGCGGTAGCAGCTATCTTCGGCATGATCTCTCTGATGAACTTTGGGGATATTTCAGAGAACATTGTATTTGGCGTTGATATAAAGTATTTTATGCTTGATGGATACCTGTGCTTATTTATCTTTTTTGCCGGAGAAATAAGCAAGGATATGTTGCAGCAAGAAAAAATCACAAAGAGAATAGAATGGAAACTTGCTAATGGTATTAAAATCTCAAGTATTGTTAAAGAGAATCTGCTATCACTATGGATTGGAACGCTGATCCTTTTGTTTCCTCTACTTTTGATGATTTCCATTCGTCTGCCAAACCTTATCTTGTTATTAGGCACCTATTTTCTAATCCTTAGCGTATTGTATTCGGCATTTATAAATGTTTTGATTCTCTGGATTAGAAATATGAACTGGTTTAAGAGTATTCCTATCTTTGCAACACTGCTTCATATTTTGCTGGTTGTCTTAAAATGTGGGATATTTATGAAAACGAATAATGTGTGGGTGTTGCTACTATTTTCTCCAGTGAGTATAATAGTTTTGACTGCGTGTGGTTTATGTCTGATGACCAAAGAACGGATCGTATCATCATATTACTAACATAATGAATTTTAGCTGAAAGGAGGGGTGTCCTATGCAGGATAAACGCTTCTATCCGTATCTGCTTCTTCATGCGGGTATTGTGATTTTATGGGTTATATTGGATAGAACACATAAAGGAATTGCGAATGACGGAGCCATCAACTTATTGTCGATTGCCGTCTTGCTTTGTTATTTCAATCTGCTCTATCTTCATGTAATGACATCACGGCGAAAGGCAACAATATCTGAATGTGGCTGGAACCTGTTTTCTGTTTCCTTTATTGCGGCGCTGATGTATGATGGATTTTCTACCTTATACACGGGTGCATTTCTGGCTTTTGCATTGATTATCGGAATAATGCTGGTAAGAACTGACGCAAGCCGGGGTAAAATGGTTCGCTTGCTGTTTGGAATTGCGGCTATCATACTGTCGTTTTTCAATTTCCAAATTCTCCCTGCTATAACTATGTTAGTTGGAATGTTCATGGGAATTTTCCTTGATTATAGATATATAAATTTGAAACAGGTTAATATTCTTCCGATTGCCCAGAGGAAAGCAAGATATGTCCTCGCTTTTATGATTCCCTTGTTTACAGTCGTACTTTATTGCTTTGATTTGTCCACCCTACAAGTCAATGTATTTTTTCAGCTTATAATGCTTTTATTTGAGGCCTTTGCTGTCATTCATCTTGGCGACATGGAGGCCCGTTACAAGGAGTTGACAAAGTATTATGAATTAACGAACTATATTGCAAATGAGAGGGAAGATTTCTCAAGACTGCTTCATAACGATGTGCTTCAAGACATTGGAGGTGCCAAAAATCTCCTGTCGCTTCGCTCACCAGATGTTGATGAAACAAAAAGGATATTGTCTGATTTGGAATTGCGGGTAAGAAATATGATGAATTTCTATTCCTCTAATATCTTTTCGGGGTATGCTTCATGGGAACATATCGGATATATGCTTGACGCGATTAAGAAGCTGTACCCAAAGAAGAATATACTTGTAGATTTCACGATTGACAGCGAAGCAAGGATTGCTTTGAAAAAAGATAACAGTTTGGAACAGACCATGCAGATAATCAAAGAACTTGTCAACAATGTTTATAAACACGCTGCCGCTACTTTTATCCATTTGGAAATCGCGCTAAATGAAGAAAGTAAACTCGTAATTACCTGTCAAAATGATGGAGCGAAACCAAATGACATTGAAAATATTCTTTCTTCCAAAGGTGGTATGCTGTTCTTGACGGTGTTGATAAATGGGAATGGTGGTAACATTCAGTATTTAGAGAAAGATGGTATTTTAACTGCAACGGCAGTTTTGGGGAGAAAAAATGAAGATATTACTATTTGATGATCACAGGATATTTGGAGAGAGTTTAAGCAAACTTCTGGAAGATTGGGACGAAATCTCTATCTGTCGCTATGTAAGTAATGAAACAGAGTTTTGGAATATTCTTTCCGTAGACGAATGGGACATTGTATTACTTGATGTCAACCTAAGAGAGCAGTCAAAAAGTTCTGGCATTGATCTGATAGAAACGATATATAGTAAAAAGCCAAAAATAAAGGTGGTTATGCTATCCTCTTATGATATGCCGGTTTATAGACAGGAGGCACTTAAAAGAGGTGCTGCAAGTTATATTGACAAGTCGGCTTCTGCTGATGAGCTGGTAAAAAAACTTACAGCTATTAGTAAAGGTCACAAATCCACTACGCCCCCTTTATTAGATCCCCTGACAGATCGTGAAGCGGAAATTATTAAGGCGATTGGAACAGGGAAAACAAAGCATGAAATAGCGCAAGAACTGTATATCAGTGAACGCACACTTTACAACCATATCCAAAGCATCTATGATAAGCTGGGGGCTAAAAATGCTATCGAAGCCTATAACAAGGCTATTGCACTTGGATATATCACACCCTTAATATGAGTTTAGGCAATAAGAGGGACAGATATATCAGAACACAAGTGACAAGTATGCACATTATGTAAGCAGATAGCAAAAACAAGTATCATTGAACGACTTCATCAAAACAATAAAGAAAAGCTGGGAGCAAAATTAAGTCTGCTTCCAGCTTTTTTGTATTTGCTATTGTATGTGGTTGACTAAGGAATATTGTTTAAGCGTGAGTTTGTGATATTGGGTGTGGTATCTTTAACTATGGGAAACTCCTTTTTCCCATTTATTCACAGCCGGAGCGGTCACTCCCAGACACTCGGCCAGTTGTTCCTGGGTCAAATGTTTTTCCAGCCGCCGTTCCCGAATGATCGAATGGATCTGCATGGTCATTTTCCTCCTGTGGCATCCTTTTCTGCTTTGATTATACCAGCGGCAGCAGCAATTTGCCATTGAGCTGTTTTTAACTTTGCCTTCAAAAAGATAACCATCGTTCACATCCACGGTCCCAGGTCCAGACAGAGCTGCTCTGCCCCTATATATTATAATAAGGTAAGAACCTCTGCTGGCAGCCCAAAAAGCCGGGCGGCTGCCCGGCTTTTCTTCGGCTTATTCTGGCTTCAAGGTCTTGATCCCCCAGATAAAATATACGATATGGAACCCCCATACGCCGGCCAGCACGGCACAGCCCACCCAAACCGACTGTGCCGCCATAATGACGAAACCCACACTCATCAGCGCAGTCACCAGCAGCATGATCCACCGCTTGGCCTGCCAGGTCATGCCCCGGCCCTGGACATAGCTTTCCAGGTTGTCCTTATAGAGCTTTGTCCCCCGGAACCACCGGTCCAGCCGGGCAGAGCTTTTTGCAAAGCAGCAGGCCGCCAGCATCAAAAAAGGAAAAGCCGGCAGCATGGGCAGCACCGCGCCCACTGCGCCCAACCCCAGTCCCAGACACCCCAACAGCAGGTACACCAATTTTTTGATCTTCATACCCGATCCATCCTTCTTTTTTCCTTTGTGCTTTCCACCAAATGCCGGATCGCCAGCACCGGGTGATAAAACAGCATCCGCGGGCCGGAAAACCGCATGACCATGCGGATCTTCTCCCGCATATCCGGGCAGTAGCAATGCACACGGCAGTTCGAGCAAAAGGTCTTGCTCTCCATAAAAGGGCATTTCTCTGTCCGGTGCTGTGCATAAGACTCCAGCGCTGCACAATCCGGACAGAGCGCCCCCTTTTGTGTCCCATGCTTCTTTTGGCAATACAAGCGGATCATCTGCCCTACCACCTGCTGCTCCCTCTGCCGTTTTGTTTCCAGATCCATACGCTCCCCCTTTTTGAGTTAGCAAAAGCTAACTTTGTGTTCCCGAAAGAGCTGCGCCCTCTCCCAGAGCGCAGCTTTCCGTTCCGGATTCAGCTCATTCGGCCATTTTCCACCGAATAGACCCTGTCTGCGATGCCCATTGTAGACCGACGGTGCGAGACCAGCACCACCGTTTTATCCCCCCGCTCCTGGTGAAGGGAGCGCAGGATCACCGCTTCGTTCAGGCTGTCCAGGTTGCTGGTGGGTTCGTCCAGCAGCATAAACTGTGCATCGTGCAAAAACGCCCGTGCCAGCCCCAAACGCTGCCGCTCGCCGCCGGATAACGTGTCGCCCAGCTCTCCCACCGGGGTGTTATATCCCTGGGGCAGTGTAAGGATAAAGTCATGCACCGACGCCTTTTTGCAGGCCGCCTCGATCTCCTGATCGGTGGCATCCAGCTTTGCAATGCGCAGGTTATTGCGGATGCTGTCGTGGAACAAATGGGTTTCCTGCGTGACATAGCTCTCCATCTGACGAAGATCTGCTGTATTGATCTGGTCCACATTCCGATCCGAGATCCGGATCTGTCCCTGCTGCACCTGCCAGAAGCGCATAAACAGCTTGAGCAGCGTGCTTTTGCCTGATCCGGACCGTCCCACGATGCCCACCACCTGATGGGGAGGGATGACAAGCGACAGATCCTTCAAGACCGGCTCTCCCTGGTAAGCAAAGCTGACATTCTGGCTGGCTGCACCGGAAAACTCCACCTCCGGCTGTCCTGTGACCTCCTCCACTACCGGGGATTCTTCCAGGATATCCAGCACCCGGTTGCCCGCCGCAAAGGTATTTTGCAGGGTGCTGCCCAATGCTGCCAGCGCCACGCAAGGCCCAAAGGAGCTCATCAGCGCCAGTGTAGTGATCAGACAGCCGGAAAAACCGCACAGACGTGCAGACAAAAACAGCATTGCCAAATCAAACAGCAGGATCACCAGGTTGGTAGCCGCTGCATTGCGTCCCGCCGTACGCTTCAAGCGAGCTTCCTCCTCGGACAGCTGATCTGTCATCCGGTCCATCTGTTCCAGGCGGGCAGCTCCTTGGCCATATTGCAGCGTTTCCGACAGTCCCCGCAGCGAATCCAGCACAAATCCGGCCAGCTGTCCGGCACCGGTGCGGAAACGCATTCCGTCCTCACCGCTGTACCGGGAGGTCAGCAGCGGGATCACCGCACCCACCACAATATAGGCCGCCAAGGCCAGCAGCCCCAGCCCCCAATGATAAGAGCCGATGAACCACACCATACCCGCACTATACAGCACAGCAATGCACACAGGCGAGATGGTATGGGCATAAAAGACCTCCAGCAGCTCAATATCTGAGGTGATGACGTTGATCAGGTCGCCTTTATCCCGTCCTTCCAGTTTGGCCGGGCAGAGACGGCGCAGCGCTCCAAACACCTTATCCCGGATCAGCGCCAGCAGCTTAAATGCAATAAAGTGGTTGCAGGCTTGCTCTGCATAGCGCAGCACGCCGCGCACCGCCGCAAAAACCAGTACAGCCCCAAACAGAACCGCCAGCCCCGGGCCGCGGCCGGGACCCAGCACTTCCAAAACGCCAAACCCGCCAAATACGGTGATCATGCTTGCACACAAATGCCCCGCCAGGCCCATAAAGATGGCCAGCAGCATCGTCCCCGTAAGGGGTCTTACCAAACCCACCAGCCGCAGCATGACCTGCGCTCCGCTTCGTTTCATACTGCATCCCCCACTTTCTTCGTATACTGTTCCAGCTCCTGCTGGGCGTTCCACAGCCGGGCATACAGCCCTTTTTGCGCCAGCAGTGCATCGTGCTTACCGCTCTCCACGACCCGGCCCTTTTCCATTACATAGATCCGGTCCGCACCAGCTGCATTGACCAGACGGTGCGAGATGAGGATCACGGTCTTTTTCTTAGCCAGCGCATGGATCAGCGCCATAATGTCGTTCTCGCTCTCCACATCGATATTGGAGGTAGCCTCATCAAAAAGATAGACCGGGCTGTCATGCAGCAGCGCCCGAGCCAGTGCCAGACGCTGCCGCTGCCCGCCGGAAAGATTGCTGCCCTGCTCTGCCACGGGGGTATCCAGACCCTGCCCGCTGCGCAGAAAATCTGCCAGCCGCACCTGTTCCAGCACCTGCCACAGGGCACTCTCCTCCGCTTGGGGAGCTGCCATCAGCAGGTTCTCCCGGACGGTGCCCTTGAACAGGTAGCTCTGGTGGCTGATGTAGGTAATATTCTGGTTCAGGCTCTGCTCTGAGAGCTGGTCCAGGAGCACGCCCCCCACCAGCACCTGACCTGCATAGTGCTTATTGCGCCCCATAAGGATACCAGCGATCGTGCTTTTTCCGCAGCCGCTCTCCCCCACCAGCGCAGTAAAGCTGCCCTGCGGGAATTCCATGTCCACCGCATGCAGCACCTCCCGGCCGGGCTGGTAGGAAAAACAGACCTGCTCCATGCAGATGGAAGGGTCCTGCGGCACACACTGGGTCTTTTGCTCCGGCTCCGGCAGGTCCAGCAAACGGAAGATCTTATCCGAGGCAGCCATACCGTTCATCGCAATATGGAAGTAGCTGCCCAGCAGACGCATGGGCAAAAAGAAATCCGCCGCCAGCAGCAGGATCATGATGCATCCCGCCAGGTCCACCCGCCCTGCCCGGAACTGGGTCACAGACAGGATCGCCCCCAGCGCTGCGCCGCCATATGCGATCAGGTCCATTATGGCAATGGAGTTGAGCTGCATGGTCAGCACCTTCATGGTGATCTTGCGGAAATGCTCGCTCTGCTGGTTCATCTCCTGGTGCTTGAAGCCATCGGCCTGGTAGATCTTGGTAGTGGTCAGGCCCTGCAGGTTTTCCAAAAAGGTATCCCCCAAAGCGGTGTACTGCCCCCAATATTTTGCCAGCAGTTTTTTGGCCCAGCGCTGCACCACGGCAATGGTCACCGGGATCAATGGCACACACACCAGCAGCACCGCCGCAGAGGGCAGATTGATGAACGACAGCACCCCAAACAGAGTAAGGGGGGCCAGCATCGCATAAAAAAACTGCGGCAGATACGCACCAAAGTAGGTCTCCAGCTGGTCCACCCCTTCCACAGCCACCTGCACCACCTGGGATGTATTGACCTGCTCTTTATACGAAGCACCCAGCCGCAAAAGCTTTTGATAGATCTTCTCCCGCAGGGTCCGCTTGACCATTTTGGAGGAAAGATAACTCATACGGGCACTGGCAACGCTGCACCCATAGCGCACCGCCAGCGCAGCAGCTGCCACCACAGCGGTGCGGAGCAAGGTACTGCTCAGATCCTCCCCCGCATACAGACCTTGCAGCAGGGCGGCGATAGCCCCCATCATGGCAATGTTGGCCACCAGAGCGAGCCACTGCAGCACTACGTTTGCAGCGATGTACTTTTTGCTCTCTCCCACGGCAGCGATCAGACGTTTGTTGAGCATCATAGGGACTTGCTTCTCCTCTCAGACCTTCAAATAATAGTTAGAGACCTCTAACCTTTCCTGCAAAAAAGAGGTGCAGGGCGGTACTGCCCAGCACACAAAACTGCACCCCTGCTCCGGGGGGCAGAGCGGCCCCCTCCGCATACCAGCAGGTTAGAAAACACTAACCGTATGATATCACAGCCTTTCGGGTTTTGCAACTATTTTTTTCAAAAAAATCCCCCCGGCGCATCGGATGCGCCAGGGGGACAAATCGCTCTGACTGCGTTCAGGCAATCACTGCGTCTTACTTACCGCTCTTGAAGTCCAGGGGCAGGCTGGTCCAGCGGGCACGGAAGTGGAAAGCAGCATCCTTGGGCTGACGCTGACGGGTGAAGATGCCCTTCTTGTTGCCGTTGGCACGCATGATGCCCTCGGTGGTCTGGAAGTCTGCAAAGTTCCACACCAGCTCACCCTGCACAAAGTCGTAGCTGTCAAACACGGCGTGGTTCATATCCAGGTACTCGTTCTGGTACTCCTGGCTCCACATCACGCTGGGCAGCTTGTGCTCGGTGGGCATGGTGTCGGCGCCGTACTCGGTAAAGATCATGGGACGGCCGTTGAGCACCTGTGCCCAGCCATCCATCTCCTTGCGGAATGCCTGCTCTGCATCCACGATGCCCATGCCGCCCATGACGTACCAGCCATAGTAGCGGTTCAGGCTGATGAAGTCCGCAAACTGCTGGCCCTTGCTGGTGTTGGGCAGGCTCATCATGACCACAGCGTAGGTGCGGGGACGCTTCTGGGGATCCAGCTCATGTGCCAGATCAAACAGCGGCTTGAAGTAGGCCTCGGTGCCCTCGCTGGTGCACTGGGGCTCGTTCAGGATGCTCCAGGCGATGACCGAAGCGTGGTTCTTATCCCGGTTGATCATATCGGTCAGCGCATCCTTGTGGTTCTGCAACAGCTGCGGGGTGGTATCCTTCTCAAAGTAGCCCTGCTTTTTGCCGTTGCCCTGGTTGGCTGCCAGGAAGTTCATGGTGCTCTGCATAAAGCCGACAGCGGGCACCTCGTCGATGACCAGGAAGCCCTCCTCATCTGCCATCTGATACAGCTCTTCTGCATAGGGGTAATGGCTGGTACGGAAGCAGTTGGCGCCGATCCACTTCATGCACTCGTAATCGCGCTTGACCGTAGCCAGATCCAGGCCGCGGCCGCGGATGTCTGCATCCTCGTGCTTGCCGAAGCCGCGCAGGTAGACCGGCTTGCCGTTCAGCAGGAAGTGGCCGTCCTTGATCTCAAAGGTGCGGATACCGATCTTGTCGGTGTACTCATCCACCACAGCGCTGCCGTCCTGGATGCGGATGACGATCTTGTACAGGTATGCATTGTGGACGTTCCACAGCTTTGCCTGGGGCACGGTCAGGGTGCCGGTGGTGCCGCAAGCCTCTGCCACTTTGGTCTCGCCGTCATACAGCTCCACAGTGACCGGATGGTCGCCCGTGGTGGTGACCGTGTAATCCACCTCTGCGCCAGCCTCGGTGAGGCGGTGGTTGACCGAGTAATCCAGGATGCGCTCAGAGGGCAGAGCCAGCAGCTTGACCGGACGCTGCAGACCAGCGTAGTTGTAGAAGTCGAAGTAGGGGGCTGCGATCTTCTTGCCGTTGGACAGCACAGCGGTGGTGCCAGCCGGCAGCATATACTCGTTCAGCTCATTGTTCAGCAGCACGCTGAGCTTGTTGTACTGGTTGTAGCGCACGATGTCGGTAACAAAGGCATCAAACGGCAAAAAGCCGCCCTCGTGCTGTGCGATCTCCACCCCGTTGACGAACACGCGGGCATGGTGGGTAGCGGAGCCAAAGCGGATGGCGACCTCCTTGCCGCTCCACTCGCCGGGCACGAAAAAGTCGGTCTCGTACCAGAAGTCGCCGCAGTACTCGCGAGAGTCCTTATCGGTGAACAGGTCACAGAAGGAGGACGGCACCGGCATGGAGATGGAGTCGGTCAGGCCGTTCATCCACTTCTGCTCCACACCGCAGCTCTCCGGGTCAAAGCGGAAACGCCACATCCCGTCCAGGCTGACCGCCCGGCGGGTAGCAGAGGTGCAAGGATAAAGCATGGATTTGTTCATGATAGTTAACCTCACTGTTCAGAGCCATAGGCTCGATTTAGGGGCGGAGCAAGCCGCCCCCTGTCGGGAGATCCGATTTCTCTACGCTGCTAGTATACCAGTAGCCCCCAGCGAAAGCATAGAAATTTTTTTATGAAAACAGAGAAATTTTATTCAACAGCTCTTATTCCGGCGGATATTCTGCACCGCAGATGTATCCTATCTGCTTACAGCTCATAGCGCAGGCCAAAGCCCAGCTCATAGTAGCTGCCTGCTGCATCCCGGTAGGCATAGGCTTTGCCGTTCTCATCTTTGAGGGCGTCCGGCATATAGGCGTCCTTGGCATAGCCGGGCACATCGTTGGGGCTGACGCAGCGGCCCGCCGCATCCACCCGCAGCACCTCATCCCCGCGGGGCAGGGTCAGCGGCAGTTTGCCCACCGGAGCAAAACGGCCCATCATCACATCCAGCACCGCTTCGGGGAAGGTATCAAACCCAGCGGTCAGTGCATCGGCCCAGCGCTCCACATTGCCCACCTGCCATGCCAGCGGGAAGTTGATGTTCGCCACCAGCTTGCCGCCGTTGGCCCGCACCGCTTTTGCGATCTCCGGGATGCGGCTGGCCCCTACCAGGGTAGTCTCCTGGTGGGTCTCTGCCTGCGGACGCCCATCCTCGCCTACATTGCAGACTGTCTTATCTTCACAGATATCCAGCTCCAGATAGCCGGGGGTTGCGTTGAAGTATGCGCCGGAACCGGGGCTGATCATCAGCAGCGCCACGTCTGCCTCCGACGGCTGCTCCACCAGGGTCTGGTCTGCCAGCAGGCTGCGCAGGCTCTGGGTGGCCTTCTCCCCTGCTTCTGCGGTGCGGCCAAAGGCTTCCGCATAGATGCGGCAGCCCGGTTTCAGAGGCAAGGTACCGTCGTTTTTCAGCAGCACCACCGATTCACGGTGTACCCGGGCCGCCTCGTCCCAATCCTCTTTCCGGCTTACAGCAGCCTCTGCCTCCGCAGGGTCGGCGTAGCAGTCCTCAAACATCCCCTGCCGGAACAATTCGGTCAATGTACGGGTAACCGCCCGGTCGATGCTTGCATCGGTCAGCACCAGCTGCTCCTTGGCAAACCCTTCCGGCAGCGGATGGGTGTCGTAGTGGTCGTTGGTGGCGCGGGCGTAGGCTTCGGCACCGGCTTCCTCGTCAAACAGACCGGAGATCAGGTCCACTCCGCTGTGGGTGACGGCATAACCAATGCGCTCCGGCACATCCAGCATATCCACGCCCCAGCACATATTGTGGGTAATACCGGTGTCCGAATTGATATATCCCTCAAAACCCATCTGCTCCCGGAGCATCCCATCTATGAACACCTTATTGTAGGCAAAACCGTATGGCTCCATGGGCATCGGCTGGCCGCAGAAGTCCTGCTGGGGGGCACTCTTTTCTGCGCTTGGCTTGGAGTAATAGGGCATCACCGCCTCTGCCTTATGGCGCACAGCGGCCCGGAAAGGCGGGACATGGTATTTTTGCAGGGACCCGGGGGTAGCATAGATGTTCCACTGCCCTGCGGCATAGTGGGGGTCAAAGCCATTTTCCCGGGCTCCGCCGCCGGGGAAGTGTTTTACCGTTACCGACACACCCTGCTGGGTAACGCCCTGGCTGCCGCCCTGGATGCCGGGGATCAGGTGGTCAAAGATCTCCTCGATCAGCACCGGGTCCTCGCCAAAGGTGCCAAAGGTGCGCTGCCACCGGGGGTCGGTGACACAGTCTGCCATGTACATATAGCCTTTGCGCAGGCCGCAGGCCCGCCACTGGCGGCGAATGGTGTCCGCAAATTTATCAATGATCTCGATCCGGGCGGTGCCCTTGACCGCAGCAGCAATGCCCAGCGTGCCCGGCCAGGCAGCAAACACACCGGCTGCGTCGTTCATACCAAACACAGCCTCGCCGTTCTCGTTGCGGCTGTTGGACATGACCTGCACCGGCACAAAGTGGGGGCAGCCTTCCGCCACATATTGCAGCTGGTCCAGATAATCGGCCAGATCCGGGGCGGCAGGGTTTTCCCGAAGGATCAGATGGCGGATAAAGCGTCCCTGCAAAAGCTCGGTGGTTCCGGGCAGCTTCTGCTGTCCAAAGATCGTGCTGGCCGCCTCTACCGGCGCTTCGTCCAGCAGGCCGCTCTCATCTGCCACCGGGTGATGGTCTTTGAGCCGGGCCGAAGGATACTTGGGGCCCATGCGCCAATCCGAGGTGAACAGCTGGGCGATCTTCTCCTTTACGGTCAGGGTCTTGACGTAGGCTGCTGCCCGCTGCGCTGCCGGCAGCCGCCAGTCATTTACCGGGGTCAATGCACCGGTGCCGTCAATATCCTTGAAGTACAGGCCATCCTGCTGAAAGACCGGGCGGGAAACGGTGCTGATGCTTGCGCCGCCGGGATTTTGGAACCGTTTGACCTGCTGGGAAGCTTTTTTGACCATATGATCCACTCCTTTTGTCCATCCGGACAAGATAATACTGATACCTATATTATACCGGCAAATTACGGAAGGCTGATAGAATTTTTTTACGAAAAACTCGGAAAACTTGACCTTTGTGAAAAATTTCGTCAAGTTGCATCATCGGTATATCAGTTTATTGTGCAACTAGCCCATATTATTTTTTCAACAAGGGCTTAAAATAGAGATAACGCAAAAATCTTCTAGTAGGCATAAAAAATTTTCTAACATGATTTTCAAAAAAACTTCATAATAGAGCCACAAAGCTTCCTGCTGTGCTGCGCCATAGAAGCCAACAGGGAAGAGAGAAACGACCGGGTCGGGACGCTGCGCACACACGGTGTCCCAGCCAAAATGAAAGGAGTCAACATTTATGGCTAAACTGAGATCCCTGCCGGATAAGTTCTACGACAAGGACTACGAGACCAACGGCATCCACCGCGTTCCGCTGTGGCGCATCGGCGGCTTTGCGCTGAACAACGCCGCTACCAACCTGTATATGTTCTTGATGAACTATGTCTCCTACTATCTGCTGGGCTGGGTCGGCGTCGGCATGATGCTCGCCTCTTCCCTGACCATGATGATGCGCATCTGGGACGGTGTCACCGACCCCTTCGTAGGCTTTATGGTGGATAAGACCAACGGCAAGTTCGGCAAGAACCGTCCGTTTATCATCGTCGGCAACCTGATCCTGGCCAGCACCAGCTTTATTCTGTTCCATGTGACCCACAAACTGCCGGAGGCCGCCCGCTTCCCCTTCTTTGTGGTATTTATGATGATTTACTACCTGGGCTATACCTGCCAGTGCGTCGTCACCAAGTCTGCCCAGAGCTGCCTGACCAATGACCCCAAGCAGCGTCCTATGTTTGCTGCTTTTGACAGTGCGCTTGTCACCGTTCTGTTCTCCGGCCTGGCCGTTGTTACTGCCAACATCGCTGACCACTACAAGGACGTGGGCGGTTACGCTTCTACTGAGTTCTTCCACACTTACTGGATGATCACCGCCATCCTTTCCGCTGTCTTCACTGTGATCGCTGTGATCTCCATTGCCCCCAAGGATCGTGCTGAGTTCTTCGGCACCGGCAAGGCTGTCAAGGTTGGCCTGAAGGACTACTGGGATACCCTGAAGAACAACCGCGCCATTCAGATGCTGGTGCTGTCCGCTTCTACCGATAAGCTGGGTTCCACCTCTAAGACCAGCGCCGTCGGCGTTGCCATGTTCGCCTGCATCGCCGGTTCCACCCTGCTGCAAGGCAACGTTACCGCTCTGACCGTGGTTCCCAATGCTGTCTTTGCCTTCCTGTTCGTCTCCTTCTTCGCTCCCAAGTTTGGCCAGCGCAAGGGCATGATCATCGGCTCTGTGGGCGCACTGATCACCAACGGCCTGCTGGCTGCCCTGTGGCTGTTCGGCGACCCCACCACCATGACCTCCAACCCCGAGACCGGCGCTCTGAACTGGGGCTACTTCCTGACTGCTTATGTAGTGCTGACCATTATCACTGCTGGCTTCCAGGGTCTGTCCGGCAACATCGTTATCCCCATGACCGCCGACTGCGCCGACTACGAGGTCTACCGTTCTGGCAAGTATGTTCCCGGTCTGATGGGCACCCTGTTCTCCTTCGTGGATAAGATGGTCTCCTCCTTCGCTCCCATGGTCGCTGGCGCAATGTTCACCATCTGCGGCTTTGCTGATCACAACCCCGTCATGGGCGACGTGGCCACCCCCGCTCTGCGCAATGGCGTTGTTTTCTGCGCCTACGGCATGATCATGCTCGGCCTGATCTGCAACCTGATCGCCATGAAGTTCTACCCCCTGACCAAGGAGAAAATGGCCGAGATCCAGAACGAGGTCGTCAAGATCAAGGAGCGCGCTGCACTGGAGAACGCTTGATCCCCACGCTCCACTTCCCCTGTATTCCCGCTGTATCAACCTGCGACTGTGAGGTAAATGTATATGATGAGCCAGACCCAGCATACGGACACAGACAGCCAGAAAAAAAAGAAGTTTGAGTATACCCCCGATCCGAATCACGGCTGGCTCTGGAATTTCATCGACCGCACCCTGACCTGGCGGGAAAACCGGGAGAAACATTGTGTCAACCGCAAAACCTACCTGCTGTGGTGTCTGCTGGGCGTGTTCGGCGCACACCGCTTTTATGAGAAGCGCCCCATCCTGGGGCTGGTCTATCTGGCCACCTGCTGGAGCGGCTTCTCCGCAGCGATGACTCTGCTGGACGCCATTATTGTGATCCCTATGAAGCCGGACGAAAACGGCAACATCTGGTTGTAAGGAGGGCCTTGGATATGGAGCAACTGACTCAGTTCCTGTTCAACACAGATCACTCCGCCCCGGGTATAGGGGAGCTGATGATCTTTGTAGCTATCATCCTGATCGTCCCCTCGCTGACACAGGCATTGTATGCACGGCGCTGCGCCAAGCGCCGCAACAAGCGGGATTGACACATCCTCTTTCGATTCCTTCTCTTCTTTTCTTCTTTTTCAATTCCTCCTAAGAGACAGCAGGAGCCTGCGGTGCAACGGCCGCAGGCTCCTGCTGTTTTTGTTTATTTTTTCTCCGCTTCCGGCTTGGGCGCCAGCTGTGCGCTCTGCTCCCGGCTGACCCGGCGGTAAAGGGTGGGGGTCATCTGGTATGCTTTTTTGAAGATCTTGGTAAAGTAGTTCACATCATAGATGCCCACTTTTTCCGCAATGGCTGTAATGGAAAGGTTGGACTCGGTCAGCATCCCAGCAGCCCGCTTCATCCGGCTGGAGTTGATGTACTCCACCAGCGTCACCCCTACCTCGCTGCGGAACAGGTTGGACAGGTAGCTCTGGCTGATAAAGAACTGCTCTGCCAGCGCCCGCAGGGACAGCGATTCCGCCAGGTTCAGATTGATATAGTTGATCACGCTGCGGATCAAGGGCGAATAATTGCGCAGCGCATACTCCTGCACACAGCGGCAATAGCCCACAAGCATCTCTTCCCGCAGCGCCGGGACCTGCTCGACTGTGACCGTGCGGATGCGCTGATAGTACCCGGCAGATAAGGTATCGATATAACAGGGGTGGACCTCCGCCCGCTGAATGGCTTTGCGCAGTAACACATTCAGTACGATCAGGCTGTTGCGCAGCTCCTGCAGATCGTTGAAAAACCGGTCATCGCTGTAACGGAAACGCCGGTGCCGCTCCATGATCTTCATTGCCTTTTCGATATCGCCCTGCGCCACAGCATCCATCAGGTCCGACTCGTTGTTGTACCGCTCCTCCAGCATCGTGCGGGACAGCCCTGCGCTGGCTTCCAGGTGGGTCTCCCCTAGATCCACAGCCGTAAAATTAAAAGGCAGCAGCTCTTTGCGCATCTCAATATGGAAATCCTCCCGCCCGTCCACATGAGGAAATGCGGCCGAAAGCAGGCTCAGAACGGTTTGACCAAAGAGGGACTCGTCCTCCATCAAATAGATGCCGCTGTAAAAGTTCTCCACAAGATCCCGCATCTGCTGCGAGGTGCGCACCCCGAACCACTCCAGATTTTTTTGCAGCTGCTCCCGGGAGGCTGCGCTGCGCCAGGGCCCTATGATATAGGCTTTGTCCTGCTCATCCGGCATACGGAAAATGAAATACCGCATCCCAAAGGTGCCTTCCATCAGCAAGAGCGCCCGTTCCGGCGTACTCTCCAGCAGGGTGCGGCCCATGAGCTTCCAGTCAAATTGGGGGTCCAAAGCATCCCGCAGGCCATAGTCAAAGCGGTGCAGCTGGTCAAAGGGTTCCACCAACGGAGTGATCTGCAATTCATGCACTGCCAGCACCCGCCGCAGTGCGTCGATCAGATCAATTTGCATTCTTGTTCTGCACATCCTCTCTCGGCGGCAAGCCGCACAATATAACTTTATTTTACACCTCTGCTGTACGAATTACAACAAAAAACCGCACAGGCGATAGAGTTTGTATCGCCTGTGCGGAAAAATCATCGTTTGACCGAAGTTTTATATCTTACTTCTTGATCTTGATCAGCTGTGCGTTGATGCTCTCCATAAAGCCCTCGGGCATAGAGGTCATAAAGTCGCCCATCTTCTCCAGGGTCATCATCTTCATCATATCCCACATACCTACGCCGGGGGTCAGATCAAAGTTGGTGGCCAGCTTGACAGCCTTTGCAACGATGGCAAAAGCCTCCTCATTCTGAGAGATGACCTCCACGTTATCCTTGATGCTGTAATAGCCCTCGGGGAACTCCATGGGGCCCTCCAGATCCATGCTGCCCATCTGCTTGAACCAGTTGGCCACGCCCTCCTGACGCTCGTTGAACTCCGGCAGGGTGTAGCAAGCGGGCTCGGTCTCCACCTTTTCCAGCGTGATGGAGTCCTTCACATCGCCAGCCACAGCCAGCAGGATGTTGAAGCCCTCCTCCAGAGCCAGCTCAAACTCGAACACACGGTGAGCCGCCTTGGTCTCCACCAGGGTACCGTTCAGGTACAGCGAGACCTTGTCCTGGTTGGAATAGACCTTGACCTTGGTGGTGTCCCCTGCCCGCTGTGCATAGCGGCGGCCAGCGATGTGCACCATAGGCTCGGTGCTCCAATATGCCTGGTAGACATAGAAGCTGTCCTTGCGGGTCTTGCGGTCCATGGTGACCAGGCCCTTATTGTTGCGGCCGCTCACGCCGCCCTCGTTGCGGGCTGCGCAGCCAAAGTCGAACATATTCCACACATGGGTAGCCCACAGCCAGGGACGATCCTCAAACACCTGTGCCATATGCTCATGATACAGGGCCTGATACTCCTCGGTGTAGTCCTTGCACTGGGGGGTGGAGCTATGCCAGTTGATGATACCCTCGCAGCCGTACTCCGACACGCCCAGGCAGATGTCCGGGTGCTCGGCGTGGAACTTATCCAGCCAGGGGCCGTTGTCCTCGGTCTTGCCGCCGTACCAGCCAAAATAGTGGTTGTAGCTCTCCAGGTCGGTGATGCGGTGCATGGGGCCGTTGACCGGAGTGTTGGAGACGTGGGCAATGGTGGTCAGACGGGTGGGGTCCAGCTCCTTGCACAGCTTCTGCAGATCGTGGTGGCAGTCCACCAGCTTCTGGCTGATGCCGCCGATCAGGATCTCGTTGGAGATGCCCCAGAACATGATGGAGGGGTGGTTGTAGTTCTGCACCACCAGCTCGGTGAGCTGGTTGCGGCAGTCCTGATGCGCCTCATCGGCCTGCTTGAACACGCTGATAAACGGGATCTCTGCCCAGACAGCAAAGCCCAGCCGGTCGCAGGCATCGTAGAAGTCCTGGCTGTGCTGATAGTGTGCCAGACGGATGGTGTTGGCGCCCAGCTCCTTGATGATCAGTGCATCCTCATAGTGCTCATCGGCAGTCAGAGCGTTGCCCTCATACATCCGGTCCTGATGGCGGGAGACACCGCGCAGCGGGGTAGCCACGCCGTTGATGAAGAAGCCGCCGTCCGGGGTGACGCTGAAGCTGCGCACACCCACCTCAGCGCTGACCTCGTCATAGGTCTCGTTGTTGCGCTGCAGCCGAGCGGTAACGGTGTACAGGTTGGGGGTGTCCATGCTCCACAGCTCTGCATCCGGCACATACAGGGTGACGGCAGTGTTGTCGGAGGGACGGACCGCAGAAGCCACCTCCTGGCCGTAGCAGTCCTCGATGCTGTACAGCACGGTGAACTTATCGGCAGGGTTAGTGACAAAGCTGCGGATCTCAAAGGTAGCGCCGCCGTCCTCGGTGGGTTTCGGGGTGACCATCAGGCCGGGGCCGCCGTAGTAATCCAGATCAAAGTGGCTGTCCGGCACGCTGATCAGGTTGACGCCGCGGTACAGGCCGCCGTAGAAGGTAAAGTCGGCAGAAGCGGGATACATCGAGGGGGTGTCCTCGTTGCTGACCTCAATGACCAGCTCATTCTCGCCCTCGTGGCACAGATCGGTCACATCGGCGCGGAAGATGGAGAACCCGCCCTCATGGGTGGTTGCCACCTGACCGTTGACCTTGACCGTAGCCGCCAGCGCAGCTGCCAGCACTTCCACATAGGTGCGGCCGCCTGCCAGGGGCTGCTGCGGCTTTGTGAAGGTGCGGGTGTACACGCCGGTGGTCCGCAGATAGGAACCATTGCCGTCCATGCCGTCCACTGCATTCCAGGTGTGGGGCAGGGTGACCTGCTGTGCCGGGCGCTCCCCCTTGGGGAAGCTCAGGGTCCAGTTCTCGTTCAAGGAAATGATCTCTCGCATAGATGTACGTCTCCTTTTTGATTGAATAAGTCATGCCTGTTTATGGCTGTAGCTTGTTGTACTGATTGTACCACACGGATATGGATTTTCTGTGGTAGTTTTTTTGAAAGATTTCGTATTATTTTGTGTATTCTGTACGCGCGGCAGTCCCTTGTTTTCTTTCATCGCTTCTACGTATTTTTATGCGTCCGCCGGACCTTTCCTTTGCCACCCGCAAAAAAGCCTGCACCGGCCGGGGTGCAGGCTCTTTTTCTATTTGTTCTCAGTAATTTTCGCACCGGATCTCAAAATAGCTCTGGGGGTGGGCGCAGGCGGGGCAGACCTCCGGAGCCTTCTCCCCTACCACGATATGACCGCAGTTGCGGCACTCCCAGACCTTGACGCCTGCTTTCTCAAACACCTGGCGGGTCTCCACATTGCGCAGCAGCGCACGGTAACGCTCTTCATGGTGCTTTTCAATAGCTGCCACCAGACGGAATTTCTCAGCCAGCTCGTGGAACCCTTCCTCCTCTGCCGTTTTGGCAAAGCCATCGTACATATCGGTCCACTCGTAGTTTTCACCATCGGCAGCTGCTGCCAGGTTCTGCGCTGTATCCCCAATGCCGTTCAGCTCTTTGAACCACAGCTTTGCGTGCTCTTTCTCATTATCTGCGGTCTTGAGAAACAGCGCTGCGATCTGCTCATAGCCCTCTTTCTTGGCCTTGGAAGCAAAGTAGGTGTACTTGTTCCGGGCCTGCGACTCCCCAGCAAAGGCAGCTTCCAGGTTCTTTTCGGTCTGTGTGCCCGCATAGGGGTTCTTCTTCTGCTCCACCAGCACCAGCTTGTCTCCCTTTGCTTTGCACTTGGGGCAGATGGGTTCCAGCCCCTCCTCCACCTCAAACACCAGACCACAGACCAGACACTTGTAGGTTTTCATCGCTTTATCCTCCTTTTTATCGTTGCAGGGAAGCAATGCCCCCAGCTTTATGCCCTCTCTGCCGGGAACCACGGCCCGTACAGCACGGACTTTTCTTGTGCCAGAAGGTTTTGCGCTTTTCACGCTCCATCAAGCGATCCATTCCACATCCATTCTCATTATACCAACCCTTCGCTGATGGGTCAATAAATCCATACCCGCTGAAACATACAACTTTTTTGGCATTTTTTGTGGATCTTCCCGGTGGCCAGCGCAACACAGCATCTTCCCACAAAGAGAGTATGCGCCGCACACCGCCCCCTATGCACCCGAACACAAGTGGGTTACAAAGTGGGTTGCAAAAACAAAAACGACGCTGATTTTCAACAAATCAGCGTCGTTTTTCATGGTGGACAGACTGCAATGCCAGACGAACTTTATTCTTTATGTTTCGGCATATTCGATTCTGTTCTGCATTCCACTTACACGAGAGATTTTATGATAGGGTATATTTTTTCTTCATTCCGTTATGCCAACTATACGAAATCAAGCCTTCGTTTTGCAAGCGACCTACAACAATGCCTTCATCAATTTCGCATTTGTTGGCAAAATGACGAATCGAGTCAGCGTCGAACTGTCCGCTATGAACAAAAGCTGCATAATCAGATGGCTCAATCAAAATATCCGCAGCCATCCGATCTGCTTGTTTTTCATCGTTTGCGTCTGCACCTTGTTCTTTATCAATATGACTTTCTAACACATGCGAAATCTCGTGGAAAAGACTGAACCAGAATTTATCCGCGTCTTTACCTCGTACAGTTAACCCCATAACGACTTTTTTACCATCATAAAAAGTTGCGCCGTGAAGAAACGATCCGCTTATATGGGGCAAAAAAACAAGTGCAATTCCACATTCAGACAAAATCTCCCTCAATCTTGGGCAGAATACTTCTGGCCTTTGAGTTGTCATTCGCCGGATTTCAGGAAGATCATCCCTTAACTTTTTCTTATTGAGCGGTTTTACCGAAATTTCTCTTGCTTCACGCTTCGCCTCTTGTACCCAAGCAATCAAAGCAAAGTCGCTTTTTTCTGTCATCCCAAGTTTTCTACATGCGATCTTTTGAAGTTCTGTATCCTGCAAATATTTCAGCCGTGCAACTTCAAAAAACTTTCGTAGATTGACGATTTTATCTTCTGTAGTTTTTGCTTCCGGAACCCAGTGCTCTTTTTCAAGCTCCCTATAAGGAAACTTTTTACAAACCTCTTTTTCTTCATCCATCTCATTTTCGGCCTGTGCTTTTATTAACTTCTCCTGATAAATCGCCTCCAAGTTGTTCCAAAAACGAGCAGGAATTCCAAACACCATTTCTAATTTTTCTGCTGTTTCAGGGGTAAGCCGAACATCTCCATTGATAAGCTGACTGATATGTTTTTCCGACATTCCCATCCGAGCAGCAAAATCCTTCTGTGTCATTCCGCGATCTTCGAGTTGTTCTTTTATCGTGGTTCCCGGTGGCGTTGCAATTATACTTTTACTCCTAAGCATCGTTTCAAGCCTCCGAATCAACTGATACTTTTAATGATAGTCAACAATTTCTTTAATATACGCAATTTGGATGTCTTCGCCATGCTTCTCAAACACAAGCCGGTATGGATGTACAAGGTCGACCGCATATTCACCATCCCGATCTGCATGTAACGCATGGCACCTACCAATATGATATTGAATCATCATCTCTACCGTATCAATCGATGCAATTTGGTCTATTCTTGTGTGAATGACTTCTGCCATCCTGTGCCCATGTTTCCGCTCAGCAGCAGAAGCGTTCGTGCATATCTTTTCAATTCCCTTGTTTTTATAGGTTATTTTCAAGACCCAGCCTCCGCTGTCAAATTGCTTTCTTACACTTGTACATCATTTCCTCGGTTATATTATACCACAGGCAGTTTTATTTTTCAATCTTCAAATTTACCAAATAGGTAAATTTTATCGTCTATCTTGTATGTTTCCGGGAAGTAACATCTTCCGTAATACCATGCTTTTCCCTGTATTCTTTTACTTTACGCCAAAATGTCGCAGGCTTCAGTTTTAACTCATTCATCATAATTTTTGGTGTGCTTTTTCCAGCTTGCCATGCATTATACAACAGTTCAAATCGTTCTTCATCCACTTCGATTGCCTTTCGTCCTTTATATTTTCCTTCAGACCTTGCTAGTTCTATTCCTTTTCGCTGACGTTCCTTCTTCATATCATAGTCGAATTGAGATATTGCTGTAAACACATTCATCACCGCACCCCCACCCGGTAGAGATGTGTCAATCTTTTCTTTCAGGCTAACGAAGCCGACTTGTTTTTGGGCAAGTTCCCTCACAATACTCAAAAGTTCAGCCATTGAACTCGCAATCTCCGCAAATTCCTTTACTACAAAAACGTCGCCTGTTCTGAGGCACTCCAATGCTTTCATTAGCTGCGGTGATTCATCATTTTCTTGATCGGTTTTCTCAACAAACGCCTTTTCTACGTTCAGCTTCTCTACTATCTCAGTATGCACATTTTCGCTTTCACTATTATCCTGCACTCGCAAATATCCAATTCTCATAATATGCCCTTTCATTGCACTCTAAGTATTCATCTATATTATTCAAAGCTATTATAAAACAAAATCCCGCAGAAGACAACGACTATTCGTCATCTTCTGCGGGTTCTACCGCGTTGCGGTTGGTGGAGGCGATGGGAGTCGAACTAATTCCCGCCGTTTCATCGTGAAAAATTACGGATTTTCGGCTCAAAAATATGGCGTTGCTATGGCTTGAAATTCGGCCTATGGAAATGTGATTCAACCTCTAAAATCTGAAAGTGTGGTAAAAAGTGTGGTATTTTCAGCCTTGCAGCAGCTTCAAAAATACCGCGTTGACGGCCTGCGCTGTGGCTATGTCCTCGCCTGTCAGAGCGTGGCTGTAAACGCCGAAAGTGTCCATGTCCTCAGAGTGGCCGACCAGCTCTTTCACCTCACCGGCAGGCAGGGTTTTCACCACGGAAACAAAGGTGTGCCGTAGCTCATACAGGCTGACCGGCTGCAAGTCGTTGGCAGCGCAGTACACTTTCCAGCGCTTATAATACCGGCGTTCCGTCTCTAAGCAGAACACGCTTTCACAATGGCCGGTGATAGCCCTCTGAGCCTCTAGGACAGCTTTAGCCACGTCGGACAGGACGAATGACCGCACGGCGTTTTCGTTCTTTCCACGCGTCTCTATGCCCTTCACGTTGATAGCCCGGGAGAGGTTGACTGTGCTGCCTTTTATGTCTGCCCAGCGCAGCCCCAGCAGCTCACCGGGACGAAGGCCGGTCAAGACTTCAAAGCGGTAAGCGTGGACAAAGTCATCATGCACCCGCTTGCCTCTGTAAAGCGTTGTGTCGATGCTGAACAGCTTTACAAGGTCATCGGGCTGCAAGACCTTCTTGCCCTTCAGACGTGCGCCTGCCGGTATCTGCACATCCTCCGGCAGATAGGTGGAGAGCTTGGCTTTGCGGCAGAATTTGCAAAAGGCCCGCAAGTCACCGGCCAGGAGCTGCAAGGTTTTGCGGCTCTTGCCTGCCGCATGAGCCTTGTTTATGATGGCCTGTAAGTCGGCATCGGTAAGGGCATTGACCCGCTTTTTCCCGATGATCGGCAGCACCCAGACCCGCCAGCGGCTTTCGACGGGCTCCCAGTTGCCCGCGCTGGTGGTTTGCTTCAGGCCCTCGAGCCAGAGCTTGTAAACATCCTCGACCCGGCCTGCCTTCACGCCTATGTCGTCCTCAAGCCACGCATCAGCTTTGCGGTTCGCTTCCCGCTGGCCTGTGCGTCCGGGAGTGCTGCTGTAAAAATACTTGCGCTGGCCGTCCTTCTGCACCGCCACTCGCCACCGGCTGTAAGCTTCTTGCCAAACGGCTGTGTTCGTCCGCTTGCTCATCTGCTGCACCCCCTTCCCGCTGAATATAGGGATTCTTTCTCGCGTTGGTGAAATCGTATTCTATCATAATCAACCGGCGCAATTTTGCGCACATCTAGCCAAACGCTTCGGCAGTCTCCGAAGCGTCAATGATTGCCCGTCAGTGGGTTGCGCGATTTTGCGCAGATCCCTTGACAGCGGAATTTTCCGCCATGCCCACCGCCTACTGTGCTCTGCGCAGTGGGCTTTATTTTTTGTCAGGGTTTAGCTCTGCTGGCTTTTGGTATGCTGGAATCTGTGCAAGTTCTTTTACGCGCTCTACGGCAATCCGTTGTCCGTCCTCGTTCATCTGATTTAACGAGTACTCTATTTGACGTAAATTTTCGTTTAAGGGTGTATATGCCGGAATTTCGGAGTATTCTTTTCCATTCAGCGCCTGCACCAGCGTGTACATTATCGCTTTGTCTTTTTGCTCAGCTGGATAAAAGGAAAATGGCCCCTCACCTACACCAAGTACTTCTGCAATTTTTCCCAGCACGCTTGTGTTTGGTTCTCTCGCTCCGCTTTCATATTGACGAATGGTAATAGTTGCGACACCAACGGCCTTTGCAAGTTCTTCTTGCGTCATTTTCTTCTGGTTTCTGAAGTGTTTTATACACACACCCAGCTCTTTACCCATGAGAACACCCTCCTTTAGAAAGTAGTATAACATGAATATATGTCCGATTCAAACAGATTCAGAAAAACATAGAAAAATCTTTTTACAAACCTATTGACAGATTCAAATAGATTCGCTAGAATAGATTCAAACCGATTCAGGAGGTGAACAAAATGCGATTCAATAAGCAAAAAGTGAAGTGCGCACTCATCTGCACTGGCAAAACGCAGATTCAGCTTGCGCAGGAAATGACGCTCTCCCGTCCGTGCCTGAGCAAGGCAATGAACGGCGGTAGCGTCACCGCCAACACAGCAAAGCGCATCGCTGCCGCGCTGGGCGTACCGTTGGAAGAATTGGTAGAGAGTGAGGGGTGAACGATGTACCGAATGTTTAAGCGCCTGCGGGTGCGCTTTGTCGAGTGCGACCTCAAACAAAACGAGGTGGCAAAGGCCGCAGGAATGGCCCCCAGCACACTCTGCGCCCGGATGCAGGGCAAACAGCCCTTCACCGCGTGGGAGATTCAGCGCGTCGCTGAAGTGCTGAACATCCCCCGGGAACAGTACGGCGACTACTTCTTTGAGCCGTCGCCCAAGACAAAGGCTGGGTGATAGGGTGGAGAGAAAAAGCTTTCCATTCTTTGTTGCCTATTATGAGGCTGCACAGCATCTAAGCGCAAAAGACCGTGCTGCATTTTACGGAGCAATCATTGACTATAGCTTTACGGCAAAAGAACCTGTTCTAAAGGGCCAAGCAGCAATGTGCTGGATTCTCGTAAAACCGTATCTTGAGAAGTCAATGGAAGATTTTTTGAATGGCTCAAAAGGGGGCAGACCGCGTAAAAATAAAAACCCGGGTTTCTCTGAAAACGAAAACCCCGGTTTTGAAACTTCAAAAACCCCTGCTTCCTTTTCCTCGGAAACCAATATGAATATGAAAATGAATATAGAAAATGAAGAAGAGCAGCGCCCGACCGCGCCGCCTGCCGCCTATGCGCCCATGCAGGGCGCTAGGGGCGGCATGGCGGCGCTAAGTAGTGCTTTAGACAATGGAGACAGGGACGCGGCAACGGAAGCAGCACGACAGAAATTTTTGAACAGCATAAAGCGCCCGGCGTGGGCTGCTGCTGATGCAGCCCCACCGGACGCAGTGAGAGAGGATGATAAACTTTGACTTGGGACGAACTGGAACAGATTCGAGTGCGAGAGTACAACCGCCCGGATGGAAGCCCCTGCCCCGTCTGTAATGGCAGCGGCCACGTTATGGCGGTGTGGTCGAATGATGAGCATTTCCACGGCTTGCTGACCATCTGCCCGGAGTGTGGCTCTGTTCGAGTACGTGAGGACGACGCACGGAAGGCAGGCAACGCGCCCCGCTACGGGGACTACATCGACGGCGACAGCGAATGGAGACGCAACCTTCACCGCAAGGCCGGAGAGTTTGCTCAGCGCCCCGCTGGCGTGTTCTACATCGGCGGTCAGACCGCCACCGGCAAGAGCCACCTGTGCAGCAAGATTTACTATCACCTCATGGCCAACGGCTCTAGCGGCCTGAACTTTCAGCCGTGGAAGAGCTTTGCACGGCGCAGCTCCAAAGACTGGCAGCTCATCGAGACGGCCAAAGGCTGCAACATCCTGTGGCTGGACGGCTTTTTGGACGTCGTGAGCAGCAGAGGGACGCCCAGCGCGACCGATCTTGACCGGGCCTTAGAAGTCATCGACGCCCGGTGCAGCAGCGGGAAAATCACAATCATTTCTAGTTGCTGGACGCCGGAACGGCTTGAGGACATCGCCCCACCGATTGCAAGCCGCATCGAACAGGCCAGCGGGAACGGCCAGTATTTTCTTGCCGTCCCGGATGGCCGGGAAAACCGCTGGAAGTGTCCGGCGTGAGGGGGTGAGCACATGAATGATACCGACCGCAGCAGCTACGTTGAAGCCATTGTGAAGCTGCTGGAAAAAACAGACCTGCGCAAACTGCGCCTGATCTGGGTCTATGTGGAGCGCATGACCCGCACCAACTAAGCCGACCCGGCCCGAACTGGCCGTGTTTATAATTTTTTTGTTTCGCCCGTAGTGGCGAAGAAAGGATTTTACCATGAACGAAATGAAGAACTTTTTCAACACCGCCAGCACTGACACCATCGGCGAGTGCCTGAGCGGCGAGAAGCTGCTGAACGCATCCCGCGATGCAAAGGGCAACACCCTGCTGACCTTTGAGAGCGCCTATGAGGGCTACTCTGATCTGCTGACCATCATGCCAGACGGCTCTGTGATCGGCACATTCATCTGTGACGAGGAGCAGCGGCCCCAGACCGTCAACGATACCCAGTGCGCTGCCAATGAGATCGTTAAGATGGACGATCTTATCCGCTATGAGAACAGTGCAGAGTTTCACCGTGCATACGCCGACTTCTTGGTCGCAGCGGAACTGCTGGCAGTTGATGGGCAGGCGGTGGTTACTCTGGCAGAGCTGGCACGGAAGTGTGCAGACGCGGCGCAGCTGAATGCCTATCGTTTGGCTACGCGTTACCCTGTGATGGTGCGTGCAGCACTGGGACTGCCCGACATCAACTATACGCCCGGCTTTAACCCGGACGTTGATCTTGACACCGATTCTATTTCTTCGATGCTGCCCAACTACTTCGGCCTGCTGAAGCCGCTGCATGAAGAAGATGGGTGCGACCCTAGCGAGGGCGTTGTTCTGCTGTTCCATGACAAGCCTAACACCAAAGAACCCAGCGCAGAGCTGAAGATTGTTCCGATGGTGAACGCTGAAGGCGTGCCGGTTCTGTCTGTCAGGGTGAGCGACCTGCCCCAGCAGTAAGCCCAAGACCGCCGACAAACAGAAAGCCGCCTTTCCCCGCGCCAACAGGGACGGGCGGCAAATGGCGGGACAACGCATTGCAGTAATGTTTCCCGCCCTCATTTTAGCAGAAAGAAGAGGGATTTTCAATGTTTGGTTACACCGCTTATCAATTTTCTTGTGTCGCCCCTGTGGCGCTGATGTTCTTCGTGGGTGCCGCTGTGATGTGGTTCAGCGGCATCCGGTAAGGGGGTGTGCAACATGACGAGAGAAGAATCTTTAGAAGCCCTGTGCGTGGCTTTTGAGAAGCTGGACGAGGACGAACAGCGAGGGATGATCCGGCTTATTGAGCAGATGAAGCGTGCCCATACTTTTGGTCTGGACGTCCGTTTTGACGAGCACACTTTCACTTTCTTTATCGCAGATGCAGCGACCAACACCGTGATTGCGCCGCCGCCGATGAATATTCCTACTGTGGAAGCATGGCTGGACGACTACGAGAAAGAAGAAGCCGAAGAATGACATTGTAAGGTGATATTCTTGCAGTTAAGTCCGTTTTATGGTACAATAGCAGCGTGATACGAACGCTCTTTTAGACCATTACAATGCGTAAAATTTAACGGTGGTGCGTGGAGTACAGAGCGCCACCCCCACCCCTGAGAGCGTGTTACAGCCCCGGAAAGGCTGCTGCACGCTCTTTTTATTTGCCGGAGGTCATTGATACCATGAAGAAAAAGCTCAAGAAATGCCCTGTCTGTGGGGCTGTGATGTACCAGTTTGCACCGGGAATCCGCTGTCTTGACTGCGAGATGAAGCAATCCCAGGACGAACGGGAGCGGAACCGCGTGAAAACTCTGGCATGGGCTGCATATCATCTGGAACGCGGCGAACGGCTGTCACTGGGCGAAGCTACTGTGATGGCTGACGCTATGGGCATGAGCTACGGCGCATACAGTTTACAGTTGTCCCAGCAGAAACGCAATGTGGAAATAAAATGACATTGCATAGCACTATATTTGCATTTTACAACATTCTGTGGTATACTGAGCGTAGCAGGCGGTTTATAGCGCCGTCCGGCTCCTGACTGCTCTTTACTGCACGGTCTGGCTGTGGGTGTGCCATGACCCACGATCAGAGCGCCCAGCATTGCAGGAGCGGACACACCCCCTTGCACCGGGCTTTTCCTTTCCCCGGTGCGCCATGCGCGGCAATAAGGTGCCGCCTGCTATTTTTCACGTCTACTCATACGGAAAATGAGGTGCTATCAATGGAGAATCCCAACCCTACCCCCAGCGCCGCCCAGCAGCCCGAAAATAACGGCTCTGAGCGGACTTTTACCCAAGACGAAGTAAACACCATCGTTGCAGATCGGCTTGCCCGTGAGCGCTCCAAGAGTGCCGAGCGCGTGGGCGACCTTGACGCACGAGAAAAAGACCTGAAAGCCCGCGAGGAAGCGTTGGAAGCCAAAAGTCAGCGCTTCAACCAGTGGGAAGCCCGGGAAGCCTGCAAGCAGTATCTGGCTGATAACCATATCAGCGCGGCGCTGCTGGATAAGCTGGACACCAGCGACCCAGAAGCGTTCAAGACCGCTGTAAAGGCGGTGCAGAGCGTCACCGGCAATGGGTACAGCGTCACTAAGACGACCACCGGCGCAAAGGTGGACACCCCGCCGATGTGGCTTTCTCAGGGCAAAGACAAAGACGCTGAGTTAAAGCGGGCTTTCGGTCTGAGCAACTGAAAGAGGATCTATAAATGGCTATTGAGTTAGCAACCCAGTTCCAGGCATATACAGACGAACAGTTTTACTCCGAGAGCAAAACCAGCCTTGTGACGAACAAGGATTTCAGCTTTGACGGCGCAAAGACCATCAAGCTGTATAAGGTCAAGTCCACCGAGATGGAGGACTTCAACCGCAACGGTCCCATTCTGGAGGGGAACAAGTCTCAGTATGGCACGATCAGCACCCTGCAGGCCACCACCGAGACATTCACGATCAACAAAGATCGTTCTTTCACGTTCGAGGTGGACAAGATGGACACGGACGAAACCAAGATGCAGGTTGCAGCCGCCAGCGCTCTGGCACGCCAGCAGCGTGAGAAGGTGTTCCCGGAGATCGACTCCTATGTTTACAGCGTGATGGCAGCAAATGCAGGCATTAAGCCGGAAGCCGCAGCCCTGACCGCTGAAAACATCTATACCGAGATCATCACGGCAAATGCCCAGATGGATGATGCAGAAGTGCCCGCATCTGGCCGCGTGCTGATTCTGACCCCCACCGCATACACGCTCCTGAAGCAGCCCAAGGCCACCTTTGACAATCAGGACATTGGTGCAGAACTGCGCAAGAAGGGCGTTATTGCCCAGCTGGACGGCCTGAACGTGGTCAAGATCGCGTCTAACCGCCTGCCCGCGAAGTTTGGCTTCATGATCGCGCATCCCGTGGCTACCGTGGCCCCGGTCAAGCTGGCAGAGTATAAGATTCACCTTGACCCGCCTTTCCTGTCCGGCAGTCTGGTGGAAGGCCGAATTTACTACGACGCGTTCGTTCTGGAAAACAAAGCAAAGGGCATCTATTATCAGGCTGTTGTCTGATATGGCATCATCTGGGCGCATGGGGCTGACCTGTGCGCCCTTTTTATATCGAGGTGAGTATCTTTGAAGGTCAAACTTTCGACCCCGGCAGAAGTGCGCCGCACTCTGTCCAAAATCGCAAATATGCTCCTGAACAACCAAATCGACCCCCAAAGAGCCACGGCCATAACGAATTGCTGCAACGCTGTCCTGTCCTGCATCCGGCTGGATGAGCAGCAAAAGCGCATTGATGAGCTGGAAAAGCTGCTGCAAGAGGTGGGCATAGATGAACCAACTTGACCGGCTGGAAAAGCGCATCCGGGCACTACAGGCCCGGAAAGCGGCCAGAGCTGCCACATTTGAGCGCGTGCAGGGCATTGACCCGACTGAGCACGAAGCGGCTGTATATCACGCCCTGCATGAGGATATAGCAGCCGATGCACACACCTACTACAATTTGCCCGGTGGGCGTGGCTCCTGCAAATCCTCTTTTGTGTCGTTGGAGATCGTGGACGGCATTCAGAAAGACCCCACCGGCACCGGCTCTGCTGTGGTGTTCCGACGGTGGGGCAGCACCTTGCAGGAATCCGTGTTTGCACAAATCCAGTGGGCTATTGACGCGCTGGGCGTGTCTGACCTGTGGAGCTGCACCGTGTCGCCCATGCGTTGCACCTACCTTCCTACCGGCGCACAGATCATCTTTCGAGGGCTGGACGATAACAGCAAGATCAAGTCCATCAAGCCTGCAAAGGGCTTCTTTCGGTGGGTATGGTTCGAGGAATTTTCCGAGCTGCCCGGTGAAAATTTTGTACGCTCTGTAATGCAGTCTGTAGGCCGTGGCGGCAATCCTGTGGTGTTCCGCAGCTTCAACCCGCCTGTGTCCCTGAATAACTGGGCAAATAAGTTTATCCAGCAGCCCAATGAGGAAGCATTGACCCTGCACACGGACTACACCCAGGTGCCGCCTGAATGGCTGGGAGAGGTGTTTCTGAACGAAGCCCAGCGCATCCAGAGCCTAAACCCGAAGGTGTACGAGCATGAGTATTTGGGCATTCCCACCGGCAGCGGCGGCGAGGTTTTCACCACGCTGGAAGTGCGAGAGATCGCAGACGAAGAGCTTGCAATGCAATGCTATCGCTATGTGGGCATTGACTTCGGCTTTGCGTCTGACCCTGCTGCCGTTGTGGCTCTGTTCTATGACCGCAGCACCGAAACCATCTACTTTGCGGATGAGATTTACAAACGCGGCCTGTCGAATGAGGCTCTTGCCGCGGAGATCAGAGCGCACGGCCTTGACCATGTGGGCGAAACCAGAAAGAACCCCATCACAGGCGCAGAAACAGCCCCGGAACAGGTTATTTATTGCGACTGCGCCGAACCCAAGAGCATCATGGACTTGCGTACATACGGCTTGCAGGCGCGTCCCTGCACCAAGCACCCCGGCTGTGTAAACTACCGCATCAAGTGGCTGCAAAAGCGGACGCTTGTAGTTGACCCCAAACGCACACCCAACATCTACCGCGAGTTCTCACAATATGAGTACGACACGGACAAGGACGGCAATTTTCTGCCCAGTGTGCCAGACGCGGAGAACCATACAATAGACAGTGTTGCATACAGCCTTGACCGTCTTATTTTCAACAAGAACGAAGGAGCGTAAAGCCATGCTTGAACTGCATCTTATCTGCCCGTATTGCGGCAAAGACTTCCCGCGCTATGATAATGAGGTAGTGGGGGACGAGGGCGCTGGCCGTACCTGTCCCCGCTGTGGTATGCAAATGCCCGAGTGGGACTATACCGACGTCAAGAGCGCTTTCCTGACCCTGTGCGACCTTGACGAGAAGATGAACCACGACAAGGAAGGTGTACCGCTGCCGCCCGAAAAACAGGGCTGGAAAATCGAGATTAGACAGGGGTAAAGCTGCCCACACTTGCAAAAGTGTGGTAAATAGTGTGGTACAGAAAAAGAAAATCGCCCAGAAACTTACGTTTCTAGGCGATTTTTAGTGGTGGAGGCGATGGGAGTCGAACCCATGTCCGAAAGGAGTTCAGCGTAGGTGTCTCCGGGTGCAGGCGATCTACAACATTCCCTCCGCGTCACGCCGGTCGCCAGGCTAACGCATTGGTAGCTTCATGAGTTCCTGCCGGTCCGCAAAGCTTAGGTCCGTTCAGGTGCTGTGTCTAAAGGACGCCCCGACCCCACACGACACAAGAGTGGGCGGAACGCGCAGCACTCAGGCTGCGAGCAACTGATAATTATTGTTGTCAGTTCATTGTTTGGAGGTTTTTTTAGCAGGTCCCCCACTGCTACCCGCTGCCCAGGCCTCGCTCCCCCCGTCGAAACCTTTACGCCCCCATAAAAGCACGCCCGAAAGCGTGCGTATAACTGGGAAAAGTGTTTCCTTGGCAGGAACTGCCTGTAAGGATCAATAATATTTGCCGTTGGTCTTCAGCGCACGGTCGATGCTGCGCTTTGCGTCCCGCTTAGCGGCATCGGCCCGCTTGTCGTAGAGCTTTTTGCCCTTGCACAGGCCCAGCTCCAGCTTGACCCGTCCATGCTTGAAATACAGCGACAAAGGCACCAGTGTATAGCCTTGCAGCTTGCACTGCTGATGCAGCCGCCGGATCTCGCTTTTATGCGCCAGCAGCCGCCGCTCCCGCATAGGATCGGGGTTGAAGATGTTGCCGTGGGCGTAGGGGGTGATGCGCATCCCCTTTACCAGCAGCTCGCCTTCTTCAATGTCCACCCAACTATCTTTCAGGTTGACACCGCCAGCCCGGAGGCTTTTCACCTCTGTGCCTTTCAGCTCCACGCCGGTCTCCAGCGCTTCCAGCACGAAGTACTCGTGGCGCGCTTCCCGGTTCGTGGCGATGGTCCGTGTAGCGGGACGCTCTTTGCCTGGCGCCATGGTGCGCGCCTCCTTTCCTATGCTTATCGTCTTATCAGTATATCACAGTTCTGCGGTTTTGCAAGGGGCGTATTTTGAAGAAAATGCAAATTTTCCGCCGCTTACAGCTCCCCGCGGCCGGACAATGCCCGGTACAGGGTCGTTTCGTCGGTATATTCCAGGCTCGCTCCCACCGGCAGGCCATAGGCCAAACGGGTGGTGCGGATGCCCAAAGGTTTGATCAGCTTTGCAAGGTACATAGCTGTGGCTTCTCCCTCCACAGTGGGGTTCATCGCCATGATGACCTCCTTGACCTCGCCCGTGCCCAGCCGCGCCAGCAGCTCTTTGATGCAAAGCTGCTCGGCACCCACGCCGTCCATGGGGCTGATCAGGCCATGGAGCACATGGTACAGACCATGGTACTCCCGCGTGCGCTCAAAGGCCTGCACATCCCGGGGCGTTTCCACCACACAGATCACCGAGCGATCCCGTTTTGCGCTGGCGCACACCGGGCACAGCTCGGCTTCGGTATAGTTCTGGCACACGCGGCAGCGGTGCAGCTTTTTATGGGCGTTTTGGATCGCATTGGCTAAAGCCGCCGCGTCCTCATCCGACATACTCAGCACCTGGTAGGCCATGCGGGTCGCACCCTTGCGGCCGATGCCCGGGAAACGGCTGAACTCTTCGATCAGCTTTTCCAGCGGGGCAGCATTGTAACCCATACAGCAGCCCCCCTGGTCTTAGAGACCCGGGATGTTCAGCCCGCCGGTCAGTTTGCCCATCTCGGCCTCAGCCGTATCGTCCACCTGCTTGACGGTCGCATTGACAGCGGCTGCCACCAGGTCCTCCAGCATCTCGATATCGTCCGGGTCCACAGCCTCCGGCTTAATGGTGATGCCCAGCACCTCGTGCTTGCCGTTCATCCGCACGGTGACCATCTCGCCCGAAGCAGAGCCGGTATACTCGGCAGCTTCCAGCTCGGCCTGCTTCGCCTTCATATCTTCCTGCATTTTCTGTGCCTGGCGCATCAGGGCGTTCATATCGGGGCGGCCAAAGCCTGCGGGCATTCTTGCTTTCATAATCGTATCTCCTTCTTGATATCATAACCACTTCCAGCCGGGATCTGCCCGGCTGGGAAATGTTTTCAACGTTTTCGGCGGGCCGTCTCCTCAATGGAGACCTCCAGCCCCAGCTTTTCCAACGCACGGAGCGAACTCTCTGCATTGGAGGCGGTGCGGGCAGCGGTCTTTGGCTCATACGGCCCAATGGGCACGGCCACACCGGAGACCTGCGCGATCAGCTTTTTGATCAGGCGCTGGCTGTCCTTATTGGCCCGGATAAAATCCCGGAAGGTCTTGCCGCCGTCGATCAATACCCGTGTGCCGTCAAAATACGCCTTGGAGCGCTTGAGATAGGTATAAAGCATGGGGTCCATCTCTTGCAGCTTCTGGATCACCTCGGCCCACTGGGGATAGGGGTTGATCCCCTCCGCAGCGACCCGGCGAGGCTTATCCAGTGCCGGGTCTGCCGGATAGACCGGCTGTACCGGCTGGACTGTCTCCTCCGGTACGGACGGTGTCTGTACTGCCGGCACGCTCTCTCCATCCAGGATGGGCGGCTGCTCCTCCGGCGGAGGCGGGGCTTCGTCCCAGGGCAGCGGCGGCATCTCCTCGGAAGGGGCAGCCGCTGCTGTTTCCAAGGGGGCTGGCTCCTGCGCAGCGCTCTGCGGTGCAGTCTCCTGTACAGCAGCAGCCGGGACAGGCTCCACCGGCGCCGACACAAAGGGCGCCGCTTGTGCCGAAGCAAAGGGCCGCGGCGCTTCCCGCTGCGGAGCAGAGGGCGCTGCCGTTTGCTGGACTACCACAGTCTGTGCTGCCTGGGGCGGCTCAGACAGGGAAAACAGCGCCAATTCCAGCTCGATGCGCTGGTCACTGCCCCGGGTCATATGCTCCAGGGCTGTGCCCAATGTGCGGATAGCCCGGATCGCCGCCCGCTGCCCCAGTTTGGGGCCTTGCTCCAGATAGCGGGCTTCTTCCTCCGGCGAAACGCCGGAAAGCAGGCTTTTGCCGCCGGGCAGCGCTGCCAGCATCAACGCACGGTAGTGCGCGATCAATTCTTCGGTCAGACGTTTTACGTCCACCGACTGCTGCCGCAGCCGGGCCAGCAGTGCCAGAGCCGCCGCTCCGTCCTGTGCTTCCAGCGCATCCGACAGCTCGAACAGATAGCCCCGGTCGGTAACGCCCGCCATGCGGCGCACAATGTCCGCATCGATCTGGGTCGTGACACCGGCACAGGTATCCAGGATCGACAAGGCGTCCCGCAGCGCACCATCCGCCAGGCGGGCGATCAGCTCAGCGCCCTCCTCGGTCAGCTGCAGCTGTTCCTGTCCGGCGATATACTGCACCCGGGCCGCAATATCCTCCGGGCCGATGCGGGTAAAATCATACCGCTGACAACGGGAGAGGATGGTGGCCGGGACCTTTTGGATCTCGGTAGTAGCCAGGATAAAGATAACGTGGGCGGGGGGTTCCTCCAGGGTCTTGAGCAGCGCATTGAAAGCTGCTGTGGACAGCATGTGCACCTCGTCGATGATGTACACCTTGTACTGACAGGCAGACGGGGTGTAGGCGGTCTCGTCCCGCAGGTCGCGGATATCGTCCACGCCGTTGTTGGAGGCCGCGTCCATCTCCACTACATCCAGAATACTGCCATTGTCCAGGCCCTTGCAGATCTCACACTCCCCGCAGGGGTCTCCGTCCTGGGGATGCAGGCAGTTGACTGCCTTTGCAAAGATCTTGGCACAGGTGGTCTTGCCGGTGCCCCGCACTCCGGTAAACAGGTATGCGTGTCCCACCCGCCCGGCAGCGATCTGGTGCTTCAGCGCCGTCACAATGGCACGCTGACCCACTACATCCTCAAAGCGGCGGGGCCGCCATTTGCGGTACAGCGCACGATACATCGGCATTCTCCCCCTTTTTTGTGATAGAACAAAAAAATCGGGCAGCGCTGCGGGGATCGATCCCCGCCTTGCGGAGCTCGGCATACGGATGCAGGCTGACTGAAACGCACGGGGCACACCGCTTAAGGCTGCTTGGTTCCCCACCTGACCTGGTTCACAGCGGCCCCATCGTACAGGGCCCGCATCCGTATGCCGAACCTCGCAGCAGGCGCTGTCCGACGATGCACATACACATTGTATGCGCAGATATTGTATCACATTTGCACGCAGATTGCAAGAGGGCGGTTTTGCAAAGGCAGCCGCACCGCCCTTGCCCCCCCAAAAGTGCACATCTCCACACGATGCCGGGCATAAAAACGGGGGCAAGCGGGAGTTTTTATCCCCCTGCCTGTCCCCGCAGTTACTCATGCCGGATAGTATTCTTCATCGGTCGGGCGAATGGTCTTGAGGTGCTGATAGTACAGCGCCGTGGTCGCATAAGCATAGGCCGAGACCCACAAAGTGCCCACCCCCAGGCAGAGGATGCCCACCAGGATCCACCCCAGAAAGCTCAGCTGCAAGACAAAAAACTCCCCTTTATGGCCGCTCATCAGCCGTTTGCTCTCGCTGATGCACTGGCTCCAGTTATACTCCGGATGATCCACCTTTACAAAGTAGCTCATGGAGTAGGACAGTTCCGCCACGATGCCGGGCAGGATAAACAGCAGCGTCCACAGCACAATAAAAAGATTCTGCATCAGGTTCAGCAAAAACAGGCCCTTGAAATCCTCCCGGAAGCCCTGGAACAGTTCTTTCAGCTTCATCGGCTGGCCGTCCCGGCTCTGCTGCATGAACATCCGGGCCAGCCCGTAGCTGATGGGGCCGCCCAGGATGAGGACCAAAAGGTTCAAGCTGACGGTGACCAGGTACGGCATTCTCTGGTAATTTGACGCGGTCATGGTGCCTGCCACACCCGTAAGCAGGGACGCCACCAGCACGGTCAGCACTGCGTGCAGCCATACCGGTCCAAACAGCTTTCCTCCCAAAGAGGCGCGGGCTTGGCGTTTGAGTTCTGCTCTGTCCATATAGTTCCACTCCTTTCGTGCGGTCCCATATCCAAGGGACAGCCCTATCGTATCTGCCACCAGTATAGCATATTTCCCCTTTTCCTGTACAGAGAAACCGCAAAAAAATCCTCTTTCTTCCGTGTTTTTACCCCGCACACGCATAAAGGGCCGCTGCCCTTTGGAGAGCAGCGGCCCTTTGGATATTTTCCGGAGTTCGATCAGGACTGGCAGGCAGTGATCAGGCTCATCTTATAGACCTCGTCTGCGTTGCAGCCGCGGGACAGGTCGTTGATGGGAGCGTTCAGGCCCTGCAGGATGGGGCCGTAAGCGGCATAGCCGCCCAGACGCTGTGCGATCTTATAGCCGATGTTGCCGGCCTCGATGCAGGGGAACACAAAGGTATTTGCCTGGCCAGCCACCTTGCTGCCCTTGCACTTGGTCTGTGCCACCTCGGGAGAGACCGCAGCGTCAAACTGCAGCTCGCCGTCCACAGCCAGCTCGGGGTCCATCTCCTGTGCCTTGATGGTAGCATCATGGCTCAGGGCAACGGTGCCGCCCTTGCCGGAACCCTTGGTGGAGAAGCTCAGCACAGCCACCTTCGGGTCGATGCCGAACAGCTTTGCGGTGCGGGCAGTCTCCACAGCCACCTCTGCCAACTTAGCAGCAGCGGGCACCTTGACCTCGCCGGTAGCCTTGTCCACCGTATCGGTGTAGTCGATGTTCACGGCGCAGTCGCCCATAGCGATGCGGCGCAGGCCCTCTTCGCCAAAATCACGGTCCAGGATAAAGCAGGAGCTTACCAGGTGAGCGCCCTTCTTGGTCTTGACCAGCTGCAGAGCGGGGCGGATGGTGTCGGCAGTGGAGTAGGTGGCGCCGCCCAGCAGGCAGTCGGCCTTGCCCATCTTCACCAGCATGGTGCCAAAGTAGTTGGACTTCTTCAGCAGTGCAGCGCACTCCTCTGCGGACTGCTTGCCCTTGCGCAGCTCCACCATGGTGGAGACCATCTCATCAAAATCTGCATAGCTGGCGGGGTCGATGATCTCTGCGCCGGAGATATCGAAGCTGCCCGCAGCAGCGGCAGCCTTGCACTCGGTCTCGCTGCCCACCAGGATCACCTTCAGCACGCCCTCCGACAGCAGGCGGCTGGCCGCCTCCAGGATGCGGGCATCGCCGCCCTCGGTGAACACGATCGTTTTGGGAGCCGCCTTCAGCTGTGCGACCAGGGGTGCAAACATATCAGCCATTGTTGATTACCTCCGAATTTGCTTTTGCTACAATTCTCTCATCCCTGTTGGACACAAGGATGACTTTCCTCTTTATTCTAACACACAAGGCGGAAAGTTCAAGACAAAGCGGTGGATTTGTGGTATATTTTTGTTGGGACGTATCTAAACAGCTGGTTTTTGCAGCCATTCCGTCCCCCAAGATGGACCCGAAAGGATGAAAAAAGCATGGATTGGAACGAGCTGGAGAGCCAATGCCTGGCCTGTACCCGCTGCCCGCTGCACACCACCCGCACCCATGTGGTGTTTGGGCAGGGCGCCCAGGATGCAGAGGTGCTGTTCGTGGGGGAAGGCCCCGGCCAGAGCGAGGATGAGCAGGGCCTGCCCTTTGTGGGCCGCAGCGGCCTTTTGCTGAACAAATACCTGTTTGCGATCGACCTGGACCGGCAGAAAAACTGCTATATCGCCAACATCGTAAAGTGCCGCCCGCCCCAGAACCGCGACCCGCTGCCCGCCGAGAGCGAGGCCTGTATGCCCTGGCTGCGGGAGCAATTCCGCCTGCTGCGGCCCAAGATCGTGGTCTGCCTGGGCCGGGTGGCTGCGCAGCGGATGATCCGGTCGGATTTTTCCGTCACCAAAGAGCACGGCCTGTTTTTTGAAAAAGGCGGCGTGTGGTTCATGGGCACATACCACCCGGCAGCGCTGCTGCGGCAGCCCCAGAACAAGCCCGAAGCATTTGGGGACTTTGCCGCCCTGCGGGACAAGATCCATGAGGTATGCACCCACACCTATTTGTAAAGAGCGTCCCCTTGGCTGCCTCCGAATAAGAAACCATTGCCCGCCGACTGACGATTTTGTGCAATTGCTGCGTCAAAGCAGCTTGCCAGCCAGCAAGGATGCCTGCGCCGCTCCTTTTTGTGGCAATCCCCCTCGGTTTTGCATAGTGTAAAGCAAAAGCGAGGTGTTTTTTATGGAACAACAGCGACAGCCCAGCCTGGACTTCTTTTTAGGGGCCACCACCCCGGCAGGTTTCAAGGGATATTTCCCCCAGCTTGCGCAGGAGAAAGACCGGCAGCTGTATCTGATCAAAAGCGGGCCGGGGTGCGGCAAATCCACCCTGATGAAAACACTGGCGCAGCGTGCCTCCGGCCCGGTGCAGCGCATCCACTGCGCCAGCGACCCGGATAGTCTGGATGGAGTCGTATTCGCCCAGCCTTGCGCCGCAGTGCTGGACGCCACGCCGCCCCATTCCCTGGAGCCTACCGCGCCTGGCGCTGACGAGGTGGTGGTAAGCCTGTACCATACTCTGGATGCACCGGCGCTCCATGTCCACCAGGAGGAGATCCAGCAGCTGCTGGCCCGCAACCAGGCTTTGCGGGGGCGGGCGTCCCGGTACGTTGCTTCTGCTGGCAGCCTCTTGCTGGACAGCCGCCGGGCCGAAGCCTGCTGTGCCAACTTTGATAAGGTGCGCCGGTATGTCAAGCGCCTGTGTACCCGGCTTTTGCCCCGGACCGGGGAAACGCCCCAGGAACAGCTGCGCCTGCTGTCTGCCGTGACCCCCAAAGGCATGGTATTTTACCGCAGCACCGTAGAGACGGCCGCCCAGCGGGTGATCCTGTTCCGGGACGAATACGGCGCTGTATCCCGGCTTTTGCTGGAGCTGATCCGGGCCGAAGCACTGGCCCGCGGGCACAGCATCATTACCTGCCCCTGTGCCATGCACCCCGAGGACAAGATCGACCATATCCTGATCCCCGCTCTGAGTCTTGCTTTTGTGACCGACAACAGCTGGCACCCGGTACAGATCTCCGGGGCACAGGCCGTGTGCTGCACCCGTTTTCTGGACCGGGAGCACCTGGCAGGCTACCGGGCCAGACTGCGGTTCAACACCCGGGCTGCCGGAGAGCTGCTGGACCAGGCTGTGGCGCTGATGGCGCAGGCCAAGAGCTGCCATGATGAACTGGAAAACTATTACCGGGCCGCCGTGGATTTTGCACAGGTGGATAAAGCCGCCCAGGACTGCGCCCGGATGCTGGGGCTTTTGTAAGGCCAGCGCCCGCCCTTTTGCAGGATGTTATATAAAGATGGAGGTGAAAAAGGTGGCAGAGATCCGTTTGGCTGTGCGGCAGCTGGTGGAGTTCCTCCTGCGCAGCGGAGACATCGACAGCCGCTTTGCTGGCTTTGACCGTGCCTTAGAGGGCGCACGCATCCACCGCCGTCTGCAAAAGCAAGGGGGCGAGGGGTACGCTGCCGAAGTATTCCTCAGCGGCAGCCGCAGCCTGGATGGGCTGACCTTTATCGTGGAGGGCCGGGCCGACGGTATCCTGACCCGGGAGGATGGCAGCGTCCTCATTGACGAGATCAAGACCACCACCCGCCCCTGTGCCGAGATCACTGCGGACGCCAACCCGTGTCACTGGGCACAGGGCATGGTCTACGGCGCACTATACGCCCAGCAGCAGGGGCTGGACCAGCTGGACGTACAGCTGACCTACTTCCAGATGGACGAGGAGCGCATCTTCCGTTTTGTACGGCATTTCTCCCAGGAAGAGCTGGAACAGGCCCTGCTGGATCTGCTGCGGCAGTACGCCCCTTGGGCCGCCCGGCAGCAAGCGTGGCAGGCCCGGCGGGATGCCAGCTGCGCCCAGCTGGCGTTTCCCTACCCGGCCTACCGTCCGGGGCAGCGGGCTTTGGCCGGGGAGATCTACCGGGCCTGCCGCACCGGCCGGGAGCAAGGGCGCAAGGGCGGCTCCCGCCTGTTCTGCCAGGCGCCTACCGGCACCGGCAAGACCATGAGCGCCCTTTTCCCTGCTCTGCACGCTATGGGCGAGGGCCACGGTCAGAAGATCTTTTATCTCACCGCGCGCACCACTGCCCAGACCGCCGCCCAGCAGGCACTGGAACAGCTGCGAAAAGCCAGCCCGGAGCTGGCGCTGCGCAGCCTGACCCTGGCAGCCAAAGACAAAGCCTGTCTGTGCAAAGGGCCGGAGGGGCGTCCGGTCTGTCTGCCGGAGGTATGTCCATACGCCAAGGGCTATTACGACCGGGTAAAGGATGCCTTGGACGGGCTGCTGGACACCGGCAGCCTGGACCGGGACACGCTGGCGCAGGCCGGACGGCAATACCAGGTCTGCCCCTTTGAGCTGGGGCTGGACCTGAGCGAATGGTGCGATGTCGTGATCGGGGATTACAACTATCTGTTCGACCCCACTGTGCATCTGCGCCGCTTTTTTGATTCTGCCGGTGACTGGCTGTTCCTGATCGATGAAGCTCACAATCTGCCGGACCGGGCCAGGGCCATGTACTCGGCCCGGTTTTGCAAATCCAGCCTTACGGAGGCGAAACGGGCCTTAGGCCCCGGGCGCAGCGGATTGAAAACCGCCCTGGGCCGGGCGGACAAGGCTTTTTTGGCTGCCCGGCGGGAGGCCGAGCACCTGGCGCCCCGCCGCAAAAAGGCGGAGACACCTGCCCCGGACGATGCTCCTGTGCAGACCGTTTTGTTTGAAACAGAGCCTGCACCGCCCGCCGAAAAGATGCTGCCGGAACAGCCGCTTTATGCCCAGGACGGCGTATTGTTTTTTGAACAGCTCCCCACAGCGCTGCTGCACCCTTTGCAGCATCTGGTGCCGCCCCTTCAGGATTGGCTGGAAGCAAACCCCGACTCTCCCGGCCACCCGCAGCTGCTGGACCTGCTGTTTGAGACCCAGGATCTTCTGCGGGCTGCCGAGCGGTTCGACAGCCATTTTGCCGCACAGCTCACGGTTTTTGGCAGCGAGCTTGTCCTGGAGCTGCTCTGCCTGGACCCCGCCCCCTTTGTGGATGCCAGCCTGGCCTGCGGCCGGGCTGCTGCCCTGTTCAGCGCCACCTTCTCCCCGCCGGGGTACTACCGGGAGGTGCTGGGCTGCCCCGAAGCCCGGGCTGTCGCTCTGCCCAGCCCCTTCCCGCCGGAAAATCTGGGGCTGTACTGTCTGCCCATCTCCACCCGTTACCGGGATCGGGAGGCCAGCATCCGCCCGGTGTCCGACGCACTGGCCGCCATGACCCAGGGCAGAACAGGCAACTATCTGGCCTTCTTCCCCAGCTACACCTATCTGCGGCAGGTCTATGAGGACTTTACTCTCCGTTACCCGCAGATCCCCACCCTGGCCCAGGAGAGCGGCCTGGACGATGCCGGACGGGAGGCTTTTTTGGCCCGGTTTTCTCCCCAGCCGGGAGCAGTGCTGCTGGGGTTTGGGGTGCTGGGCGGCATCTTTGGAGAAGGCGTGGATCTGACCGGGGAACGGCTGATCGGCTGCGCCGTTGTGGGCGTGGGCCTGCCCCAGGTCAGCCCCCGGCAGGAGATGCTGCGCCGCTATTACGACCAGAACGCCCAGGCAGGGTTCGATTACGCCTACCGCTGCCCCGGTATGAACAAGGTCCTGCAGGCTGCCGGGCGGGTGATCCGCACCCCGGAGGACAAGGGCGTCGTGCTGCTGATCGACGACCGCTTTGCCCAGGCCGACTACCGCCGCCTGCTGCCAGCCCACTGGGCCCACCTGCGCTATCTGCAAAATCTGTCCCAGCTGGAAAAAGCGCTGGACACCTTTTGGCACTGCCCATGCTGAAACAGCCGCCGTACACACACGGCGGCTGTTTTATATTTCTTTTTGTAAGATATACTTGACACAATGTCCTGTATATGCTATTCTTGGGGCACAAAAGATCTGCTCCTCACGGGCAGGAGAAACGAGGTGTCCCCATGCCAAAAAATCTGAAGCTGAAAGCTGCCCGGGCGGAAAAAGACCTGACCCAGGGTGCGCTGGCCGAAGCGGTAGGTGTGTCCCGTCAAACCATCAACGCCATAGAAAAAGGCGAGTATAACCCCACGATCAAGCTGTGTCTTGGCATCTGCCATGCCCTGGGCAAAACGCTGGATGAATTGTTTTGGGAGGAATAAAAAGATGAAATTCTGGAGCAAGAAAAACACCTTGGATGAGATGCAGGAGCAGCAGCTGCTCCATTTGGAGGCACAGGGTTTCCGGCTGTTGTGGGGCGGGCTGCTGCTGGCCATGCTGCTGCAATCCGGCCCGGCCTTTGACCCCCGCCAGATGCTGGGCGAGAGCATCGTTTTCATGGCGGCCTGCATTTATCTGCTCATCGGCTGCCTGCGCCGGGGCATCTGGGACCGGCATCTTCTGCCCAATGCGGAGGCCATCCCGCTGGAAGCCGGTGTGGCTGGCGTCATCGTGTTCCTGCTCAACCTGTGCTGGCACGGGATGTGGCTGCCCGCCCTGCTGAGCGGACTATTTACCTGGGGACTGACCGCCCTGATCCTGTGGGGGACCCTGCTGCTGTACAAAAAACGCCGCCGCACCCTGGAGCACGAGGAGAGCGAAGGCAAAGATTGAGCAAAAAAGCCTATTTCGTATTTGGTTTCTATTGACAGCCCCCCATGATATGGTACTTTCTTGTCATAAAAGGGGCCGTGCGCCCCGCTGGTTCTGCAAGCCGGGCAACCCGGATCTTTCAGGAGGAATGATATAACATGAACGAAACACAAACCACCAAACGGGAGTTTGGCCTGTTTGCAGCCATGGCCTTTGGCCTGCCGCTGCTGATGATGCTGCCTTTATGGATGGGCTATCGGGCCGGGGCCGACAACAGCGGTTTTGCCAATGTGCAGATGTTCTACCCTGCGGCGGGGGTCATGCTGGCTTTCTGGCTGTGCGGACGGCCGGGCCTGCCCAAGCGGTTCTTTGGGCTGCATCTGGCCGGGACCATCCTGCTTATGGTGCTGGCGCTGCTGTCGGTGCTCTCCCCCTCTCCCAGCTGGCCGTTGTACAGCAATCTGCTGATCATCGCACTTTCGCTGGCGGGATGGGCGCTGCTGCTCACCGAAAAAAAGCCCAAGCGGCAAACCTATGGTCTTTGCTGGCAGGGCAGCATTATCCGTGCAATGGCCCTGTGCGGACTGTTTTTGGCCCTGAAAACCGGGATGATCTTTCTCTCCATGGCACTGGAAGGCGCTGAAAGCTTTGCGGCCTATCTGAGCTACTGGGCCTCCCCTGTCCCCTGGCTCAACCTGCTGATCCTGGTGCCCAATTTCTTCCTGGCTTTTCTGCCCTTCTTGGGGGAGGAATACGGCTGGCGCTATTATATGACCCCCGCTCTGCAAAAACGCTTTGGCCTGCGCAAGGGTCTGCTGCTGACCGGCGCAGCCTGGGGGCTGTGGCATCTGCCGCTGAACCTGTTCTTTTACAGCCCGGACACCTCGCTGCAAAGCATCGCCTCCCAACTGGTGGTCTGTGTTACGATGGGGGTGTTCTTCAGCTTTTGTTACGAAACCTGTGGCCGGAACATCTGGGTCCCGGTGCTGCTGCACTACCTGAACAACAACATGATCCTGGTCTGGGCTGGCACCGCAGATATCAGCAACCAGGTGCTGACCTGGAGCAGCGTGGCACAAAGCGCCGTAATGTACATTCTCTGCTTTATGCCCTTCCTGGCGGCCAGATGCTTCCGGGATAAATCCAAGGCCGCCTCTTGACAGCGCCCGCATCCCATGCTATGATATAATTACTAAAATAGCGTGTGGATTTTTACAGCCCGCTTATTCCTGGGTTATTTTTCGCCACACAATGGCCTGCAAAAAGCCGTTGTGTGGTTTTTTGTGCGCATTTTTTCAAGGAGCAAAAAGAAATGAACGATACTTGGATGAAAACCCGACCGGTTCTGCCGCTGCTGATCTCCATGGCACTGCCCAACGTGATCTCCATGATGGTCAACTCGCTGTACAACATCGTAGACAGTTTGTTCGTGGCCCGCATCAGTGAGGACGCCATGACTGCATTGTCCCTGGTGTTTCCGGTGCAGAACTTTGTCAACGCCGTTGCCATCGGCTTTGGCATTGGCATCAACGCCATGATCGCCCTGCATCTGGGCGCTGGCGAGCAGGAAAAAGCCAACCAGGCTGCCACCCACGGGATGCTGCTGTCCATGCTGCATGGTGTGGTGTGCATGGTGCTGGGCATCGCAGTCATGCCGATCTTTCTGCGCCGGTTCACTGCCGACGAAAACCTGGTAACGATGGGTGTCACCTACGCCACTGTAGTGTTTGCCTTTGCGGTGGTCAACATGGCCAACCTGGCCTTTGAAAAGCTGTTCCAGGCAGTGGGACGGATGAAGACCACGATGGTGGCCCTGATCGCCGGGTGTGTATGCAACCTGCTGCTGGACCCGCTGATGATCTTTGGCGGCGGCCCCTTCCCCCGGATGGGCATTGCCGGTGCTGCACTGGCCACCGGCATTGGCCAGGTGACCAGCCTGCTGATCTACCTGGCCGCCTACTTCTACAACAAGCCCTCGGTGCAGCTGACCCGGAAAGCCGCCGTAGCCGCCCCCAAGCTGGACAAGCGCCTGTACTCCATTGGCATCCCGGCTATTTTGAACCTGGCGCTGCCCTCCCTGCTGGTCACCTTCCTGAACGGACTGCTGGCGGCCTATGCGCAGAGTTATGTAGTGGTGCTGGGCATCTATTATAAACTGCAGACCTTTTTGTATCTGCCCGCCAACGGTTTTGTGCAGGGGATGCGCCCGCTGATCGGCTACAACTACGGCGCCAAGGAGCATAAGCGGGTGGGCCAGCTGTATCGGCTGACCACCGCCCTGAGCGCCGTGATCCTGGCAGCCGGCACGGTGGCCTGTCTGACCGTCTCCGGCCCGCTGATGCGCCTGTTTACCGAAAACCCGGAGACCATTGCCGCCGGGCAGACTGCGCTGCGCATCATCTGCATCGGGTTCATCGTTTCGGCCATTTCCACCACCGCTTCCGGTGCGTTGGAAGGCTTGGGCAAGGGCGTGGAATCCCTGGTCATCTCCCTGTGCCGGTACATCCTTTTCATTATGCCGCTGGCCTTTATCCTGTGCAAGGTGCTGGGTCCGGACGGCGTGTGGCACGCATTCTGGATCACCGAGGTGCTGTCTGCCGCGGTCGCCTATGTGGTATACCGCCGGGCTGTGCGGAAAAAATAAGGCAGCCTGCCCCGCTGTTATAGCAAAAAATCCGTGCTTTATCTCCAAAGCACGGATTTTTTGTGGTATTTCCGGTGTTTTTGCTGTATACTGAGGAGGAATCCAACCCGAAAGGAGCTTTTTTCAATGGACACTCTCTGCCCGCGCCGCCCTTCGGAGGTAGCCTCCCACGCAGCCGAGATCGAGCGTTGTCTGTGGGGCAGCCGGATGCGCCGGGATGACAGCTTTGCCATGCCGGACGACCACATCCACTCCTGCTACGAGCTGTTCTACCTGGCCCAGGGACACTGCCGCGTTTTTGTGGACGATGCATTTTACACCCTTTCCCCCGGCTGCGGCCTTTTGCTGCCGCCGGGCATCCTGCATCACATGGTCTACGCCTCCGGGCAGGAGAGCCTGCGCTACTCCTTTTACTTCTGCGCTCCGCTTTTAGAGGACCTGCGCCAGTGCGGAGCCTCGCATCTGGCCAGCCTGACCGCCGGGCCGGTGCAGCTGGGCGAAGCCACCCGCACCGAGGTCCAGCGCCTGCTGGAGCTGCTGCTGCAGGAGCAGCAGGGCATCGACGAATACAGCCTGCTGCTGTGCCGCCATACCCTGGACCTGATCCTGGTGCTGCTGATGCGCCAATGCTGTCCGGTGCCCAGCCGCACCGCACCGCCTGCGCCCCGCCGCTCCGGCGGCTGGCAGGAGGCTATGGTACAGGACACCATCCACTACCTGATGGAGCATTTTGCCGAGCCCATCTCCCTGGACGAGCTGGCGGCACGAGTCCCCGCCAGCCCCACCTATTTTTCCAAGTGCTTCAAAAAAGCCACGGGTCTGGGCTACCGGGAGTATCTGATCTATATCCGCATCCGGGAAGCCAAGCGCCTGCTGACCGAGACCGACCTCCCCGTTCACGAGATCGCCCGGCGGTGCGGCTACACCAGCAGCAACTATTTTGGGGATGTGTTCAGCGCAGTAGTCGGCTCCTCTCCCCGGCAATACCGGGCCGGCCACTGAGCCGGACCGCGATCCGGGCCATCCGCTGGGTGTTGGGCATCCACGCTGCGGCACAGCACAGGTTGAAAAGGGTGTGTGCGTTGGCGATCTGACGAGCGATCACGGCACATTCCGGCCCAAAGGGCGGAAGCTGCTGTACCAAAGCCACAAACCAGGGCAGCGCCGCCAGACAGACCGCCGCCCCGGAAAGATTGAAGATCGTGTGGGCTGCCGCCACCTGCCGTGCTGCACGCCCCCGCCCCAGACTGGCCAGCCATGCGGTGACGGTCGTGCCCAGATTTTCTCCCAGCAGCACCGGCACCGCCCCAGCCAGCCCCAACAGGCTGGCCGTACTGCCGGGGATGGGCTGTGCTGCCGCCTGCTGCAAGACCGCCACTGTGGCCGAGCTGCTCTGCGCCAGCAGGGTCATACCCAGCCCCAGTGCCAGCCCCCAAACCGGGTGCTGGCTGACCTGTGTCAGCATCTGCCGGAAAAACGGCGCCTGCGCCATGGGCGCCAGGGTCTTTTCCATCAAATGCACGCCCTCAAACAGCATCCCAAAACCAAACAGCGCCCGCCCTGCCCCCTGCGCCGACGGCTGCCGGGCAGCCACTGCCAGGCAAAACCCTGCCGCCAGGGCTGGGCGGCCCAGCCAATCCAGGTCCATCGCCAAAAGCTGCGCTGTAAGGGTCGTACCCACATTGGCGCCAAACAGCACGGGCAGCGCCTGGGGAAGCTCCAAAATGCCTGCACTGACAAAGCCCACCACCAAAACTACTGCCGCCGAACTGCTTTGCATCGCCGCCGTTACCAGCACACCGGTCAGCAGACCTTGCAGCGGGCGCCCCGTCACACAGCGCAGCATCTGCTGCATCCGCTCTCCGGCAGCCTGCTGCAGCCCCCGGGTCAACTGGCACATGCCAAACAAAAACAGTGCCACTCCCGCCGCCAGACCGGCGGCGCTGTACAGTGCCTGCATCTCTTCCCTGCCCCCTGTCGCTTTTGCTTCAGCATAGCGTCCAGCAGGCGCAAACCAGCCCGAAAAGCGCACTCCAACAAAAAGCAGCTCCCTTCTGTGCTCTGCGGCACAAATGGGAGCTGCTCTTTTTATTTCTTGGTGCGTATTTTCACCCTTTTATAGATTTGACCTTCATTATCATTCTCCGCTTCTTTTCCAAAGCGTAAGCCATCCAAAGACACATCCACCTGTTGCAAGAATAAACATCCAGAACGAAACAAATGCACTCAACAAAGAAAGTGCAGTTATCATAGCAAGAAAAATCTTAGCGACCGTCGTTTTCTTCATAAAGGCTCCTTATTGTTTTATTTTGCAAATTGGTTTTATCGTATCCTGTTCTTTTCCTCGGCACGCTCATCCCACACCGGGGTATCGGTGCCTGCCACTTGGGAGGTAAAGGGGGTGCCGTCGGCCTTTTCAAAATGCCGCCAGGCCCGCAGCACATACCGGAAGCCCAGATACAGCAGCGGCAGGTTGCAGTACACCATCAGGATATTGGCAAAATCGCTGAGGTTCCACAAAGCACTCAGATCCATGCCTGCAATGTTGGTGATGACGCCAAAGGATACCACCACCAGGCAGAGCACCCGCACCCCATTGATAAAGGCAGGCTTTGCAGAAATGCGGTTGGCGCACATCTCACTGAAGGACATAAAGCCCAGCAGACAGGTAAAGGCAAACAAGCCAAAGCAGACGCTGATCAGGGTGGTGACCAGGTCGTACAGCACACCGCTGCCGCCGGTCAGCGCCCCGCAGGAAGCCAGGAACTTTTCCAGCTGGCCCAGCTGGAACCACGCCTCGGCCTGCTGTCCCCCTGCCATCCATACCCGGCCCATGATGACCACAAAACCGGTCAGTGTGCAGATAACGATGGTATCCAGAAAAACACCCAGCGCCTGTACACAGCCCTGCTCACAGGGGTGCTCCACCTCAGCGGCAGCCGCAGGCATCGTGATCGTGCCCTGGCCTGCCTCGTTGGACATCAAGCCCCGCTTGATGCCCTGGCTGAGCGCCACGCCGAATGCGCCGCCAAACACCGCCTGCGGCCGGAACGCCTGGCTGAACACCGCCCCAAAGAACCAGGGGATCCGGGTGAAATTGCCCAGGATCAGCGCCACCACCGTGGCCACATAGATCACAGCCATGACCGGCACCACCCGGTCGGTGACCTTGGTGATCTTTTTGATGCCGCCAAAGCTGATCAGCGCCGTGGCAAGGAGCAGCACGCCGAAAGCGATCCAGTACAGTGCAGAATTGGTGGCGATGGTCTTGCCTGTGACCGTAGAGGCAATGGCTCCCACCGCAGAGATGGTATTGAAGCCCTGTGCCGGGAAGCACAGCAGCGCATAGACGATGTAAAGCAAACTCAGCGCTACGCCTGCCCAAGCCGCATCGCCCAGCAGCTTGCGGCCATAAAACGGCATACCGCCCACATAGCCATCCTCCCGCTTTTCCTTAAAGATCTGGCTGAGGGTAGACTCTACAAAAGAGGTAGCCATACCAAAGAAAGCCGAGATCCACATCCAGAACAGTGCTCCCGGCCCGCCGATGGAAATCGCACCAGTAACGCCCAGGATATTGCCCGGCCCTACCCGCATAGCGGTGGACAGCAGAAAGGCCGTCAGCGAGGAAACGCCGTTTTTGGGGCTGCCGCGCCGCAGCAATGCCCGCAGCCCATACCCAAAACGCCGCACCTGCACAAACCGCAGTTTGAAGGTAAAAAACACGCCCGTACCCACCAGCAGGATGATGGCCAGGCTGAAATTGCCCAGCACCGGGATCGCCGCATACCAGTCCAGATTGCAGGGAAAGCTCCAGAACCAATCCGACACCAGCTGGATCTTGGCGCAGATCACATTGACCATGTCAAACAGCGCCTGCATACACATTCCTCCTTATACGGCAGTCAAGGCCGCCGGTTTCATACCGCCGGCTGCACCCTTTGCAGCCGTATACCGTGTTTATTTTACAGGATTCCACCATATTTGGCAAGTGGAACGCCAAACTTTTGTACAGAGACAACAAACCCCCGTCCGGCAGCTCTGCCAGACGGGGGAAAAGCTCTGTATTTTCGGCTCAGCCGTTGACCAGCAGCAGCAAAACCGACGAAGCAACGCACTGCAGGATGACCCAGCGGGCCACTACCTGCTCATCGCTCCAGCCCAAGCGCTTACGGGCATGGTCATGCAGCGGCGTCAGGGTATTTTTCAGCACCCAAATATGCAGGAACCGCTTGAGGCTGATCTTGATGATGCCCAGGCTGCCGTCCACGATGAACACTGCACCTGCCAGCAAAAAGGCAAAGGGATGACCGCTCTTCAGGGCCAGCAGCGCCAGGAAAAAGCCCATGGCCCGGCTGCCGGCATCGCCCATCAGCAGAGAGGAGGGCTTTGCGTTGGACCACAGATACGCCAGCAGCGCACCAATGAACACCGCACCCACCGTGGTGTACGCACCCAGCTGGGACTGATATGCCATCAGGAACGTGCCAATGGACACAATGCCCACACTGGCGGACAGCCCGTCCACACCATCGGTACAGTTGACCACATTGATGCTGGCCCAGATCAGGATCACGATCAGCAGCAGATACACCGGGTAGGGCAGCGTAAACTCCCAGCCCAGCAGCTGTACGCCGCAGCCGTTGAAATTCAGGTAGGTCACACCTGCCACCACCGCAATGGCCAGGTCGATCAGACCTTTTTTGTACTCGTTCCAGGCTTTTTCCGCTGCATCATCCAGATAACCGGACAGCATAGAAGCCACCAAAAGCACAGTGTAGATCAAATACTCGGTGCGGAACGGTACAAACGCAAGGCTGACCAGCGCAATGCACAGCACAAAGATCAAGCCGGAGCCACGGGCTTTGCCCTTGGACAGCTCTCCGTCCACTGCAAACGCACGGCCATGGTCCTGGGGAAGTTTATCACGGAACAGCGAGTCCATCAGTGCGGTCAGTGCAAATGCCAGCAGCAACGCCACTGCATCTACACCCCGCTGCCCAATGGCAGATGTCAGCATCGAAATCATTTTCAGTATCCTCTTTCTGCTTTGAAGTTCAATTACACGAAAGAGTGTATCACGTCCGGGTGGAAAAATCAACCGGACAAGTCCCCTCAGCGGCGGCCATGGAGCAGCGGAGACAACGGCTTATAGATCAGCATACAGATCCCGGCATCCAGCAGACCTTTGACGATGGTAAACGGCATATTAAAGATGACCAGACACTCCATCAGCGTATCGGCTGTGGGCAGGATGGCCCGGTACATCCCCAGGATGGTCTCCATCGGCATATGGTAGAACTCCACATAGGCCGGGTAGGTGATCCAATAGTTTACCGGCACACTGACCAGCCCCATGACCACAGCACCCGCCAGCGCTCCCAGCAGGGCGGTGGTGCGGTTTTTGCGGTGCTGATACAAAAAACCGGCGGAGGCTGCAAAGACCGCCCCCAGCAAAAAGTTGCACAGCTCGCCTACACAGGCGGTAGACGTACCCTTTATGACGATGTGCAGCAGGTTTTTCATAAAGCTGATCACCACGCCGTATACCGGCCCCAGGGCATACGCCCCCAGCAGGGCGGGCAGGTCCGAAAAATCCATCTTGACAAAGCTGGGGATCAGCATCGGCAGCGGAAACTCGATAAATTGCAGGATGAACGCCACGGCACTGAGCATGGCGGCGACTGTGAGACTGCGGGTCGTTGTGTTTTTCATGGGGTATTCCTTCCTTTTTTACAAGTTCCCCAGGAGGCTCCCCCTGGGGGGAAAAGCCCTTTTCCATCTTGATGGGTCCCGGACGGACAAACCAAAAATGCGCCCTGCTGCATGGTTTTAACAAAACACTGCAACAGGGCGCACAGACACACGATCTGCCTGCCGTTTCTTACATCCGGACTATACCGTTGGCCCCGGAGTCTCACCGGGTCAGCACGCTGCGGTGCAGCGTGGTCGCGGGCTATACCGCCAGTGGGGAGTTACACCCCGCCCTGAAACGAACTTTCCGCGCAAAAGTATACCGCACCCCGGCTGCACTGTCAAGCCCTCTGCTTGCCCGCCAGAGCGATTTATGGTATAGTATTAGGGATTTTGTCAGAATTTACGGAGGTAGGTCCATGCTTTTTTCGATCCGGAATCTTATCTTTGACCTTGGCCCGCTGGTGCTGGAGGGCTGGGCTGCGTTTGCTGCCCGCTGCCTGTGTGCAATGCTGCTGATCGGCGGCGGATGGGGGCTGCGGCGGCTCCTGCGGCTCCGGGTCCTGCCCCGGCTTGCAGATTGCAGCCGTCGGTTTGCGGTGGCGCCCATCCTGCTGCGGAGCTTTGCCCTTCCGCTGGAGCGCATCGCCTTGTTCAGCGGCCTTTACCTGGGCCTGGTCAGCCTGCCCTGGGCAGTGGCCGGCATCCCCAAGGCGCTGCTGACCTTTTATCAGATCGCAGTCACCTTTTTTATTGCAGAAGGTTTTTACAACGCACCGGAGCTGGCCGAGCTGCTGCTGTCCTCCTCTGCGGAGGAGATCCGCAGCAATAAGACGCTGGTCACTGTGCTCAGCAAGGGCTACCGCATCCTGGTGGTCGTGCTGGCCGGCGCCACCATCGCCCAGGAAAGCGGCCTGCCCTTGGGCAGCATCGTAGCCGGTGCCGGACTGCTGGGCCTGACCATCTCGCTGGCGGCGCAGGATACAGCCAGCAACCTGTTCAGTGGGCTGGTGATCCTGCTGGACCGCCCCTTTGCCCTGGGCGACTGGATCACTGTGGGGGATGTGGAGGGCGAGGTCGTGGACATCAATTTCCGCTCTACCAAGATCCGCGCCATCGACAACACCCTGTACATCCTGACCAACAGCCATGTGAGCAATGCCACCATCAACAACGGCTCTCAGCGCACGATGCGCCTGTACCGTTTTACCCTGGGCGTGACCTACGACACCACCCGCGCACAGCTGGAGCAGCTGATGGCAGACCTGACCGCTTACCTGAAAGCCAGCGAATACACCTACGAGGACACCGTTTATGTCAAGCTCACCGAGTTTGGCGCTTCCAGCATCAACCTGTCGGTGTCCGCCTATCTGCGCACGCCGGACAAGATGCGCTTTTTGGAGATGCAGAACGAGCTGAACCTGGACCTGCTGGACCTGATGAAGCAGAACGGTGTGGAGTTTGCCTTCCCCTCCTCCACCGTCTATCTGGCGCAGAACAACTGATCTTTACAGCGCCACATCCAGGGCCATCATCAGTGCAAAGCCCAGCACGATGCTGATGACCCCGGCGCTCTCATCGGACTGCACTGCCTCCGGGATCATCTCCTGGGCTGTGACGCACACCATACAGCCTGCGGCGGCACTCATCAGCCAGGGCAGCGCTGCCCCCACCCATCCCGCCAGAGCCAAAGCCGCCACCGCCCCCAGCGGTTCTACCAGACCGGAGGCCGCCCCGGCCCAGAACGCCCCGGCCCGGCTTTTTCCTCGCTGGCGCAGAGGCAGGCTGACGGCCGCCCCCTCCGGGATATTCTGCAACCCGACGCCCAGGCTCAAAGCCAGCGCCCCGCTGACCGCATCCGGCTGGCCAGTGGCTGCCAGCGCTGCCGCCAAGCCCACCACCATGCCCTCAGGCAGGTTGTGGAGCGTGACTGCCAGCACCATCCGCCGGCCTTGACCCGGTCCCCCGGCCAGCAGCTGCCCCGCGGTCTGTTCCAGACGCAGCAATCCTGCCGCCCCCAGCACCAGCCCCAGCGCTGACGGGAGAAAAGCGGGCAGACCCATTTTTTCAGCCCGGTCGATCGCAGGCAGGAGCAGGCTCCACACACTGGCCGCCAGCATGATCCCAGCAGCCATCCCGCAGAGCATCCGCTGCACCTTTGGCCCGGCAGGGCGGCGCATCAGCAGCACGCCTGCCGCCCCCAATGTAGTGCAGACGGCCGGCAGGGCTATGACCCCTGCCACGAACAAAAAACGATCCATCTTTCATCCCTCCTTCCCACAACATACACAGTGGGGGGCCAAAGGGTGCGGGATGGATCTTTTTTTGTTTCGGAAAAAAACACAAACGGTCAAAAAACGGGGTGCGTGCTGGTTTTTACGGCGGGACGCTTGCTGCCCGCCGCAACTGCTGCTTCCCTTTCCTGTCTGTTTGGGTTATAATGAGGCCAAAAGACCTCTACAGACAGAAAGGATGATACGCTATGGGCAAAAAGCTATTGATCGTTATTGATATGCAGCAGGACTTTACCTACGGAGCGCTGAAAAACCAAGCCGCCATTGACATCATCCCCGCTGTGCTGCAAAAAACAGAGCAGTTTGAGGGCGAAGTGATCTTTACAAAGGACACCCACACGGCCAACTATCTCTCCACGCAGGAAGGCCGCCGCCTGCCGGTGCCCCACTGCATCCAGGGGACCCCCGGCTGGGACCTTGTTGCCCCCTTGGAGCAGTTCTGCCGGAAACACAGCTGCAAAGTATACTGCAAGCCCAGTTTTGGCAGCACCGGTCTGGCACACGCCCTGGCCGCTGCCCACTGTGCTGAGCCCTATGAGCAGATCCAGCTGGTGGGGGTCTGCACCGACATCTGCGTCATCTCCAACGCACTTTTGCTGAAAGCCGCCCTGCCGGAGGTGCCCATTGCGGTGGATGCCGCCTGCTGCGCCGGTGTTACGCCGGAGAGCCACCACACTGCCCTGGAGGCCATGCGGGCCTGCCAGATCGATATCCTGTAAGGGGGCGCTGCTATGACCTACCAAGAGATCCTCCAAAATCCGGAAGTCAATGCCCTTCTGGAAAAAGGCAACCAAAACCTGGGGCTGCTGGGCTACACCGACCACTCCCGCATCCACTGTGCGCAGGTAGCACACACCGCCGCCCGTATCCTGGCGGCGTTCGGCTACCCAGAGCGGGATGTGGAGCTGGCCCGCATCGCGGGGTATCTGCACGACATCGGCAATGCCATCAACCGCACCCACCATGCAGAGTACGGCGGCCTGCTGGCCAACCAGATTTTACGAGACACAGACCTCTCCATCCAGGACAGGGTCACCATCATTTCTGCCATTTCCAACCACGATGAGTCCACCGGCGGAGCGGTAGACCCGGTATCCGCAGCGCTGATCATCGGCGATAAGACCGACGTGCGCCGCAGCCGGGTGCGACCCAAGCCTGCCGCCTCCTTTGATATCCACGACCGGGTCAATTACGCTGTCACCAGCCAGAAACTGACCATCGACCCGGAAAAGAAGGTCATCTCGCTGGATCTGGAGATCGACCCTGCCATCTGCTCTATGTACGAATACTTCGAGATCTTTCTGGGGCGGATGCTGATGTGCCGCGGCGCCGCCGAGATGCTGGGGTCTGTCTTTGTGCTGACCGCCAACGGAGAAAAGGTACTTTGACCCAAAAGTGAAGCCCGCCGAAAACGGCGGGCTTTTTGCATTTTAAGTGGCATCAAATATGATCCTCCACCACATCCATCAGGTGGACAGGGTCCAGCTGGCCATCGGTGCACAGCTGTGCCAGCTGCTCTACCAGCTGCTGGCGGACCGAGACATCCGGCACAAAACTGCACTGCACCCATTCTCCCTGCACCTGTTTTTGTGCAGAGAGCCCGAAAGAACCGTAATTTCCCAGCTCCTCTGAATAGAGTTGCTGGGGCGTACACACATAGCGAAACATCCAGATCACCCTCTCTCTTTTCCCAATTTTCCCAGCGGCTGCGACGATGCCGCTGAAGTTTGGAAAGGTGTCTTTCCGTTTCCTATTATACCAGATATTTCCCGATATTCAAGCAAATATGCTCTTTTCTGTATATATTTGTTTCTTTTACCAAATTATTTGCCTGGTTTTTGTAAAAAGACAGCCCGCCATAGGGAGGGCAAAGCCCACCGCCTATTCGCCAGCCCAGGTTTATTATAGTCCCCGTTGGATATATTGTCAAGTTTTGAAAGGAAATTTTACCCTTGATTTTCCATATTTCTTCTCTTTAAAAAAACGCCCCCGGCGCAGGCAGATGCTGGCCGGGGGCGTTTGAGATCAAACCGTATTCTTTTTGCGCAGAAGGCTCATGGGGGGCAGCTCCGGTGTCGGGATGGTATAAAGCTCCATGGCGTGCGGCGTGGACTGCACACGCTCCCCGGCTTCGTTTTTGATCCATTCCGGTGCCAGCGGGATGCTGCGGCCGTCCGGGCACAGCACCTCCAGGGTATCGCCCAGGGACCATTTTCCCCGCTGCTGGCAATGCGCCACACCGTTCTCCCAGCTTTCCACCGTACCCACGAACTCCCACTCCCGCAGATAAGCAGCGCTGTCGGTGGACTGACGGGCCGCCTCAGGCCCAAAGAAGAAGCCGGGCGAGTAGTGGCGGTGGCTGGTCCGGGTCAGCTCATCCAGGGTCTGGGGAGCCAGCTCAAAGTTATCGTTCATCGGGTCAGCCAGGTACTGGTCCAGCGCCTGGCGGTAAGCTGCCGTCACGCTGGCAACATAATAAAAGGTCTTGGCCCGTCCCTCGATCTTCAGGCTGTCCACACCCGCCTTGCAGATCAGATCCAGGAAAGGCGCCGTGCAAAGGTCGTTTGCATTGAGGATATAGGTGCCGTCCTTCCCTTCCCCGATCTCATACATACTGCCGGGGCGATTCTCCTCATGGAGATAGTACTTCCAGCGGCAGGGCTGGGCGCACTGTCCCCGGTTGGAGTCCCGTCCGGTAAGGTAGGTGGACAACAGGCAGCGGCCGGAGACGCTGACGCACATTGCGCCGTGCACAAAAGCTTCCAGCTCCAGCTCCGGCGGGGTCTTGTCCCGGATGATGGCAATATCCTGCAAGCTCAGCTCCCGGGCCAGCACCACACGCTTTGCACCCATTTTATAGGCAGCGGTGGCAGCAGCATAGTTGGTAATGCCCACCTGGGTGGACAGATGAACATCGATTTGCGGCGCATAGGTCTTGCAGGCATCCAGCACGCCCAGGTCAGCCACGATAAAGGCATCCACGCCGGCGGCAGCGGCTGCACGGATGGCCTCCGGCAGGCGGTCGGCCTCCTCATTGGTGGGCAGCGTATTCATGGTCAGATAGACCTTGCGTCCGCGGGCATGGGCGTAGATGACGCCCTCGGCCAGCTGCTCCGGCGTAAAGTTGGCCGGAGCGGACCGCATGCCAAACTCCGGCAGGCCGCAGTATACTGCATCTGCGCCGTAGTTGACTGCATAGCGCAGCCGCTCAAGATCGCCCGCCGGGGCGAGCAATTCTGGGATCTGAAGCATAGTTTCCTCCGTATCAATCACTTACTTTCCCGCTGCCGCCCGCAGACTTTTGTTGACCGCGGCGGCTTTATCGCAGTTTGCGTTGTGCTCGGACATGGTGCGGCCATAGTAATATGTACCCGCCAGGTCCGTAACAAAGAAATAGCAGTCCTTTACTTCCGGGTCCGGCTGCGGCGACAGGGAAGCCTGGATCGCAGCGAGGCCCGGGTTGGAGATGGGGCCTGCGGGCAGCCCCTCCAGGGCGTAGGTATCGTACGCCGCCAGGATCTCCGGGGGGATCTTATCCCATCCGCCATAGTAAGGCGCCACCCAGTTCCACAGATAATTGTTGTCTGCATCGTTCTGGATATAGCTGGAGGCATTGCTTTGTAGGCGGCGGTAGGGCGAGGAGGGGGCCAGCCGGTTGCGGAACACCTGCGCCACGTTGGAATCCTGGGCATTGCCTGCCTCCTCCTGTACAAAGGAAGCCAGCGTGACCAGCTGCGGCAGGCTCATCTCCTGCGCTTCCAGCGCAGCGTACATCTCCTCCGTGATCTGGGCATCAAAATGGGCATAGAAGGTCGCCACATAGTTGTGGACCGTATCCTCCATCAAAAAGTCGTAGGTATCCGGAAACAGATATCCTTCGCACTTCATAAAGCGGCCGGGCACCTGCTCCGGCACATACTGCCAGAACCGATACTGAGAGAAATCGCCGTTATTGGCCTCGTCCAAGAACTCCTGCGCAGTACACAGGCCAGCCTGCTCCATCTTCTGTGCGATCGCCTGTGCGGTGGTCCCCTCCGGGAAGGTCAGCCGCACCGACTCCGCTTTTGCATACTGGGACAAGGCATCCACCAGGTCAACATACGGCCACCCGGCATCCAGCGTAAAGGTGCCGTATTGCAGACGGCTGGCGGAATCTGTGTTTTTGACATAGTAGCGGAACAGCAGCGAAGAGCGAATGACCCCCTCCTGCTTGAGCTGGTCTGCAATGGCCGCCACACCGCTGCCTTTTTCAATGGTGACGGTCACTGTGCGGCTGGCTCTCCCCTTGCCATGGATCTCGGCCCGGGCGGCCAGCACAGCTGCCCCTGCAGCCAGGAGCAGCACCACCAGCAGGATCAGCAGCACTTTGGCTGCTCCTGCTTTTTTCCGCGGCTTCGTATGGGACTGTTTTTGTGCCATATGCACCTTCCTTTGTTCAGTGTTCCATCATCAGCCGCATGTAGCTCTCGCTCACATCAAACGGCTCGGCATCAAAGCGGATCATCCCGTAGTCCTGACGGGTGCCTTCTCCCAAAAACAGAGTCTGGGCAGCGCCCACGGTGATCACCGCTTTTTCTACAATGACCTCCTTCTCTCGGGCGGCTTCCATCAGCTTCTCCGCAGCCCGGTCGTCCTCGGCCATCATCTCCACAAAATACAGCGTATCCTCTGACCGGAAGTACACTCCGTATCCCTGATCGCTGGATACCAGTGTTGCGCCCCTGGCATACAGATCCCCCAGCACCACCGCCATCCGCTCCGGCGGCAGCTGAACGGTGTCCGGCCAAAATCTTGCCCGCAGTTCACAGAGCTTTTTGGCGGTCACAGTGTCAAACTCTGCCTGGGCCCACAGATTGCGGGACACCGACCGGGGCAGGCAGCGCAGGGCAAAGGCCCGCTCAAAGCCTTTTTCCCGCAGCAATTCTGCCTCCGCCGGGGTCTGCGGCACAGCCACGGTAAAGCCTGCGCCCCGCAGCTTCTGCTGCGCACACAGGTAGTCCAGCAGGCCCGCCCGGATCAGGCTGCCCTCTCCGCACAGGCCATAGAGATAGCTGCCGGGGCGGCCTTTCAGGCTGACCGGCACAGCCAGTGCCATTGCTGTCAGCTGGTCATTCTCTACCGCCACATAGACATTCTCCAGCCCGGCAAAATGTTCCAATGCCTGGCGGGCAAACGCAGCGCTCACCTGTCCCTGCTGCTGCCACAGTGCCTGAACGGCGGGCAGCTCCTGGGGCTGCATCAAACGGTACATCTTCCACCCTCCCTTTTCTCGGTCCGCTGCTGAGCCAAGGTCTGCTGGGCCAGCGCCCACACCTGGGCCTCGATCTCCTGGATCGAACGCATCTGCCCCTGCTGGGTGCAGTGCACGGTCTGCCAGCCCAGGCGCTGGGCGCAGAACTCTGCTGCCTGGCGGCTGCGGGCCAGGTACTCCCGGTCCTTCTCGTGCAGGTCCTTTTTGCTCTGATCCCCATGGTAGCGCTGGTCCATCAGGCGCTGACTTACGGCCGGATCGACTTCCAGATAGATCACGCTGTCCGGGGCAGGCAGCCCCAGCAGCCGGAACTCGTAATCAAACAGCCAATCCAAAAAAGGCGGCCACTGCTCCGGCGGCAGCTTGGAGCACTGATGCACTCCATTGGAGGTAGTATACCGATCCGCGATCAGCACACCACCTGCCTGATAAAAGCTGCCCCAATCTTTTTTATAGCTGGCGTAGCGGTCCACCGCAAAAAAGCTGGAGGCGGCATAGGCATTTACATCCTCCGGCTTTGCGCCAAACTCCCCGGCCAGGTACATCCGCACCAGAGCGCTGGCCTGGCTCTCATAATCCGGGAAGGTGATCTTGCGCACCGACACCCCTTCCCGTTCCAAGTGTTCTGCCAGCAGTTTTGCCTGGGTAGCTTTTCCGCTGCCATCCAGCCCTTCCAGCACGATCAGCTTTCCCTTAGACATGGATGCTCGCCTCCCGCAGGGCTTCGTACTCTGCCCGCACCTGGGCAGTCTGGCCGCAGCACATCCGCCCCTCCGGGCAGGGGCCTTCCAGGCAGGCAGGCCCCGCCTTGCCAAACAGATGGGGGGCTACCGGCAGCACCAGACGCAGCATCTCCTCTGCCAAGGCCCGGATCTCCCACTGGGCACGGCGGCAGCACCGCAGCCGGAAGAAGTTGTGCAGGCTGCGGGCGTTCATGGTCATCACCAGCTTGGTCTCGCAGGCGTTGGGCAGCACAAAGCGGGCATCCTCATTGGCCAGCTTTGCAGCCTTGGCCCGCGCCTGTTTTTCCGGCAGGCCCTCCTCCATCAAACGCTGGGTATGGCTCTGCTCCAGCTTCTCCACCAGGTCCAGATACCGGCGGGCATCCTCCTGCATACTCTCCAGAAAAGCCTGCTTTGCAGCAGGCACTGCCTCGATCTCAGGGGGCACCACATAGCGGAAGTCATCCAGACGCACATAGCGCTGGCTCTGTACGCTGAAGGACGCAATGCGGTGGCGGGTGATCTGTGCCAGCAGCGTGCGGCTGACCCCCTCGATGCCAAAGGTAAAGCTGGCGTGCTCGATGGGGCTGGCATGGCCCAAGTCGCTGAGCATTTCCAGAAAACGCGCGGTCTTTTCCTCATCCAGGCCATCCAGCAGGTCTGGGATATGGGCATCCGAGTAGCAGAGCTTGGCCGCAGCGGCCACCACCTTCTCCGGCTCGGGGGTATGGGCGATCAATCGGACGGTCATCATGGATTTATTCCTCCGTTGTGAGCTTGGTCAGCGGGGCAAAGTTTGCCATCGTCTTTTTTACGCCGACCTTATCAAATTGGATCTCTACGATCTGATCTCCGGCAGCAGGCTTGACCCGCAGCACCGTTCCCCGGCCAAACACCTTGTGTTCCACGATATCGCCGGGCTGGTACTGTTTTGCTGCGGCGGCAGCCGGACGGGAGACCGGTGGAGCCACCGGCTTTGCCGGTGCGGGGCGGCTGTATCCAGCGCCAAATCCGCTGGAACGAGGGGCCGGATTCTCCGGGGCGTTATAATCCCGGCTCAGATAACCAGAAGCCCGGCCTCCGCCATAACTCTGGCCATAGCTTTGGCTGTAGCTCTGGCCAAAGCCGCCCGGGCGTCCGCCGGAAGGACCGGAATATCCAGAGCGCCCGCCGGGCACCGTATCGGAATAGCTGCTGCCCCATCCCATGCTGCGGCCAGCTTCTGCCAGAGGGCTGGCGGACTGGGACAGGTACTCCGGCTCGATCTCCCGCACAAAGCGGCTGGCCTCATGGCGCTGCGTGCGCCCATACAGCTGACGGGTAACGCTGTTGGAGAGGTACAGCTCCTTTTTGGCCCGGGTGATGCCCACATAGGCCAGGCGGCGTTCCTCCTCCAGATCGTCCTCCGAGTAGCGGCTCATCTCGCTGGGGAACACCCCCTCCTCCATTCCGATCAGGAATACATAGGGGAACTCCAGTCCCTTGGCCGAGTGGATGGTCATCAGCACCACCTGGTCCGCACTTTCGTTGTAGTTGTCAATGTCGCTGATCAGGGCCACATCCTCCAGGTAGCCTTCCAGGCTGGCCTCCTCGCCATGCTGGTCGCAGTAGCTTTTCACGTTGCTGACCAGCTGGCCCAGGTTTTGCAGACGGTCTGCTGCATCCTCATGCCCCTTAGCGGCATCCTGCTCCAGCATCTGCTTATACCCGGTCAGTTCGATCACATCCTGTGCAAATTCGTCCAGCGGCCGGTTCTCCAGAGAATCCTGCAAACGCTGATAGATCTGCCAGAACTTCAGCAGCGGCATCACCGCGCGGGAGAGCCGGGCGTACTGATCCGCCTGGGAGATGATATCCAGCATGGATACCCCCTCCTGCCCTGCCAGCTCACCGATCAGATCCACAGTGGTCTGTCCGATCTTACGGGCAGGCTCGTTGATGATCCGCCGCAGCCGCACGTCATCCCGGGGGTTGGCCAGGATGGAAAAATAAGAGTGGATGTCCTTGACCTCTTTACGGTCGTTAAAGCGCTGGCCGCCCACGATCTTGTGGGGGATGCCCGCCCGGGTAAAATAATTTTCCACCGGGTTGGACTGGGCATTCATCCGGTAAAGCACCGCATGGTCGGACAGATGTGCCCCCTCCCGCAGGTGCTGACCAATGATCTCCGCAATATGGGCAGCCTCCTCCCGCTCATCCTGGGCGGTATAGAGCTGCACTTTGTCGCCCGCACCGTTGTCGGTCCACAGGGTCTTGCCCTTGCGCTCGGTGTTGTGCTGAATCACGCAGTTGGCCGCATTGAGGATGTTGGAGGTAGAGCGGTAGTTCTGCTCCAGGCGGATGGTCTGGGCCCCGGGGTAATAGCGCTCAAAGTTCAGGATGTTTTCAATGGTCGCCCCCCGGAAGCGGTAGATGCTCTGGTCATCATCGCCCACCACGCACAGGTTCTGTTCCGGGCCGGTAAGCAGGCTGACCAGGCGGAACTGCGCCACACTGGTATCCTGGTATTCGTCCACCAGCAGGTAGCGGTAGCGGTTCTGGTAATACTCCCGCACATCCTCATGGTTTGCCAGCAGCTGCACGGTGTAGTAGATGAGGTCGTCAAAGTCGAACGCACCGGCATCTTTCAGCTTTTTCTCATACGCTGCATAGATGCGGGCGCACATGGCCGCCTTTGTATCCCGGGCGGGGGCGTTCAGGGCATCGGCAGGGCCAACGAGCTGGTCCTTCCAGCGGCTCATCTGGTTGATCGCCGTCTTGATGGGCAGGAACTTATCGTCCACGCTCAGCTCCTTATACACCGCTTTCATCACCCGCTGGGAATCATCGGTATCGTAGATGGTGAAACTGCGGGGGTAGCCGATCTCCTCTGCATACCGGCGCAAAATGCGCACACAGGCAGAGTGGAAGGTGGAGGCAAACACCTCGTCACCCTCTTCGCCACCCAGCATATTGCGCAGGCGTTCCTTCAGCTCCCCAGCGGCCTTGTTGGTAAAGGTGATGGCCATAATGTTCCAGCTGCGGGGGGCGCTGCGGCGCAGCATCCCATCCAGGCTGGCGGGGGCATCGGTACCGGTCATGATCGCGGTGCGCAGGGCTTTTACATCCTCCTCGGTCACCGGACGCGGGGTCCAGTCCGAGCCGTGAGCGCTGCCAAAGCGGATCAAATTGGCGATGCGGTTGACCAGCACCGTGGTTTTGCCGCTGCCTGCACCAGCCAGGATCAGCAGCGGGCCTTCGGTGGTAAACACCGCACGGCGCTGCATATCGTTCAGCCGGCCAAACTGTTTTTCAATATAGGTATCCCGCAGCGTGCAGAATTCCTGTTCCAGAGTCCTTGCCATATCTGCTGTCGTTTACTCCCTTTTTATAACATTCAGTCAAACATATAGAAATAGTATAACACATTCCGGGGCGTTTTGCACCAAAAAACCACAGAATATCCCCCCGCAGCGGGGCCCATGTTCTGCCCGGAGCCGCCAAAAGCAAACCGCCCGGCAGACGGCCAAAAGGCCATCGCCGGGCGGCGAATGACAGATATACAGCTATGCGATCAGCCGAAGATGTTGATCAGGATGCCAGCCGCAACAGCCGAGCCGATAACACCGGCCACGTTGGGGCCCATGGCGTGCATCAGCAGGAAGTTCTGGGGGTTCTCGCTCTGACCCACCTTCTGGGAAACACGGGCTGCCATGGGCACAGCGGACACGCCTGCCGAACCGATCAGCGGGTTGACCTGGCCGCCGGTGACCATGTACATCACCTTGCCGCACAGCACGCCAGCAGCAGTGCCGAAGGAGAAGGCGATGAGGCCCAGCACGATGATGAACAGGGTGCGGAAGTTCAGGAAGGTATCTGCGCTGGTGGTGCAGCCCACAGACAGAGCCAGGAAGATGGTGATGATATTCATCAGCTCATTGCCGGCCGTCTTCTGGATGCGGTCCACAACACCGCACTCCTTCATCAGGTTGCCCAGCATCAGCATGCCCACCAGGACAGCTGCATCCGGAACGATCAGGGAAACGATGATGGTGACCATGACCGGGAACACGATCTTCTCCGTCTTGGAGACCGTGCGCAGCTGGGTCATGACCACAGTACGCTCCTTTTTGCTGGTCAGCGCCTTCATGATGGGCGGCTGGATGACCGGCACCAGTGCCATGTAGCTATATGCGGCCACCGCAATGCTGCCCAGCAGCTCCGGCGCCAGCACCGAGGTAACAAAGATAGCCGTGGGGCCGTCGGCGCCGCCGATGATGGCGATAGCCGCGCTCTGTGCCTGGCTGAAGTCCACAATGCCAGTAGCGCTGAGCAGACGGGCGCCCATGTAGGTGCCAAAGATACCAAACTGAGCGGCAGCGCCCAGCAGCAAGCTCTTGGGGTTGGAGATCAGGGGGGCAAAGTCGGTCATCGTACCGATGCCCAGGAAGATCAGCGGCGGGTAGATGCCCAGCTTGACGCCCAAATACAGCATATCCGCAAGGCCGCCGTTGTTCAGGATCTCAAGCCACATGGGGTGTTCCAATCCGTCACCCACAAAGTACTGCATATGGATCACACCGCTGCCGGGCAGGTTGGCCAGGATCATGCCAAATGCCATAGGCAAAAGGATCAGCGGCTCAAACTCTTTTACGATGGCCAGGTACAGCAAAAAGCAGCCCACGCAGATCATCACTGCGTACAGCCAGCCGCCCGGCTCTGCAAAGCGTGCAAAGCCCGAGCTTTGGAAGATCCCAGCCAGAGTATCTACAAACTGTGTCATGCTCTTCCTCCTGTGTTAAAACGGCGCGGTGGTGTCGTTGACGCCAGCTCTGCCCCAGTTATTGTGGCCGCGGCGCACTGCCTTGAGGGTGTACTTGCCGCCGCCCATCGCAGTGATCGCCGCCATAATGGCAGCCACGACCTCGCCGGGCACACCCTGCTCCACCACCGGTGCAGCAGCGGGAGCCGCCGGAGCTGCGGGCTTTGCCGCAGGCTTCGGAGCCGGCTTTGCAGCCGGTTTCGGAGCCGACTTTTTACCGGACATCGAATCGAACAGCTTGCCCTCGAGCTTGATGATGAGCATCAGCAGCACAAGGATCAGAAATACGAGTACAATGCCGGTGAGGGTAACGATGACATCATAGCCCAAATCCATAGGTATCCTCCTAACGTTTTTGGATTTTGCGGCCGGGCCGCAAAAGCCCCCGCAAAAAGCAGATTTGAATTTATTATACCTTATTTTTCAGCCAGATTCAACAAACCCAGCCGAAATAAGAACCATTCTCTTGTTGCGTTTTGCTGGACGATTGTTGCCGATCAGCGGCGGCCGATGCGGGGAGTCGCATCGGTGAAGCCGGTCTCCAGCTTATCCCCCAGGCCCAGGCTCATAGCCGTGCCCAGCGCAACACAATGGATGGGGTCCGGCGAGACCGTGACCTCCACTTTCAGCTCCTGGCTGAGGTACTCCGGCAGACCGTGCAGCAGCGCGCCGCCGCCGGTCAGCATCACACCATTGCGGTAGATATCACCCGCCAGCTCCGGGGGCGTTTTCTCCAGCACCTGATGGGCTGCCGTGCCGATCTGCTCGCTGAGCATCATCACCGGCTCATACAGATCGCTGGTAGAAACATTGACCCGCACCGGCAGACCGGTGAGCAGGCTGCGGCCCTTGATCTCCATCGTCTCGTGGAAATCCTTTTTCTGGGGGCAGCAGGCCACGTTTTTCTTCAGCTCCTCTGCGGTGCGCTGGCCAATGGCGATGCTGTATTTTGTCCGCACGTGCTTCAGGATCTCGTCATCGTAGTGGTTGCCCGCCACCCGCACACTGGTGGCCTTGACCTTGCCGCCCAGGCTCAGCACGGCGATATCGGTGGTGCCGCCGCCAATATCAATGATCATATGTCCATCCGGCACCGTGATATCCACGCCGGAACCCAGCGCTGCGGCAATGGGCTCGTCGATCAGGTAGACCTGCCGGGCGCCGGCGGCCACCACAGCCTCCACCACTGCATCGCTCTCAATGCCCGTAATAGCCGCCGGTACGCAGACTGCCACCCGGGGTTTGACCATATGCGAGCTGTACACCTTGTTGACAAAACGGCCGATCAGCTCCCGGGTCATGGTATGGTCGCTGATGACGCCCTCTTTCAGGGGGAAGGTCGCCGAGATATAGTTGGGGGTACGGCCCACCATGGCCAACGCCTTATCTCCCACCTCCAGCACCGTATTCTTGCGGGTATCCACCGCTACTACGCTGGGCTGGTTAAGCACTACACCGGTGCCCTGCTGAGCAATGATGATGGTGGTAGTACCCAGGTCGATGCCAATATCGTTTTGTGCCATAAAGATCCCTATTCCTTTCTGTGCGCCTCTATCCTGCACGGGCAGAACGCACCCGCCCTGCACCGTAAAAATCCGTATCTTGGGATAGTATAGCACAGTTCGGTGCAAAAGTATAGAAACGCCCTGCGTTTTTTCGCCCTTGCGGGTGGTTTTGGCCTTTTGCAGACCCTGCCCGCTCCCCGGCAGAAAGAGGACCGGACTCAACTTGCCCTGCGGCCGGTTTACTCTGTGCGGAGCTGTTCCGGCGGAAGCTCGGCCTGCAGCAGTGCTGCCAAACCGCTGTACCGCAGATTCTGGCGGATATTGGACATCATCTGGTTCACTGTATCCCGCCGCCCGGCCAGGACACACAGCTTCCGGGCACGGGTCACACCGGTGTACAGCAGGTTGCGATAGCACAGCCGGGGCGGCACCTGAGCCGCCGGCAGGATCACCGCCGGGAACTCGCTGCCCTGGCTTTTGTGTACAGTGATCGCATAGGCGATCTCCAGTTCCGAGAGGTTCTCCGCAGGGTAGACCAGCCGCCGGTCATCCATCCGCACCACCATCGAACGGTCCCGCAGGTTGATGGACTCCACGATGCCGATATCCCCATTGTATGCGCCCACACCCTGTTCGCCGCCAATGCGGTGCCATACCAGCTCATAGTTGTTGCGCACCTGCATCACCTTGTCCCCCACACGGAACACACGGGCAGCGCTTTGCAGCTGCGGCTTGCCGGGGGCGGGCGGGTTGAGCAGGTTCTGCAGCTCAGTGTTCAGCGCCTGGGTGCCGGTCATGCCCAGTTTTGTCGGGCACAGCACCTGAATATCCTTGATGGGGTCAAACCCATAGCTGCGGGGCAGCCGGGTCGTGACCAGGTCGCACACCAGGCGCTGGGCCGCCTCGCCGTCCGCTTCCAGAAAAAAGAAGTCGTCCGTGCGGGTCCCCTTTTGCAGCGGTTTGCCATCCACGATGTTATGGGCATTTTCTACGATCAGGCTGCGCTCTGCCTGGCGGAAGATCTGGTCCAGGCAGACCGTGGGGATCAGCCCGGAACGGATGGTCTCCCCCAAAATATTGCCCGCCCCTACACTGGGCAGCTGGTCCGCATCGCCCACCATGATGACCCGGCAGCTGTACCGCAGCGCTGTGAGCAGCGCCTGAAACAGCTTTACATCCACCATACTCATCTCATCCAGGATGACCACGTCACACGGAAGCTGGTTTTTGTCGTTATGGATAAAGCGCACCACCCCGCCGGAGTAATCCACCTCCAGCAGACGATGGATGGTGCTGGCCTTGCGCCCGGTCAGCTCACTGAGGCGCTTGGCAGCCCGGCCGGTGGGGGCGCACAGCGCCACCCGCTCTGCCTGCTGCTCCAGCAGCTGCAAAATGGCATTGACCGTGGTGGTCTTGCCGGTGCCAGGGCCGCCAGTGAGCACCAGGCAGTTTTCGGTCATTGCCATACGGATGGCATCCTTCTGACGGGGCGCATAGGCAAACCCCTGGGTCAGCTCCAGCACCTGGATACTCTTATCCAGGCTGCGGGCGGTCTGCTTGCCCCGCCTGACCAGCAGCGACAGCCGGTGGGCGATATCCTGCTCGGCCGCCAGCAGATCCGGCAGATAGATATACTCGGTCCCATCAAAGGTCTGCTGATCCAGCTGACCATCTGCCAAACATTGTTCCAGCGCCTGGGACAGTTTTTCCTCCGGCTGATGGATAAACCGCGCCGCCGTTGCCAGCAGCTGGGCCCGGGGCAGGCAGGTATGTCCGTTGCCTGCGTTATGGCGCAGCGTGCGCAGCAAAGCGGCCTCCAGACGTTGGTCGCAGTCCCCTGCCATCTGGTAATACTGGGCAATACTGTCCGCATGCCGGAAATCCAGCTGCAAAGGCTCGCCGCAGAGCAGATAGGGGTTTTGCTGGATCGCCTGCATCGCCCCCGGCCCAAAAGCCCGGAACACCTCCATAGCCCGGCGGGGGCGGATCTCGAACTGAGCAAGATAGGCGATCAGCTCCCGCATACCAAACATCCGCTTGAACTCCTGCTGGATGCGGTCTGCTTTGTCCGCCGATATACCGGGGATGGTCGCCAGACGGGCAGGGTCATTTGCAATGACATCCAAAGCCGATGCGCCAAAGGCATTGATGATCTTATCCGCGGTTCTGGCTCCAATATACGGCAGAGAGCGGCTGGCCAAAAAGGCATAGACCGCCTCCAGATCCCGGGGCATATCGGTCTGACACTCCTGGGCGTGGAACTGGCGGCCATAGGTGGAGTGGTTCTCGTACCGGCCGCGGCAGATCACGGTCTCTCCAGCATGCAGTTCTCCCACCACGCCGCACACCACCGTGACCACACCCCCGCCGGAGACCTCAAACACGGTATAGCCGCTGTCTGAATTTTCAAAGATGATATCCTCTACTGTGCCTTCCAGCTGCTCCAGCTGACGTTCCTCTTCCAATACACCCACCGCCTTTCCGATCCTTTATAGTATACTGATTTTGCTGTGTTTTGTAAATCATGGGGGCGGCACTGCCCCCTTCTGTTCCAAACCCGGCTGCGTTGACAAGCCCTGTCCCTTCTGTTAAAATACAGGCAATAAATCCCACGTTTTTCTCCTTTTTGACAAAAGGCTCCTGCTGGACCAGGGCCTGAAGAAAGTGAGGCCAAAGCCGATGGACTCCCCTGCCAACCGCTCCTCCCTGAACGAGAAAAAATGGCGCACCGACCTGCGCAACCGGATCATACAGGCTTCCAGTCTGTTAGAGGTACTGCTGTCCGGCCTGGTGCTGGTGGGGCTGGTTTTCAGCGCCGTACCGCTGATCCGGTGGATGCCGGGGCTGTTGGTGGACGGCAACGACACGGAGATCCGCACCTTTTTGGAGCGCAGCCTGGACATCGTCATCGGCATCGAGTTTATCAAGATGCTGGCCAAGCACAGCCCCGGCAGCAGTCTGGAAGTGCTGCTCTACGCCATTGCCCGGCATCTGGTGGTCGGCCATGACTCGGCACTGGAAAATCTGCTGAGCGTCGGCGCCATTGCGCTGATCTTTATCGTGCGGAAGTTTTTCTTTGTGCCGGCTTTCGGTGCGCATCTGCCGGACGGCAACCCCGCGCCGGATCTTTCGCCCCAACAAAGCGGCGTAGGATGCACCGAGCCCCATACCTGACCTTAGAAAAAAACCGTCCGTTTGGTTCTTCTTCCCCAAACGGACGGTTTTTGTTATTTCTTGTTTTTATCGCCGTGCTTGCCAAAGCGGTACTCTTTGCCCTCACGGATCCGCTGGATGTTGGAGCGGTGCATATACACCACCATGACAGCCATGACGATGGACCCCACCAGGCAGACCAGCAGGTCATGGAGGGACAGCCCCTTCCACAGACCATACGCCAGCGTCAGCACCGGATAAGAGGCCGCCATGACCACACTGCCCAGGGACACCATGCCAGTAGGCAGCAGGCAAGCCAGAAAGATCAGTGCCAGCACCGGCAGCAGCACCGGCTGGATGGCCAGGATAGCACCGCCTGCCACCAGCACGCCCTTGCCGCCCTTGAAACCAAAGTAGATCGGTTTCAGGTGGCCGATCACTGCCAGAACAGCCGCCAGATACGGCCCCAGATACGGGGAGAGCAGCGCATCTGCCGGCAGGTAGGAAAACAGCCACCGGCCGATGCATACCGCTGCAACGCCTTTGAGCACATCACCGGCCGCCGTCAGCGCAGCAGCTTTTTTGCCGAAGGTCCGCAGCATATTGGTCATGCCCGCAGCCCCGCTTCCGTGATGGCGCACATCGTCGTGATACAGATACTTGCTGACAAGGATGCCCGTATCCACACTGCCCAGCAGGTAGGCCTGCAAAGCAGTAAGCAGAACGACCAGAATACCCATCAGAGAATACCTCCTTTGCGCTTACACGTCCTTTGCGCGGACCTCGCCGGTGCCGCGCTCCCGGATGACCAGGCGGATGGGGGTGTGGTCCAGGCCAAAGCTCTCCCGGATCTGGTTGATCAGATACCGCTGGTAGCTGAAGTGGAACAGATGCTTTGCGTTGACAAAAGCCACGAACGTGGGAGGACGCGTGGATGCCTGGGTCAGATAGAAGATCTTCAGGCGGCGGCCCTTATCGCTGGGGGGCTGCATCCGTGCGGTAGCCCGGGCCAGCATCTCATTCAGCACGCCGGTGGGCACGCGGGCGCCGTTCTGGGCGTCCACATCCCGGATCAGCTGCATCAGCTTGTTGACGTTGTAGCCGGTCTGGGCGGAAATGAACAGGATGGGAGCGTATCCCATGAAGGCAAAGCGCTCCGCATACAACCGGCGCTGCTGCTCCATGGTATTGGTCTCCTTATCCGGCACCGCATCCCACTTGTTCACCACAATGATGCAGGCTTTGCCCTGCTCATGGGCGTAGCCTGCCACCTTGCTATCCTGCTCGGTAAAGCCCACCGTGGCATCCACCAGGATCAGCGCCACCCGGCTGCGCTCCACCGCAGCCAGAGCACGCACCACCATATACCGCTCCAAGCCTTTGGAGATATTGCTGCGCTTACGCAGACCAGCGGTGTCGGTAAAGATGAACTTGCCATAGGCGTTATCCACCGGCGTATCGATGGCATCCCGGGTCGTGCCCGCCTCGTTGGCCACGATCATCCGGTTTTCGCCCAGGATGCGGTTGGTCAGGCTGGATTTGCCCACATTGGGGCGGCCAATGATGGCCACCGGGATGCGGTCCTCCTCCACCACCGTCTCGCTGAAGTCCAGGTGGGCGCACACAGCGTCCAGCAGATCACCTGTGCCGTGGCCGTGCACCGAGGAAATGGGCATCACCTCGTCAAAGCCCAGGTTGTAGAACTCATACAGCTCCATGGGCGCCTCGCCCACCTGGTCGCACTTGTTCACCGCCAGGATCACCGGCTTATGGCTGCGGCGCAGCATATGTGCCACGTCCTCATCCGCCGCCGTCAGGCCGCTGCGCACGTCCACCACCATTACGATGCAGTCCGCCGTATCAATGGCGATCTGTGCCTGCTCCCGCATATGGGCCAGGATGCCCTCCGTAGCCTTCGGCTCGATGCCGCCGGTATCCACCAGCATTATCTCGTGGCCGTTCCACTCACAGTTCGCAAAGATACGGTCCCGGGTAATGCCGGGGGTATCCTCCACGATGGCCAGCCGCTGGCCGCACAATTTATTGAACAGGGTGGATTTGCCCACGTTGGGGCGGCCCACCACTGCAACGATCGGTTTGCTCATAGGGACTCCTCCTTTTCCTCAAAAAGGTATCAGCGGCGCTTTTTCCGGGAAATATGCAGCCCGCTGCGCAGCAAAGCCCGGGCTTCCTCCCCGCCGCCGGTGGGCAGGATCTGGATCTTGACCCCCAGCTGCTGGGCCAGCTGATCCACTGTAATGCTGTCCAGGAACATATCCTGCTCCTCCCGCAGCATCACAGCAGGCACGCCCAGGGTATCGCTTTGCAGCTTGCCCTTGCATTGCGCCAGGATATCGGTGGCGGTGACCAGACCTGCCACCGACACATTGCCGCCGAAGAACTTGTTTTGGATGGGGTGCACCGTTACCTGGATCATAGGATACTGGCGGTGCAGCTCCTCCATCATCTGGGTGATGAGTGGGGCCGCCAAAGTACCGGTGACCACGTCCAGCTTCTTCTCCCCATAGATCCGGTGGGGGTTGTCCAGCTCCGCCAAAAACTCCTGCTCAAACAGGCGCCACATACCCACGCCGTTTTCCAGCTGGTCAAAGTCCTCATAGAACTCTGCCGGCGGCAGGGGGCGGCCTGCATTCAGGTACCATTCATCGCTGGGGTAGATGATCCGCTTGCCATGGCGCGCCTTGCACTCTTCGCCAAACTGCTCCATGATATCGATGACCTCTGCACTGGAGGCCGCATCGTAGGGGATCTGACGGTAAAGGTTCTGGCGGTAATCTGTGATGCCGCAGGGCACCGCAGCGATGCTCTGCACCATCGGGGTCAGCTCCAGCAGATCCGACAGGGTGCGGCGCAGCTCGTCTCCATCATTGACCCCGCGGCACAGCACCAACTGACAGTTGATAGCAATGCCCCCCTCTACCAGGCGGGGCAGATACTTCAAGGTCTCGCCGCCCCGCTTGTTGGCCAGCATCCGGACCCGGAGCTGGGGGTTCGTGGTGTGCACCGAGATATTGATGGGCGAGATGTGCATCTTGATGATGCGGTCGATCTCGTGGTCTTCCATATTGGTCATCGTGATATAGTTGCCAAACAGGAAGGACAGCCGCTCATCATCGTCCTTAAAATAAAGGCTCTCCCGCATACCAGGGGGCAGCTGGTCAATGAAGCAAAACATACAGTGGTTTGCGCAGGAGTGTTTTTGATCCCCTAAATAGGTAGAAAAACCGCAGCCGAACGGCCCGCGCTGCTCCCGCTGGACCTCCCACTCCCGGATGCCGTCTGCGACCCGGGCCTTCAGGTGGAAACTGTCACTGTCGGTATAAAAATCGTAGTCCAGGGTATCGTTCAGCGGGTTGCCGTCCACGCTGAGCAGCTCGTCGCCGGGGGCAAGGCCCAGCCGGGCGGCGGTGCTGCCTTCGTCTATGCTTTGGATGCAGATCGCCATATTGCGTCCACCTCCTTATCATTCAGCCCGGCTTGCGCCGGGACCTTGTAAACAGAACAAGAAGGGGAAGGCGCAATTCGCCCTCCCCTTCTGTACATAACACCATTATGCCACCAATTCCGCGCAAATTAGGCCTTCTTGATGACTTCCTCGCCCTTGTAGTAACCGCAGTTGCCACATGCCTGGTGGGGGAGCTTCAGAGAGCCGCAGTTGCTGCACTTGACCAGCGTGGGGGCCTCCAGCTTCCAAACATTGCTGCGACGCTTGTCGCGGCGGGCCTTGGAAAGATGTCTCTTAGGTACTGCCATATTTTTGCACCTCCTTGATGGGTTATCAGTTCAGCAGTGATTTGAGGATCGCGAGCCTTGGGTCTGCGGGCGCGGCGTCCTGCTCTGCCGGCTGGCATTCACATTCCGCCATTTTGCGGCCGCACCGCGGGCACAGCCCGGGGCAGCCAGCGCTGCACAGCAGCACCGTGGGGATCTGGAACAAAAACTCCTGGCCGAGCCATTCATCTACATCCAGCTTCCCGTTTTCGTCCAGCGGCAGTTCAAAATCCGGATCATCAAGATCCTGCTCTTTTACTGTCCACTCCGCCTCCACCGTCTCTTCCTGCACAACAGGATCAAGACAGCGGGCGCACTCGCCGTGTACCATCGCCTTTGCCCGCAGGTTCAGCCATACCTCACTGCCATCGATCTGCGCATCAAAATACACAGTAACCGGCTGTGGGATCTGTGCTCCGGCAAAATCCCTGCCGGAGAGGTCGCATTGGAACTCTGCATGATAGGGCTGCTTGCCAGTAGCAAAAAACTTCTTCAGGTCAAATTGCATAGTACACCTCTGAAAGGCTGCTTTGTTAGTATAGCGCCAAAGCGCCCGGTTGTCAACATCAAAACAGGCAGAAAACCGAAAAAATTTCAAATTCTCCGGTTTCCTGCCTGTTCATGGTCTCAGGAGAAGCTTAGGATAGGGTCTTTTGCTCGCTCAAAATGCGTTTACAGGTATTTTTTTACATCGTGAGGCAGGGCGGACTCGTCTGCGCTGACCGTAACGGTGACCTTGACGGTGTCACCGGCAATGGCGGCCATCTCATCCAGGACGGGGCCCAGACGGTTGATGTCGCGGTCCAGCACCTTCAGGATGCCGTCGATGTACAGGTCGGTGATATCATAGTTGCTTGCCATCAGGCCGGCCAGGAAACCATACAGCATCTCGCCGCCGCTGATCTTATACTCTTCCAGATCGATCAGACGTGCTGCGGGAGCGATGTCGTAGGTCAGCTTCATGCCTTTTTCCACCACGACGACATTGCCCTTGCTGGTCTGGACGGAGTCGTTGATCATGTCGATCATAGCCTTGGTCTTGCCGGAACCCTTTGCGCCAACAATCAGTTTAATCATAAGTTCGTCCTCCTGTATTTTTCACGCCTTGCGGCGAGAGATCATAAGAATGTTACTTCAGCTTTGCTTCCAGCTCGGCGGTCAGGTTTTCGTAACCCGGCTTGCCCAGCAGTGCAAACATGTTCTTCTTATAGCTTTCAACACCCGGCTGGTTGAAGGGGTTGACGCTGAGCAGGTAGCCGCTGCAGGCGCAGGCACGCCAGAAGAAGTAGATCAGGTAGCCCACCGAGTAAGCGGACAGATCCTCCATCTCGATCAGCACCTCCGGCACGCCGCCGTCGGTATGTGCCAGGATGGTGCCCTCCATCGCCTTGCGGTTGACCACGCTCATATTCTGCTCTGCCAGGAAGTTCAGGCCGTCGAAGTTGCCCTCCAGCGGGTCAATGTACAAATCGCTGGTCGGCTTTTTCACATCCACGATGGTCTCGAACATGGTGCGGGAGCCTTCCTGGATGAACTGACCCATGGAATGCAGGTCGGTGGAGAAGATGCAGCTTGCGGGGAACAGGCCCTTGTTGTCCTTGCCCTCGCTCTCGCCGAACAGCTGCTTGTACCACTCGTTCATGAGGGTGAAGTTCGGCTCGTAGCACTCCAGGATCTCGATGGACTTGCCCTTGCGGTACAGGATATTGCGCACAGCAGCATACTTATAAGCATCGTTGTCCATGCTGCACACGGAGAAGCGTTCCATTGCATCGGCAGCGCCCTTCATCAGCTGGTCGATGTCGATGCCGGCTGCGGCGATGGGCAGCAGGCCCACAGCGGAGAGCACCGAATAACGGCCGCCCACATCGTCCGGCACCACGAAGGTGGGCCAGCCCTGGGCATCCGCCAGCTGCTTCAGCGTGCCGCGGGCACGGTCGGTGGTAGCGTAGATGCGCTTATTGGCTTCCTCCACACCCATCTCGTCCTCCAGCAGCTTGCGCAGCACACGGAAGGCCAGGCTGGTCTCGGTGGTGGTGCCGGATTTAGAGATAACGTTGATGGAGAAGCGCTTGCCCTTGCACAGCGCCATGATGTCGTTCAGATAGCTGGGGCTGATGCTGTTGCCGCAGAAGTAGATCTTCAGGCCATTTTCCAGCTCATTGTGGAACATACCCTTAACAGCCTCGATCACAGCGCGGGCGCCCAGGTAGCTGCCGCCGATACCGGCCACCACCAGCACATCCGAATCCTCCCGGATCTTGGCTGCGGCCTCCTTGATGCGGGCAAACTCTTCCCGGTCATAATCACGGGGCAGGTACAGCCAGCCCAGAAAATCGCTGCCAGGGCCGCTCTTGCTCTCCAGCATCTTGTGCGCTGCCTCGACCTGCGGATAGATCGCCGCATATTCCTCGGCGTTGATAAAACTTGCCAGGTGTTTCGTATTCAAGCTTACACTCATTACTATTCCAACCTCCAAACGTTTTACAGCAGGCGGGCGCGGGCATCGCCGCTTTGGTCCCAAGGCCCTCCCGCCGCTGTTAACAACGGGTTTTACTTGGTATAAGTGTACCGTCCTGGATGCACAAAGTCAAGGCCAAAATCCTTTCCTTTCATACAATTTTAACAGAGTTTTTTGTTTGACTTCTCACGTTTTGGGCACACAGCCAAGCCCTTGGCCCCAGAGTGGTTTTTCTTTTATCGCTCTGGCGAGTTTTTTCCAGCCGCCGTCATCAAACCGTCCCCATCAGGCTGCGCCACAAAAGTTTCCATGCGGCTGCAAAATCCAGCGCCGGGGCATCCGCCGCCGCCCGGATCTCATACTCGCCCAGCAGTTCTCCCTGTTTTTCCACCACCACGCGGCCCACAGTCTGCCCCTGCGCCACCGGAGCTTCCAGCCGCTGGGGCAGCTCCACCCGGGCGGACAGCGCACCGCCATCCTTCTTGGTCAGCACCCGCTGGGGCAGCGCTGTATAGTCCAGGGGGATCGTGCTCTCCCCGCTGCCCCGCACCGGCAGCTGTAAAGGACGCTGGCCAAGATCCGGCATCGGCGCCGCCTGGTAATGACTGAACCCATAATCCAGCAGCGCAGCCGCAGACTCAAAGCGCTCCTTGCTGGAATCCGCCCCCAGCACGACCGCGATCAGATCCAGCCCGTCCCGGCTGGCGCTGGCGCTGACGCACACCCCCGCCCCACCGGTGGTACCTGTTTTCAGCCCAGTGACCCCATTGTATCGTTTGAGCAGCTTATTGGTATTGATCAGCTGGGTCTTGCCGCCGCGGAGACTGTCGGTCCAGATGCCTGTATAATGCAGCACCTCCGGGCAGGTGGTCAGGATCTGACGGCTCATGATCGCCACATCCCGCGCCGTGGACAGATGCCCCTCGGCATCCAGACCGCAGGCATTGCAGAAATGGGTATCCTTCATGCCCAGCTGTGCCGCACGGACATTCATCTGCTCCACAAAGGCAGGCTCACTGCCGCCCACCAGCTCTGCCACCGCTACCGCCGCATCATTGGCCGAGGCGACACAGATAGCCTTGACCATCTCATCCAGCGTAAACTGCTCCCCCGGCTCCAGCCAGATCTGGCTGCCGCCCATAGAATATGCGTGCTCACTGACGGGGACCATGGTCTGCATATTGAGCCGCCCCTCATGGACCGCCTCAAAGGTCAAAAGCAGGGTCATCACTTTTGTAATGGATGCAATGGGTACCGGCTGATCCGGATTTTTTTCATAAAGCACCGTACCGCTGCCCTGATCGATCAGTACAGCAGCCCGGCACTGCACAGGCACCACCCCTTCCTGCGCCGGAGCAGCGGCCGGCGCAGGCGCAGACACCAGCGCTGCATTCATGGGGGATGTGCGGAACGCCGTATTCAGCCCCACTCCCTGGGATGTGCCCACTGCCAGTGCAAACAACCAAAAGCAGAGCGCCGCCCCACAGACGGCCGCCAATTTCCTCCGTTCCATTTTCTGCCTCCTACCTCTCTTTCTTTGCTGGCATTTTATGCGCCAGTCCGCAGGACTAGCACACAAAAACGCGCCTCCCGCCCTCCGCCCGGCTGCGGCTGCGCAATTCCCCCTTGCGCTGTGTTTTGGGGGTACGCTATAATAAAGAGGACGGTGCAGGCTTCTTCTGCGCCGGAGTGAATGGAAAGGACACGTTTTTAATGCGAGTTTGTTTTTATACATTGGGATGTAAGGTCAACCTGAACGAGACCGGCGCACTGGAGCAGCTGTTCCGGGGGGCGGGGTTCACCGTAGTACAGGAGGGTGAAGATGCAGACGTCTACATCGTCAACAGCTGCACTGTGACCAACTTTGGCGACCAAAAGAGCCGCAAATGGCTGCGCCGTGCCAAGCGGGAGCACCCCGGCGCTGTCACCGTGCTTACCGGGTGCTATCCCCAAGCGTTCCCCGAGGAGGCGGCACAGTTCCTGGAGGCAGACCTGGTGTGCGGCAACGGAGACCGCAAAGCCATTCTGGAGAATGTACAGCTGCTGCTGCAGGGCCATGAACGGATCGTATCCGTACAGCCCCATGTGCGGGGCGAGCTGTTTGAGGAGCTGCCGGTGGAGCGGTTCGAGACCCACACCCGCGCCTTTATCAAGGTGGAGGACGGCTGCAACCGCCAGTGTGCTTACTGCGTCATCCCCCGCGCCAGAGGGCCGGTGCGCAGCCGGTCGGAGGAGAGCATCCTGGCCGAGCTGCACCAGCTGGCCGCCGCCGGTTATCAGGAGGTCGTCCTCTCCGCCATCTCGCTGCCCAGCTACGGCCAGGATACCGGCACAGACCTGGTAGAGCTGGTGGAGCACTGCGCCGCCGTCCCGGGCATCCAGCGCATCCGTCTGGGCAGCCTGGACCCCGATATGCTGACCCCGGAAGCCATGGCCCGGCTGGCTGCAGTGGACAAGCTCTGCCCCCAGTTCCACCTGAGCCTGCAAAGCGGCTGCACTGCCACCCTGCGCCGGATGCGCCGGGTGTATACCGCCCAGCAGTATGCTCAGGTCGTGGACGGGCTGCGGGCCGCCTATGGTGACCGTCCCGTGACCTTTACCACCGACTGCATCTGCGGTTTCCCCGGGGAGACCGAGGCAGATTTTGCAGAGAGCTGCGAGTTTTTGCGTCAGATCGGCTTCCTGAAGGTCCACGTCTTCCCCTATTCCCGCCGCAGCGGCACCCCCGCATACGATTTCCCCCAGCAGATCCACGAGCGGGAGAAGCAGCGCCGCAGCCGGGAGATGAACGCCGTAGCCGAGCAGGTGCGCACCCAGGTCCTGGCAGGTTTTGAGGGCACCGAGGACGAGGTCCTGCTGGAAACGCCCCTGTCCGGCACCCTGTTTACCGGCTACACCCGGCTGTACATCCCGGTGGTGATCTCGGTGCCCGGCGGTGTCAGCGGACAGATCGTGCGCGCCCGGCTGGGCCGCTACGATGGCGAGCGGGTGCGGGCCGAGCTGTGCAGCATGGATAAATCGTGAATTATGTAACAAATTTGGGGGTAAAGCCTTTTCACCGCTGTGGTTTTATGATAAACTAACACTGGATGTTCAGGGTCACACCCGGAACAGCGGCTGCATTTTGCGCTGCAGCCTGGTTATTTTCGGCTGTTAAACGGAGGAGAAGAGAGCATGAGTTTTAGAGGAATCAACACGACGGTCATCCAGATCCGCCGCAAAGTTTTTACGGAAGTGGCCCGTATGGCCTACGCCAATGTCAAGGGCGAGCAGGCCAACCATATGATGCGCAAGATCCCCTACACCATCATCCCCGGTGAGGAAGGCACCTTCCGTAAGGATATCTTCCTGGAGCGCGCCATCGTCGAGGAGCGGGTGCGCCTGGCCATCGGTCTGCCCACCCGCCGTATGGACGAGCACAACAGCGTTGTTTCCGGCCTGGAAGATGCGTCCATTGCGGATAAGTACTATGATCCTCCGCTGGTCAACGTGATCAAGTTTGCCTGCAACCGCTGCCCGGAAAAGATGGTCAAGGTCTCGGATATGTGCCAGGGCTGCCTTGCACACCCCTGCATGGAGGTCTGCCCCAAGAACGCCATCGTCTGGGAGAGCGGCCGTTCCACCATCGACCAGGACAAGTGCATCAAGTGCGGCCGCTGCGTGGATGTCTGCCCCTACCATGCCATCGTCAAGACCGAGCGTCCCTGCGCAGAGGCCTGCGGCATGAACGCCATCCACTCCGACCCGCTGGGCCGTGCCGAGATCGATTACAGCAAGTGTGTGTCCTGTGGCCAGTGCCTGGTCAGCTGCCCCTTTGGCGCCATTGCGGATAAGGGCCAGATCTACCAGCTGATCCAGGGCTTCAACCGCGGCGACCGCATCTACGCCCTGGTCGCCCCGGCATTCATCAACCAGTTCCCCCAGCTGGCCGCTGCCGGCAAGCTGAAGGCCGCTCTGCGGGCTGTGGGCTTCTGCGACGTTGTCGAGGTCGCCATTGGCGCTGACCTGTGCACGGTGGAGGAAGCCAAGGACTTCCTGGAAGAAGTCCCGGAGAAGCTGGACTTTATGGCCACCTCCTGCTGCCCGGCCTGGAGCATGATGGCCAAGACCGCCTTCCCCGCCCTGGCCAAGAATATCTCCATGACCATGACCCCCATGGTGTTCACCGCCCGCATGATGAAGCAGGCAGACCCCGAGGCACGGATGTGCTTCATCGGACCCTGCGCTGCCAAAAAGCTGGAGGCTTCCCGCCGCACGGTCCGCAGCGACGTGGATTTTGTGCTGACCTTTGAGGAGCTGGCCGGCATCATTGAGGCACGGGATATCGACGTGGACAGCCTGGAGGTAGACCCCACCGAGAACGACCTGGCTTACGCTTCCGCAGCGGGCCGCGGCTTTGCACAGTCCGGCGGCGTAGCCAAGGCAGTGGCCGACAAGATCAAGGAGTGGCACCCTGACCGCGAGGTGAAGATCGCCTCTGCACAGGGCCTGGCCGACTGCAAGAAGCTGCTGCTGCTGGCCAAGGCCGGCAAGTACAACGGCTATCTGCTGGAGGGCATGGGCTGCCCCGGTGGCTGCATCGGCGGCGCTGGCACCATTGCCGACCCCGTCCGCACCGCTGCTGTGCTGAACAAATACGTCAAGGACGCCCCCTTCACCGACCCGGAGGACAGCGCCTTTATGACCAGCATCCATATGCTGAAAGATGACCCAAACTTCGAGCTCTAAGCCCCTTTTTCTGTAAGTATCTGCCGCTTCTCCCCCGGGAGAAGCGGCTTTTTTTAGGCAAAGCCACTAAAATTGGCCGAAACATGGGCAGATTGAAACATTTCTATGACAGTCTAGCCCATGGCGTTGACATTCCGTCAATAGTATGATATTTTGACAGTAACAGAAGCGCAGGCTTCTCCACTCCATCCAAGATCCGGGGGGTGTAGGGACCTGCAACGGTCTGCTGTGCAGACCCGCTGATTGCCGCAGTCTGCGGCAGGAAAGGCTGATTTTAATGAAAAAACTCGCTATATCTTCCAGTTTTCGGCGCATGGCCGCCATGCTGCTCTCCCTGGTGCTGGCATGCGGGCTGGCATTTGGTGCGCACGCTGCGGAGGATCTGCCCGTAAGTGTCCAGTTCTGGCGGGAGCATACCGACAAAGCTGCACTGGAAAATGACGGCGTGGATACTGACCGGGAGGCCACCCTTACCCGCCAGCCCAATGGCACCTATACCCTGGAGCTGCCCATCCTGAGTTTTTCCCGCATGGGAATGGCAGGCCATCTGACTGGCCTGACCATCGGCGACATCTCCTACGATGGCGAACTGAGCGGCCAGCTGACGGACAACACTGCGGTGCTGACCATCAAAAACCTGCCCGCCTCGGTGCTTACCGGGCCGGACGCTGCACAAGCCATAGATGTGATGTGCAACGTCCGGATGGATGCCGGTGTCCTGGGTGAGATCTCCACCGCCGCACGGCTGTGCATCTGGCAGCCGTAACTGCAAAACAAAAAAACAAGTGCAGCGCAAAACGCTGCACTTGTTTTTTTGTGCCCGCAGATCAGCCGTCCATGTGCTGGTCGATAAAATCGCCCACCATCCGGTCCAGCTGGGTCACCGCCCGCTCTGCACCTTTGGCCACTTTGCGGGCCGCCCGCTTGACCTGGCGCTGGTTTTGGGCAGCGGCCATCGCACCTGCTGCCCCCAATGCTGCACCGGCGGCCATGCCCACCAGCAGGCCCGTCGTCTGGTTGGAATGCTGCTTCATCCTGAGGGTCCCTCCTTTTTTACACAGCAGGGAGAGGGGCTGCACGCTCTCTCCCCTGCTTTTTCCACGGTCTGGAAAACCAGAATGGAGGCTGGTTTTTTCAGATCTGCGCTAGTATTTGCCCCAAAACCCCGCTGTATACGCTTTTTTTGAGCGGAGATTTGTGGTATACTTAAACGCAGCCAATATGCAACCAGTAAAAACGGGGCGTCGTGCTCGGCCCCGCCAAGGTTAAAGGAGGACGCTTTATTTGCTGAAGACCACGGAGCCCAAAAAAGTTTTATGTATCCACGATCTTTCCGGCTTTGGCCGGTGCAGCCTGTCGGTGATCCTGCCGGTGCTGTCGGTGATGGGGGTCCAGCCTGTGGCTCTGCCCACGGTGCTGCTTTCCACCCATACCGGCGGCTTTGGCCAGCCCGCCCGGCTGGACGGCGCCGCCTACGGCCAGGCGGCGCTGCAGCACTACCATCAGCTGGGGATATCGTTTGATCTGATCTATACCGGTTATCTGGGGGGCGAAGAACAGGCCGCCCTGGCACAGCTGGCCTTTAACCTTTGGCCCCAGGCACACAAAGTGGTGGACCCGGTGCTGGGAGACGGCGGGCACGCCTACTCCACCGTGACCCCCGCCTTTATCCAGCGGATGCGGGATCTGTGCCGCCAGGCCGACTTGATCCTGCCCAACTGCACCGAGGTGAGCCTGCTGCTGGACGCCCCTCTGCCGGAAGGCGAGATCACCCCGGATACCGCCCAGGCCCTGGCAGACAAAGCTGCCTCTCTTGCCCCCAATGCGGTGGTCACCGGTCTGCCCATGGGCAGTTATATCGGTTGTGCCGGGGGCGGAAAGGATCGCTTTGTGCTCAAAAAACTGCACCTGGACCGTAATTTCCCCGGCACGGGGGATCTGTACGGCGCAGTGCTGGTCGGCTCGCTTTTGCAGGGCAACGCCCTGAGCGCTGCTGCCGATAATGCCGCAGAGTTCGTCTCTTTGGCGATCCAGGCAACCCCGGCCGACCAGGAAACACGGTGCGGCGTATGGTTCGAGCCGCTGCTGCCCCGGCTATGCCCCATGCAGCACAGGGAGGTGCTGGAATGAACAAACCGACCTTGAATATTGTTTTGGTAGAGCCCCGTATCCCCCAGAATACCGGCAACGTCGCGCGCACCTGCGCCTGCACCGCCTGCCGGCTGCACCTGGTGGGGCCCATGGGCTTTGCCATTGATGATAAAAAATTGAAGCACGCCGGGCTGGACTACTGGCATTACCTGGACATCCACTACTATGACAGCCTGGATGACTTTTTTGCCAAAAACAACGGGCCGTATTTTTACTTTACCACAAAAGCGCTGCACCGCCACACCGATGTACAATACCCGGACGGCGCCTATCTGGTGTTCGGGCGGGAGGATGCCGGTCTGCCGGAGGCACTGCTGGCCCAGCATCCCGACGACTGCGTCCGTCTGCCCATGCTGGACACCTGCCGCAGCCTGAACCTTTCCAACAGCGTTGCCGTCGGGGTATACGAAGTCCTGCGCCAATGGGACTTCCCAGAGCTTTTGGATCACGGACATCTGAGAGATTATGAATGGAAATGAGGATATTATGAGCAAGATCGCAATTTTGACCGACTCCTCCTGCGATATTCCGCAGGAGATGGCTGAAAAATATGGCATCGACATCATGGGCTTTCACATCCTGCTGGACGGGGTGGATTATATCGAGCGGGAGAGCTGCTCCAATACCGAGTTTTACCAGCTGATGCGTCAGGCCAAGGGCGTACCGTCCACCGCTGCCATCACGCCGCTGCAATTCTGCGATAAATACTGCCAGTATGTGGATGAGGGTTACACCGATGTGATCCATATCCCCATCAACCGCTCCGGCAGCTCTACCTACGACAACGCCGTTATGGCGCAGAACCTGCTGCGGGAAGAACGCCCCGAGCACCACCTGAACATCCACCTGTTGGACCCCCACACCTACTCCATGGTGTTTGGCTGGTATATCTGCGAGATGGCACGCAAGCTGCGCAACGGTGCCGAGATCCGCCATGTGATCAACGAGTTCAATACCCAGATGAACAAAATGGAGATCGTCCTGGGACCTTACAGCCTGAAACAGATGAAAAAGAGCGGCCGCATCTCCGCTGCTGCCGCCTTTGCCGGCGAGCTGCTGGGCCTGCGCCCCATCATCTCCCTGATCGACGGCAAGACCGTGGTAGAGGCCAAGGTCCGGGGCGATGACAAGGTGATCCCCAATATGATCCAGCTGTGCCAGAAGCGCTCGGCCGGTGTAGAGGATTTTGACTATATGATCGGCCACACCTCGATCCCGCAGGCGCAGGAGCTGGCCCGTGCCTGCCGCAAAGCCTTTGGCAAGCCGCCGCTGCTCACCTTTGAGCTGGGAGGCGTCGTTTCGGCCAACACCGGCCCGGATACGCTGGCTTTGGTGTACGTCGGACACCAGCGCTGAGCGGTTTGCCTGCTCCCCGGATAAAACGACAAAAGACCTGTGCTCCCACGCACTTTGCTATGGGAGCACAGGTCTTTTTCTTTCGGTTTCCTTAGTTCTGGGCGTTTTCAGCTCCGTCGGGGTGGTACTGGGCACAGGTGCACTTTTTCCACTTCAGGCCGCTGCCGCAGGGGCAGGGGTCGTTGCGGCCGATCTTGATCACCCGCACCGGCTGTCCCTTGGGGGCACTCTTGACACCGGGGGCGCCGTTGCCGGGCGTAAAGCCCTCGCCCGTGGGGCGGGCCACCTGCTCCCGGCGGGGAGCAGCGCCAGCCTGGCGCACCTCGATGGTAAGCAGCATCTTGATGCTGGCCTCCCGGATGGAGTCCACCATCTGATCGAACATATCAAAACCCTCGATCCGGTATTCTACCACCGGGTCTTTCTGGCCATAGCCCCGCAGCGCAATGCCCTGCCGCAGCTGGTCCATATTGTCGATATGCTCCATCCACTGGCTGTCCACGCATTTCAACAGGCAGATGCGCTCCAGCTCCCGCATCAGCGGTGCGCCGTAGCGTTTTTCCTTGTCTTCCAGGATCATCATGCCCCGGTCATACAGCTGCTGTGCAACGGACTCCACGGTCAGGCTGTCATAATCCTCTACCGTATAGTGCAGGTCGGCCTCGGTGGTCAGCCAACCCAGGTAGTGGCGGCGCAGTGCAGCAAAATCCCACTCATCCTTTACATCGCCGGACAGGAACTGCTGGCAGCTGGAATCGATATTCTCCCGCAGCATCTTGTGCATATCAGCGCTGATATCCTCGCCTGCCAGGACCTTGCGGCGCTGGCCGTAGATGATCTCGCGCTGCTGGTTCATCACATCGTCGTACCGCAGCACGTTTTTGCGGATCTCAAAGTTCCGGCCTTCCAGCTTCTTCTGGGCGCTTTCGATGGTGTTGGTGATCATCCGGTTCTCGATGGGGGTATCCTCGTCGATCTTCAGGGTATCCATCAGGCCGGAGACCCGGTCACCGCCAAACAGACGCATCAGGTCGTCTTCCAGGCTGAGGTAGAAGCGGGATGCACCCGGGTCGCCCTGACGTCCGGAACGGCCGCGCAGCTGGTTATCGATACGGCGGCTCTCGTGCCGCTCGGTGCCAATGATGAACAAACCGCCTGCCTGCCGCACTTCTGCTGCCTCGGCATCGGTCTGCTTTTTATACTGTGCATACAGCTCCTCAAAGCGCTGACGGACTGCCAGGATGTTGGCATCCTGGGTATCGCCGTGGCCATCCGCCTCGATCAGCAGCTGCTCTACCTGGGCAGGCAGCGTATCCTCCGGCCGCTCCGGGTTGAGCAGATTCTCGCAGAAATGCTCCTTGCGCATCTGCGCTTTAGCCAAATATTCCGCATTGCCGCCCAGGGTGATATCGGTGCCGCGGCCTGCCATGTTGGTGGCAATGGTGATCGCGCCCTTTTTACCTGCCTGGGCCACGATCTCCGCTTCACGCTCATGGTTTTTCGCATTCAGCACGTTGAAATCCCGGGTGTGGCGCTGCAGCATCTTGGCCAGGATCTCGCTCTTTTCCACGCTGACCGTACCCACCAGCACCGGCTGACCCTTGGCATGGCACTCCATCACCTGCTGGATCACCGCATTATACTTGCCGTTGACCGTCTTATAGACCGCATCCGGGTAATCCTGACGGATGTTGGGGCGGTTGGTGGGCACAGTGACGATATTCAGGCCATAGATCTCGGTAAACTCGGTGGCTTCGGTCTTGGCGGTACCGGTCATGCCAGAGAGCTTTTCGTACATACGGAAATAGTTCTGGAAGGTGATGGTCGCCAGGGTCTTGCTCTCGGCAGCGATCTTGACCCCTTCCTTCGCTTCAATGGCCTGGTGCAGACCCTCATTGTAGCGGCGGCCGATCATCAGACGGCCGGTAAATTCGTCCACGATCACGACCTGGCCGTCCTTGACCACATAGTCGATATCCTTCTGCATCACGCCATAGGCTTTGATCGCCTGGTCGATGTGGTGGGCCAGGGTCATATTCTCAGCGGCGGCAAGGTTCTCCACCTTGAAATAGGCTTCCGCTTTCTGGATGCCCTTTGCAGTCAGGGTGCAGCTCTTGTGCTTTTCGTCCACGACGTAATCGCCGTTTGCCTGCTCATCGGCCTCCATCTTATCCTGCAGCTCCACCACGATGCTCTTGTGCAGAGTACGCACAAACCGATCCACCTGGGTGTACAGGCTGGAGGAGTCCTCTCCCCGGCCGGAGATGATCAGCGGGGTACGGGCTTCATCGATCAGGATGGAGTCCACCTCGTCCACGATGGCGTAGGCGTGGCCCCGCTGCACCATGCTGGACTGGTAGGTGACCATGTTGTCCCGCAGGTAGTCAAAGCCAAACTCGTTGTTGGTGCCGTAGGTGATGTCCGCCCCATAAGCAGCCCGGCGGGCGTCGCCATCCATGCCCTGGACGATCAGGCCCACCGACAATCCCAGCCAGCGGTACAGTTTACCCATCCACTCGCTGTCGCGCTTTGCCAGGTAATCGTTAACAGTGACCACATGCACCCCTTTGCCGGTCAGAGCGTTCAGGTAGGCAGGCAGAGTAGCTACCAGGGTCTTGCCTTCACCGGTCTGCATCTCTGCAATGCAGCCCCGGTGCAGCGCTGCACCGCCGGTGATCTGCACCGGGAAATGCTTCATGCCCAGCACACGCCAGGCAGCCTCCCGGCAGACGGCAAAAGCATCCGGCAGCAGGTCATCCAGGGTCTCGCCCTGGGCCAGCCGCTGCTTGAGCAGCGCAGTCTGGCCCTGCAGCTCTGCATCCGCCATGGCCTGGTATTTATCCTCCAGGGCCAGCACCTGCTTGGTCAGGGGGGTGATCTTTTTCAGCTCCCGATCCGAAAAGCTGCCAAAGAGTTTTTCAACAAGGGACATAGGTAACACCTCATCTATCTTTCATGGGCGCAGGTCAGGCAGCGCCCCGATCGTTGTTGATGCATACGTAGTATATCATACACCAAACTGCAAAGGCCGTCAAACCCAGAGACCTGTTTTCCCTGGGTTTTGAGATGAACATTCTGTAAAATCCGGTTCCTGCGCACAAGAAAGCCCCCGCCGAAGCGGGGGCTTTCTTATTCCGGCTGTGCCAGCAGTACAGGCAGTGCGTCCAGCCGATCAATAACATGGGGGCATACCGCAGCAAGCCGCTCCCGGGATTGATGGCCGCCTGTGTACAAAACACACTGGGCACCCAGGGCTTTTGCCACCTCTGCATCGTGGATCGTATCCCCCACCATCACGCAGCGTTCCGGGGGGATATCCAGGCTTTGCAGCCAGGTAAGGCCCCGCTGCACTTTGCTGGCGCCATAAATGTCCTGCAGGCCGAGCAACTCGGTAAAATAGCCTGCAAGACCCCGCTGGGATACCTGCTCGATCAGGTAATCCTGGCGGGATGCGGACAGCACCACCTGGCTCCACCCCTGCTGCGCCAGGGCCGACAGCGTGTCCGCTGCCTGTGCAAAGGGGGCACAGCAGTCCATGCCAGCGTTATAGTGATCCATAAACCGGCGGGCCAGCACCGGATAAGGGTGCCGCGAAAAATCAAAGCCCGCCCGCTGGTAGTACGCCTCGATCGGGAAGCCGAACACCTCCCGGTAGGCTGCAAGGTCATAGCGCTGAGGGTAGCCATGCTGCTCCAGCAGCCAGTTCAGACAGCCGCGGGTAAACTCCACATCATCCAGCAGGGTACCGTTCCAGTCCCAAAAGACGATCTTCTTCGGCTGCATAGGGGGCATCTCCTTTTCTATCGTTACTGCTCCAGAAAGATCCGCCGCAGCGAGGGGTTCGCCTCGATCAGCTTGACCAGGGCCACGCCCAGCACCGTGCAGCTGATCAGCTCGCCGATCGCCACCGAGATGCCGTTGGTGATGCAGGCCATCCACAGCGGTGCCGTGGACATCGGGTCTGCAAACAGGACGCTGATCTCGATGCCGATGATCACCGCATTGAACACCACCGGCGGCAGCGAAGCCGGGATCGCCAGCCCTTTGATGCGCACATTGCGCAGCTTGTAGGTGACCAGACAGGCCAGCAGGGTGGCCAGGGTGCCAAACACCACGTCTGCCACTGTGGAGCCGATCAGGTTGGCCAAAAAGCAGCCCAGCACCACGCCTACGATGTACTCGGTGCCAAACACCGGCAGCAGGCACAGTGCCTCGGCCACACGCACCTGCACTGCCCCATAGGACAGCGGAGCCAGTGCCAGGCACAAAGCCACATAGATGGCTGCCACTACACCGCAGCGGGCCAGTTTACGGACGGAAGGATTCTGATTCATCATATTATAACTCCAGCGGTTTGATTTTGACCGCACGGGGACCGCCAGCCCCCGTGGGTTTGGCCCGGCATAGTTCGAGATGCGCCGGGGAGCCCAAAATCCTAAGTTGCTCTTTGGCTGCGCTGTGCGCAGCAAGCAGGAGTATAGCATATCCAAGCCAAAAATTCAAGAAAAACCAGCAAATATCCCTGCCAAACGATACAAAAAACGGCCGCGCACCTCAATAGGCGCACAGCCGCTTTTTCCAATGTTCATTCACACCAGCCAGGCGCCGGTGTGGGGCAGGCGCTGCAAGCCCAGCACCCTGGGCAGCATGGAGAGGTTGCCGCCGGTCAGCTGCCAGGCAGCGGCCAGCAAAATAACCGCTGCCGCCGCCAGAACTGCCAGCACCCGCCATATCCGGCGGGCTCTGCGCCGGGCCTGCCCTTTCCCTGCCGGCGGGGCGGGGGTCATGGACGCAGGTTCCATCACCTTGGCGCAGTGCCGCCGGCCGCCCCGATAAGTTTGCCAACGGGTGCCCTCAGCCTGCTGCAAGCCCGCAGCAGCCCTGCGGGCCATATCCAGCAGCCACAGACCAGGGTTGTCCTCCTGGCGGACGGTACGCATCCAGCATCCCTTGCGGCTGCCCAGCAGGAGCACGGTGCTCTCCCCCTGGGGCAGACAGGCAGCTGCCAGCTCTGCCCCCACCACCCGCTGGGCTGCACGGACCTGGGCCAGCGCCTTGTCCAGCGGAGCTTCTCCCGCCTGCCGCCGGGCTGCCAGCGCAGCGATCTTCTGGGCGGCAACCGGTTCCCCGTAGCTCATAGCGCCAAAGTCGAACACCTTGTCCGCCCCGGGCAGGTCCTTGAGACGCTGGCTCACCAGCGCCCCAGCCTGGGCATCGGCGCAGACCAGCAGCCGATGGTGCTTTTCCATCGTGTGCACCAAAGCTGCCGCCAGCCCCTCGCCCCCTTTGCCGTAGAATTCACTGGGGAAACAGGCCCGCAGGCTGCCCTCCCCTTTGCGCAGTCCGGCAGGCTTTTTTGCCCGCAGGGCCACCAGTGTTTCCCCGCCCCGGCTGATGCACTGGGCACTCAGCCCCCATCTGGGCGGGAATGCCCCCGCTGCCTGCCGCACCGCCAAAACATCGGCGCCAAACAGCCGCAGCACGCAGGAAGGCTGGGTCTTGGTTTCTTCGCTCATCGTTCTCCACCCTCTGCGGCCTTGCCAAGGGTGCAGACGGGGCACAGCGGAAAACAACCAGCCTGCTAGTCAGCTGCCCCGCACTTTGAGGGTCCTTTTTATAAAAGGAAGCAAAACGCCCGTTTTCCTGCCTTTGACAGGCCGCTTTTATTCCGCCGGGAGAAAGAAAGCGTTCAGTGCATCCAACGCAGCGGGTTCATGGCTTTGCGCGGCCGGCAAAAGCCGGGCATTGTCCGGCACTTTTCCCTGCGCCAGGCGCAGAGCCATCACCAAAGCAGCCTGTGCAGCTCTGGCTCGCACCAGCTCCCGCCCAGCACGGGGGACGTACAGCTTTTGCACATAGACCTTGTCCCCCCGGGCAGCGCCCAGGTATACCGTGCCCACGGGGCGCAGGGCATCCCCGCCGGTAGGACCCGCCACGCCTGTGACACTGACCGCCAGTTCTGCACCAGCGGCCCGGGCTGCACCCAACGCCATCTGAGCCGCCACCGGAGCGGACACCACATTATACTGCTGGATCACCGCCGGGTCTACCCCCACCAAAGCTGCCTTTGCTGCCTCGGAATAGGTGACGAAGCCGCTGCCAAATACCTCGCTTGCGCCGGACACGCTGGTAAGCCGCTGGGCGATCAGACCGCCGGTGCAGCTCTCCGCCGTGGCGATGGTAAGCCCCTGCTGACGCAGGGTGCGCACCACCGTTTCTTCCAGACCGGCTACGTCCTCATCATACACCGCGTCCCCCAGCAGATCATAGAACTTTTTGGCGTATGCTCTGCACATTTTTTCGCCCTGTGCTTCTGTTTCGGCCCGGGCGGTGATGCGCACCTCACACTCGCCGGTCTTGCAGTAGATGGCTGCAGTGGGGTTGGCACTTTGCAGCAGGTCCCCCATCTTGTACTCCAGGTCGCTCTCTCCCCCCAGCACCCGCAGAGTCAGGGAGCAGATGGTGCAATTCTGCCTGGCCAGCAAAAGCGGGCGCACCTGTTCCGCCCACATACGGCGCATCTCATGAGGGACCCCGGGCATCAGCACCGCATAGCGGCCCTCCTGTTCAAACCATGCACCGGGGGCCGTACCGCAGCGGTTTTCGATCTTCTGCCCATGCACCGGCACCATTGCCTGCTTGCGGTTGTTGGGGGCAGCTTTGCGGCCGGTGCGGGCAAAGTAAGCGGTGATCTTCTCCCACTCTGTCTCATCAAACGTCAGGGTGTCCCCAAAACAGGCGGCCACCGTCTCCTTGGTCAGGTCGTCTGCCGTGGGGCCCAGTCCGCCGGTGAACACCAAAAGATCACACCGGGATTTTGCCTCCTGCACAAACTGAGCCAGGCGGTCATGGTTGTCCCCAATGGTGCTCTGGCGCTGGACCGTGATGCCCAGCTGCGCCAGCTCCTGGCTCAGGTACTGCGCGTTGGTATTCAGGATGCCGCCCAGCAAAAGCTCTGTGCCCACGCTGATGATCTCTGCTGTCATGGTTCAGCCCTCAAACTCCACTTCGTCGGTAATGCGGATGCGCAGCCGATCGGTCTGCTCTGCTGCTTCTGCTTCCAGCTGCGCCAAACCGGGCATCGCAGCCTCCGCTGCTTCGATCTCCGCCAGCTCCGGGCGGATCTTCGGGTGCGGCGGGGTGAAGATGGTGCAGCAGTCCTCATAGGGCAGGATGCTGGTCTCAAAGGTGCCGATGTGGCGTGCCGTCTCGATGATCTCGGTCTTGTCCATGCCGATCAAAGGCCGCAGTACCGGCAGGCTCTGGGCTGCATCGGTGCACTGCAAAGCCTGGACCGTCTGACTGGCCACCTGGGCCAGGCTCTCGCCGGTGATCAGCGCTGCGCAGCCCTGCTTTTGGGCAATGAGGTTTGCAATGCGCATCATGCTGCGGCGCATCAGCACGGTGAACAGCACATCCGGAGCATTGTCCCGGATATACTCCTGGGGCTTTGTGTAGGGCACCACAAACAGATTGGTGCTGCCGGTGTACACGCTGACCAGCTGGGCCAGAGCCTTGACCTTGAGGCGGGCACGCTCAGAGGTGTACGGCGGCGAGGCAAAGTGGATATGATCCAGCGCCAGGCCCCGCTTGGCCATCCGGTAGGCTGCCACCGGGCTGTCGATGCCGCCGGAAAGCATATTCAGCGCACGGCCGCTGGTGCCTACCGGCAGACCGCCCTCGCCGGGGACCTTGGGGCCGTGGATGTAGGCGCCAAAGTCCCGGATCTCTACGATGACCTTGAACTGAGGGTTGCGCACATCCACCCGCAGGTAGTTGTGCTTATCCAGCAGGTAGGCACCCAGCTCCCGCATCAGCTCCGGGCTGGTCATGGGGAAGCTCTTGTCCGCCCGGCGGGCCTCTACCTTGAATGTACGGATGCCCCGCAGGTCATCCCCCAGGTACGCCTCTGCTGTCTGGCAGATGGTGTCAAAATCCTTTTCACAGACCACTGCACGGCTGAGCGCTGCCAGGCCGAACACCTTGCTGACCCGCTCAAAGGCCAGGTCCATGTCCAGACCATCCTCCTCCGGCTCCATATAGAAGGTGGACTGGGTGCAGTAGACCCGGAACTTGCCCACGGTCTTGAGCCGGTAGCGCAGGATCTTCATCAGCGCAGTTTCAAATTGGTTGCGGTTGAGGCCCTTGAGGGACATTTCGCCCTGGTAGCCCAGAATGATCTCTCGCATTGGTTACTCCTTTATGATTCAACGCAGTTTTTGCAGGTTCTTCATGCCGTCCTCGAAACGCTCCAGGAAGGCATCCACATCCTCAGGGGTGTTGTCGGCACAGAAGGACACACGGATGGCGGTGTCAATGGCGCGGGGCGGCAGCCCCATAGCTGCCAGCGTATGGCTGGGCTGTCCCCGCCCGCAGGCACTGGCAGAGGAGACATAGATCTTACGCTCCGCCAAAAAGGCCAGCATCGTCTCGCTTTTGATGCAGTTCTCACTAAAATTCACCACTTCCGGCACAGCAGAGGCGGGGCTGTTCAGCACCACTTCCGGGAAATGTGCCAGACCTGCCCGCAGGCGCTGGTTCAGCGCCTGAATGGCAGCGGTGCGGGCGGGCATATTCCCCGCCAGGCGGGCGGCGGCTGCCGCCATGCCCAGGGCATAGGGCAGGTTCTCGGTACCGGGACGGATGCCACGCTCCTGCTCGCCCCCCAGATACGGCGGACGGAACGCCTGCACCAGGCTATCGGACAGATACAGCGCACCGATGCCCTTGGGTGCATGGATCTTATGGCCGCTCACCGACAGCAGGTCGATGTTGGCCAGCTTGATGGGCAGACGCATCCAGGCCTGCACGGCGTCCACATGGACGATGGTGCGGGGATTGGCAGCCTTGACCCCAGCCGCCAGCTTCTCCACCGGGCAGCGGGCGCCGGTCTCGTTATTGACCATCATGCAGGAGACCAAAATGGTAGAGCGGTCCACCTGGTCCAGCATCCGGTCCAGGTCCAGTTCTCCGTCCGGGCGGGGCGGCACCACCACCACCTGGTAGCCCTGCTGGGCCAGCATCTCCAGCGGGCGCTGGACACTGGGATGCTCAAACCCGGACACAAGGATCTTTTTGCCAAAGGTGCGGGTATGCGCCGCCCCCAGCAGCGCCAGGTTATTGCTCTCGCTGCCGCAGGAGGTAAAATACAGCTCCCGGGGGCGGCAGCCCAGGGTACGGGCCACGGCAGCACGGGCAGAGGACAGTGCTTCCTCGCTGCGGGCGCCAGGGCCATACAGACTGGATGGGTTGGCCCAATGTTCCCGCATTGCGCGGTCGATCACATCCGCCACCTCCGGGGCCACGATGGTGGTAGCGGCATTATCCAGATAATGCAGTTCAGGGTCTTGCAGCATAAACGATACACTCCAATTTTTGTACAGCATAGTAAACCAGGATAAGTATAGCACAACCAGAGCAAACCTGCAAAGCAGCTTGGCGCAGGAGACTCTATTTTTTTGGAAAAAGCCTGTCAAGATCCTTTTGGGGGAGAACACTCGCTGCCTTTTGCCAAAATCCCCCCGCCTATAAGCCTGCGGACAGAAGAGGGCTTTTCAATCCCCCAAAAAACGTGTACACTAAAGCAAATGATGTAAAAAAGGCAGGGAGCGCAATGCAAAAGAACATTCTTGTAGTGGACGATGACCCCACCATCGGCGACCTGATCCAGGAGGTATTGGAGCAGGCCGGTTATGGCGTGCAGCGTGCCTATTCCGGCACCGAAGCGCTGCTGGTGCTGGAACACCGCCGCCCGGATCTGGTGCTGCTGGATCTTATGCTGCCCGGGCTGTCCGGGGAAGCGCTGCTGCCCCGGCTGGAAGGGCTGCCGGTGATCGTGGTCAGCGCAAAGGCTGCTGTGAACGACAAAGTCAACTTGCTGCTGGGCGGTGCAGCAGACTACCTGACAAAACCATTCGATACCCAGGAGCTGCTGGCTCGCATAACCGTACAGCTGCGCCGCACCACCCAGCCCTTGGGTGCGATATACAGCCATGGTCCTTTGCGGCTGGACAGCGCATCCCACGATGTTACGGCGGATGGCCGGCCAGTCGCTCTGACCAAAACGGAATACGCCCTTCTGAAACTGCTGATGCAGCACCCCGGTCAGGTACTGGCCAAATCCGTGATCCTGGATCGCATTGCCGCCGATACGCCGGACTGTACCGAAACCACCCTTAAAACACATATCAGCCATCTGCGCACAAAGCTGCGTGCCATTACCGGGAAAGATTGGGTGGATGCAGTCTGGGGCATCGGTTTCAAGCTGGCAGACCCCTGATCTATACCAAAACTCAACGATCGTCTCCACCGGCAGCTCCACCCTTTTGGAGTATACTGGCCTCATTCCAAAACAAGGAGGCAAAAACAATGGAAAACGTGATCCAGACCCAAGACCTGGGCAAGCGCTATCTCCACTGCACCGCCCTGCGGGGGTTGACGATGCAGATCCCCAAAGGCTCTATCTATGGTCTGGTGGGCAAAAACGGAGCGGGCAAGACCACCCTGATCCGTATTCTGACGGGGCTGCAGCAGCCCACCAGCGGACAGTACAGCTTGTACGGTGTCCCCCACACGGACCCGGATATCCTGCGGTGCAGGCGGCGGATGGGGGCAGTCGTGGAGACCCCCTCCCTCTATCTGAACATGACCGCCCAGGAAAATCTGCGGCTGCAATACCGGGTCCTGGGTCTGCCCAGCGAGGACAGCATCCCCCAGCTGCTGGAGCTGGTGGGCCTGGGACGCACCGGCAGTAAAAAGGTCCGAAATTTCTCCCTTGGGATGCGCCAGCGGCTGGGCATCGCCGTGGCTCTGGCGGGCAGTCCGGATCTTCTGCTTTTGGACGAACCCGCCAACGGCCTGGACCCCCAGGGCATCATCGAGCTGCGGGAGCTGATCTTAAAGCTCAATCGGGAACAAGGCATCACGGTGCTGATCTCCAGCCATCTTTTGGATGAGCTGGCCCGCCTGGCAAGCTGGTACGGCTTTATGGACGGCGGGCGCATCCTGCGCCAGATGAGCGCCCAGGAGCTGGAGGCCGCCTGCCGCAAATCCACCCAGATCACGGTGTCTGATCCGCAGATCTTGGCTCAGGTGCTGGATACGATGGGGCTGGAGTATACCCTGCTGGAAGGGAACAGCGCCCGGCTGTATGGCACAGTAGAGGTCACCCCCTTGGTCTGTGCCCTGGCCGAGGCAGGATGCCGGGTCTGCACCATGACCCAGCAGGACGAGAGTCTGGAGAGCTTTTATATGAATCTGGTAGGAGGCAGCACCCATGGTTAACCTGTTTCATGCCGGGATGGGCCGTCTTTGGAAGGACAAGATCCTGTGGGCCTGCACCGGTGCTTACTTTGTATTTTCCGCTTACTATATGTGGAGCACCCATCAGGACCTGCTCGCATCCGGCGAGAGCTGGCCCCTGGACAACTTATTCTTTGCTTCTCTTCCCTACTATGCTGTTGCCTGTGCGGTATTCGTCTCCCTGTTTGTGGGCACCGAATACGCCGACGGCACGCTGCGCAACAAGATCATCGTGGGGCACGCCCGGTGGGAGGTCTATCTCTCCACCTATCTGGTATGCCTGGTCGGAGATCTGGTGATCCTGTCCGGGTGGCTTGCCGGAGAGCTGACCGGCATCTTCTATTTTGGCTTCTGGCAGGCTCCGGCGCACCAACTGATCCTGACAGCTGGCTGTCTTGTGCTGATGTCCGCCGCCATTACCGGACTGCTGGTATTGTTCAGCCTTTCTTTTACGAACCGGGCGGTCACCGCAGTGGAAGCCGTGCTGTTGGCCACCGCCCTGCTGATGACAGCGTCTTTGCTGTACAACCGTCTCAGCGAACCGGAGATCAACAGCGCTTCCGTGGTCGTCCATGAAAACGGTCAGATGGAGCAGCTGCCCCCCGCCCCCAACCCTTATTATCTGGACGGATGGCAGCGGGAGGCTGCCCTGTGGTTCCTGGATCTCTTTCCCACTGGGCAGACCCTGTACCTGGCAGCGGATGGCGCACTGCCTCATCCAGCCCGGTCGGCCGCCGCTTCGGTGGCTTTGGTGACCCTGTCCGGCTTGACCGGGGCAGCGATATTTGTAAAAAAAGACCTGAAATAACAGCGGAGGCAGTCAGATGGAGAACGGAGTCTGGTATCTTGTGGCAGTGCTGAGCCTTGCAGCTGCAGTGCTGCTGGTACGCTGGCTGGTGCTGCGCCACGCCCTGCGGGAGCTGACCCGGCAGCTGGAAGAACATCTGACCCAGGACACAAATACCCTCCTCACCATCCCCACTGCCGACCCGTCTGCCCGGCAGCTGACGGCTGCACTGAACCGGCAGCTGGCGGCGCTGTGCACAGAGCGCCGCCGCCTGCAATATGGAGATGCCGAGCTGAAAGCTGCCATCACCGGCCTTTCCCACGATCTGCGCACCCCGCTCACTGCCCTGCGGGGCTATCTGGGTCTGCTGGCCGCCCAGCCTTTGTCCGACCCCGCCCGGCGATATGTCTCCATCTTACAGGAACGCACCGATGCCATGACCCAGCTGACCGAAGAGCTGTTCCGGTACTCGGTGGCCACCACCGCCGATACCCCGCTGCATCTGGAGCCGGTCTGCCTGAACGATGCTCTGGCCGAAAGTCTGGCCGCCCACTATGAGATACTGACCGCCCGGAACATCCAGCCCCGGATCGAACTTCCCCCCTGTCCGGTAAATCGCCTGCTGGATAAAGCCGCCCTGGGGCGCATCCTGGACAACCTGTTGAACAATGCGTTAAAGTATGCCCAGGGGGAGTTGGATGTTACCCTGACAGCAGAGGGGTGCCTGCGCTTTACCAACACCGCACCAGGATTAGACGCTGTGGACGCCCAGCAGCTGTTCCACCGCTTTTATACCGTGCAAAATGCCCACCGCTCCACCGGGCTGGGACTTGCCATTGCCAAGACCCTGACCCAGCAGATGGGCGGGCGCATCGCCGCCCAAGTGCAGGACGGTCAGCTGACGGTGGAAGTGGAATTCAGATGAGATAAAACGAACAAAGGCGCAGCCAATGGCTGCGCCTTTGTTCTATAAAAGATTCCTCCCAAAACGCTCAGAACAGGCCGCTGATCCGGCCCTCGTCGTCCACGTCGATACCGACGGCGGCGGGGCGCTTGGGCAGACCGGGCATGGTCATGATACTGCCGCAAATGACCACGACGAACCCGGCGCCTGCGGACAGCCGGACCTCCCGCACCTCCATCGTAAAGCCGGTGGGGGCTGCCAGGAGTTTGGCATTGTCGCTGAAGCTGTACTGGGTTTTGGCAATGCATACGGGCAGATCTCCGTACCCCATCTCGGTCAGTTCTGCCAGGGTCTTGGAGGCTGCCGCGCTGAAGTTGACCCCATCGGCCCGGTAGATCTTGGTAGCAACTGCCTCGATCTTCTGCTTCAGGGGCATATCCAGCGGGTAGGTGTACTGGATGGGACGATCCTCCAAAATCTGGAGCACCTGCTGTGCCAGGGCCTTGCCGCCCTCGCCGCCCTTGGCGAACACCTCGCTCAGAACGCAGGCTACGCCCTGCTGGGCACAGACCTGCTCCACGATGGCCTGCTCCTCCGGGGTATCGGTGGGGAAGGCATTGATGGCCACCACCACCGGCAGACCAAAGCCGTTTTTCAGGTTGTCGATGTGGCGCACCAGGTTGGCGGCACCGGCCCGCACAGCCTCCGGGTTCGGGGTATTCAGGTCTGCCTTGGCCACACCGCCGTGGCTCTTGAGGGCACGCACCGTTGCCACCAGCACACAGGCGGAGGGGGCGATGCCCGCATAACGGCACTTGATATCCAGGAACTTCTCTGCGCCCAGGTCTGCGCCGAAGCCAGCCTCGGTGATAACGTAATCCGACAGAGCCAGGCTGAGCTTAGTAGCCATGACGCTGTTGCAGCCATGGGCGATGTTGGCAAAGGGGCCGCCATGGATGATCGCAGGATTGTTCTCCAGCGTCTGGACCAGGTTGGGGTCCAGTGCATCCTTCAGCAGTGCGGTCATGGCACCGGCAGCGCCCACCTGACCAGCCGTCACCGGCTTGCCGTCATAGGTGTAGGCGCAGACGATGCGGGACAGGCGGTCTTTCAGGTCTGCAATGCTGGTAGCCAGGCAGAAGATAGCCATGACCTCGCTGGCCACCGTGATGTCAAAGCCGTCCTCCCGGGGGGTGCCGTTCACCTTGCCGCCCAGGCCGTCCACGATAAAGCGCAGCTGACGGTCGTTCATATCCATGCAGCGCTTCCAGGTGATACGGCGGGGGTCGATGTTCAGGGGGTTGCCCTGCTGGATGCTGTTGTCGATCATGGCAGCCAGCAGGTTGTTGGCCGTGCCAATGGCGTGCAGGTCACCGGTAAAGTGCAGGTTGATATCCTCCATGGGCACCACCTGGGCATAGCCGCCGCCCGCAGCGCCGCCCTTGACGCCGAACACAGGCCCCAGGGAAGGCTCACGCAGGCAGAGCATCGTCTTTTTGCCCAGGGCGTTCATGGCATCGGCCAGGCCCACACTGGTGGTGGTCTTGCCCTCACCTGCCGGAGTGGGGCTGATGGCGGTGACAAGGATCAGCTTGCCCTGTTTGCCCGCCTTGTGGATCAGACGATGGTTGATCTTAGCCTTATAGTGGCCATAGGGGATCACATCCTCCTCGGCCAGGCCGAGACTGGCGGCCACCTGGGTGATGGGCTTCATCTGGGCCTGCTGGGCGATCTCGATATCAGACTTCATAGGGCATCCTCCTTATTCCAACGGTAACAGAAAAAGGCAGCTTTGCGCAGGAAAATAAGCGCAAGGCTGCCCAGACGGTCGGCATTGTTCCCCGCACGCTCTGCACTGTGGTGCTCCACATGATCCGTCAGCAGAAAGCACGGTTTGATGTTAAGCTAAAGATAACACACACCGCCCGCCTTGTCAAGGGCAAGCTCTGCTTTTTGCCGCTGCCTGCACCGGAAACCGCTGTCCCCCCTGCTCCGCTGCAATACCGAGGCACGATTGAGGGCACAGCCCTGCAAAAAATACCGCCCCGCTCTTCCCCCTGCCCCTTGACTTCATGCAAAGGGTATGGTATTACGGAAGTGACCGAAAAACGACCCCCGCAATACAGGAGGGACACCTTATGAAATGGGGAATCCTAGCCACTGGCACCATCGCCAAAAAATTCGCCGACACCATCCGCCAGATGGGCGCCGAGGGCGAAAGTCTGGCAGCGGTCGGCTCCCGCCGGGCAGAGAGCGCCCAGGCGTTTGCCGCCGCCTACGGCATCCCAAAATGGTATGACTCCTACGAACAACTGGTGCAGGACCCGGAGGTGGAAGCCGTATACATTGCCACGCCCAACTCCCTGCACGCCGACAACTGCCGCCTGTGCCTGGAGCACGGCAAGCACGTTTTGTGCGAGAAGCCTTTTACCCTGCGGGCAGAGCAGGCCCAGCAGCTGTATCAGCTGGCCGCTCAAAAGCATTTGTTTTTGATGGAAGCCCTGTGGACCCGTCTGCTGCCCCTGTACCAGGAGCTGCAGGCGCTGCTGGCCGCCGGAGAGCTGGGGCCGGTCCAAACGGTCAGCTGCCAATACGGCTTCACCGCACAGGGACAGCGGCGGGACCGAAAGTTCAACTCCCAGCTGGGCGGCGGCGCACTGCTGGACATCGGCATCTATAACCTGGGATTTTTACAGCTGGTCACCGGCCAGCAGCCGGACAGCACTGCCACCCAGCAGCTCACCCTCAGCCCGGAGGGCACCGATGCTTACAGCCGCGTACTGCTGCATTATCCCAGCGGCTGCGTCGCCCTATCCACCCAGACCATTGGCCAGGAGCTGGCCCGCAATGCCTGGATCACCTGCCAGAAGGGCAGCATTTTTATCCCGGACTTCCAGCACGCAGCCCGGATGGTGGTGCTGCGGGAGGGCGAATCCCCGGAGATGATCCGCTGCCCCTTTGAATACAACGGGTTTGAGTACCAGATCCGGGAAGCCTCCCGCTGTGTCCGCGCCGGCGAGAGCGCCAGCCGCATCTATACCCCGCGCCACAGCCTGGCGCTGGCCCAACTGATGGATCAGATCCGGGCCAGCTGGGGGATGCGTTTTGAAGGCGAGACCTGACCCATACATAACAAAAACCGGAGCGCTTTTGATCGGCGCTCCGGTTTTTTATCTGCATTTTATGCGGCAGAGACCGTGTGCGTGGACAGGTACTCCACCCACGCAGTGTAGCCTTCTGGTTTCAGGTGGTAACCGTCCGGCTGGGCGTATTCCGCTTTCAGGTCCCCGTTTTCGTCGGCCAGTGCTTCCCACAGGTTGAGGAAGTAGCAATTTTTCTCCAGCGCAATAGCTGCCAGCTCATCGTTGATGCGGCACAGCCTGTCCTTGTTCAAACCAGCATGACGCTCCTGAGCGCTGACCTCCGGACGCACCGGGGTAATGGACTGGACATAGACGACGGTATCCGGCAGCTGCTGATGGATCATATCCAGCATCAGCCGGTAATAGGTCAGAAAATTGGTGTAGTCTCCGTCCCGCCCCAGGACGTTGGTCCCCAGCAGAACGTACAGCACCTTGGGCTGCTGGGCCGCCAGTGCTTCCATCGGCACTTCTTCTGCTCCGTCGTGACGCTTGCAGGTGGTGCCATTGACCACGGCATTGGGTCCTACCCCTTTATACGCACAAAAGTTTGCGTTGGGAAGCCCCGTATTATAGATCTGCATCCCCTGGGTCAGGCTGTCGCCCAGAAAACTGGCCTGGGTGAAATAGCTTGCATCCACCGCCGGGGTCTGGGGCAGCGCCGCCATGCGGAAATCCAGCGCCGTCTGTCCAGCATCGGTTTTCTGCACGGTCAGGCTGCGGGCCGCTACATACTGAGCAGACTTCCACTCAGTACCAGGGATCTCCTGTGCCAGGATGCTCACCGTTGCGGTCTGGCGCGTATCCCGCTGCAAACTCCGCCACAGCAGATTGATCGCCAGCAGCATCAGCAGCAACAGCAAGGACGACGCTGTCAGCAAGACCCTGCGCCAGCGTTTGTGCAGCACCCTGCGGCGATATTCCTGATAATCGGCCATCGTGATACCTTCTTCCTATCCGCAGAAAAGTGCGTGCTTTCTGCGGTCGATTCTCCTTGTATATCTCCATCATACCATAACTGCGGGCATAGTCAAGAGGGAACGGAGTCCCGATGTAAAACCGGAACTCCCCTGCTTTTCTGCAGCCGCTTTCCCGCCCTTCAGAACCGGGCACAGACCCGCTCCTGCGCAGATCTCTGCGGGCAGCGCCCCCGACAAACGCACCATGCATCGCTTGATTTTCTATTAGTATCCCGTAAAGCGTTCGATTTAATCCGACAGGAAGGACTTCCCTGCAAAGACGGGCGGCTGCTCTTTTCAAAAAACGCCTGAACCAAAACCGGGCAGCGGCGCAGCGGCAATGTCGGCAGATTTTCACACAACCTCCTTACCCTGCCCCTGGCAGAGCGCTTGCATCCGGCCCCATACATGTGGTATACTAAAGGTGAATTTAATACGATAGGGAGGCTTTTCAACATGCCATTTACTCCAAAATTGACTTATAAAGGCAAGCCCCTCGTCCGTAAGGACAACGAGCTGTACTACGGCCAGATGACCGATCCGTATGTGCTTTATTTACAGATCCTGACCACGACCCCGGTATCCGGCCAGCAGGTGGCGGACAAGGTCCACCTGATGCTGCTTTCCACCGATACCTCCAAGGCCCCGCAGGAGCGTGTGGCCCGGCAGACCACCAAGCATGGTCTGTACAATGCACTGGACATCGGCAGCATCTGGCTGCAGAAGGCCAACGAAACCAACTGACCACAGCCCCTTCCCTGATCGGATGAAAAAAGCGCTGCATCTCCTAAGAGATGCAGCGCTTTTATTTTTATCCGTACAGCAGAATGCGGAGCTTACTCCTCCTCTGTGACCTCAAAATCCAGAGGCTGGCCGCAGCTGGGGCAGACCACACCGCCGGAGAGCAGAGTCTCCTCCTCGATCACCGAGGCGGCGCCGCAGTTGGGGCAGGTGACCTCGTACTGGACCGGGCCTTCTGCCTCCTCCTGGTCTGCTTCTTCCTCTTCCAAAGCGACCTCAAAGGCCACCTTGCAGCTGGGGCAGATAGCTTCGCCCACATCCAGATCGTCCTCACTTACATAGACGGTCTGTCCGCAGTTGGGGCAGGCCACCTCGTAAAAAGGCTCGTCGTCATCGCCCTCTTCCTCGTCATCGTCCTGGCTGTCCTGCTCCTCATCTTCCTCGTAGAGGTCAGCTTCCAGATCCTCGATCTCGTCGTTGAGGTCATTGATCAGATCATACGCCTGGGTCAGATCCTCGTCCAGCCCCATTACAGCGGTGGACAGCTCGCCCAGCAGCTCGTTCATCGCCTTGATGATCTTGCCTTCCTTGGTGGTCTCATCGATGCCCAGGCCCTCGATCAGGCCCTTGAGGTATGCAGCTCTTTCGGTCAGTTCCATAACGAATGCCTCCTTATATATTCTGGCAACATCGTGGGAGCCCGCCGCCCTGGCCCGCAGGCCCGGCAGACGCGCTCTATGCCCCTGCGACTGTTGTGGAAAAAATGACCGGGCAGGCGGTATACCGCCGCCCGGTCAGGCTTATGGCTTGGATCAGACGCGCTCCATATACTCGCCGGTGCGGGTATCGATGCGGATGCGGTCGCCCTCGTTGATGAACAGGGGCACGCGCAGCTCTGCACCGGTCTCCACGGTAGCGGGCTTCAGGGTGTTGGTGGCGGTGTTGCCGCGCACGCCGGGCTCAGTCTGGGTGACCTCCAGCTCGATGAAGTTGGGGATCTCAACGCTGAAGACCTTGCCCTTGTAGGACAGCAGCTTGCAGACCTCGTTCTCCTTGCAGAACTTGAAGTTGTCCGGCACATCGGTAACGTTGACGGGGATATCGTCGTAGGTCTCGTTATCCATGAAGTGGTACAGATCACCGTCAGCATAGCTGTAGGTGACGTCCTTGCGCTCGATGAACGCCTGGGGGAACTTTGCGGTGGGGTTGTAGCTGGTCTCCACCACAGAGCCGGTGATGACGTTCTTGGTCTTGGTGCGGACAAAGGCCGCGCCCTTGCCGGGCTTCACGTGCTGGAACTCAACGACCTGAAGAACCTGGCCGTCCTGCTCAAAGGTCACGCCATTGCGAAACTCGCCTGCAGAAATCATAGGAATTCCTCCATTAATTTAAAGTCTCAGATGCCTGCGCCGGCAACCGGCGGCGAACTCTCCTGCCGCCCACAAGCGCTTGTGCATATCTTTATCTATTTTACCCAATCCCGGACGGTTTGGCAAGGGGTTTAGGGAAAAAAGCGGCCAAAAAGAGCCAAAAACCCTCTCATTTCCAATTTTAAGTCCGGGCTGCCACTGCAAAATACATCTGCTGCATGGTCTTTGCGTCCTCTGCCTGGGTCCCGGCGCTCTCACAAATGACCACCGGCGCCAGATCCCGCTCCGCAAACAGCTCCATCAAAGGCTGCGGTTCCGGGCCAAACTGGGTCTGTGCAAAGGTCCAGTGGCGTTTTTCGCCCCCGGCTGAATATTCGATGCGGGAAAAATGCACGTGGAAGCGGCGGGCACGCTCGTCCCCCAGGCTCTGCTCCATCCGGTCCAGGATCGCAGCATAATCCGCCTTGGAAGCAATGCCCCCTAACGTGCGGGCATTCAGGTGCCCAAAGTCGATGCAGGGCACGACCCGTTCATCCAGGCTGCACAGCGCAAGCACCTCTTCCAAGGTGCCCAGCTGGCCGATCTTGCCCATGGTCTCCGGGCAGAGGGTCATGTCCTGATAGCCTGCCTGGTCCAGCGCCTCCAAAGCACGGCGCAGGGTATCCTGGGCTTTTTCCAGGGCAGCCTCCCGGCTTTGTTTGCCGCAGCTGCCGGAATGGAAGATGACTCTCCGGCCCCCCAGTGCCCGGCAGACTACGCAGCTTTGCAGCAGGTAGTCGATGCTGGCCAGGCGCTTGTCCTCCTCCAGGCTGGACATACTGATATAATAAGGCGCATGGACGCTGAACAGCACGTCCTTTTCCTTTGCAAGCGCTGCCATTTTTGCAGCCTTATCCAGTCCCAGACGCACGCCGCGGCCGCACTGGTACTCAAAAGCGTTCAAGCCCATAGCAGCTGTGTAGGCGGGCACATCCAGGCTGGACTTATAGCCCTGGGCGGCAAAGCTCTCGCTTTGGCCGGCAGTGCCGAACCGGATCTCTGTACTGCTCAACGGACCTGTCCCCCTTGGTCATAAAACTTTTTCCAATATTTTTTCTCCCAGCGGCGCTTCAGCTTCACGCTGGCATCCAGATCCGGCCCACGGGCGATGACCACAAAGGCGGGGATGCCATAAAGCGCAGCGGCCATACGGTCGGCAAAAAGCTGATCGCCGACCATCGCCATCTGGCTGCGCTTCACGCCCAGGCGGCGGCGGGCACGCATCAGCCCCAGCGGCAGGGGCTTTGCGGACAGGCTGATAAACTCCATGCCCAGCTTTTGCGCAAAGGGGCCTACCCGTTTGCCAGTGCCGTTGGAGACGATGGTCATCCGGATGTCCGCTGCGCGCATCTGCTCCAGCCATTGCGCCACCTCGGGAGACAGCTCCTGGCTGCGGTCCTCCGTAAGGGTATTATCCACATCCAGCACCAGGGCACGGATGCCCATTTGGGCCAGGAATGCAGGGGTGATACGAGTAACATCCTTGAACACATATTCCGGGGTAACGAGCATCGCAGCCTCCTTATGGTGAGCCAGCGCTGTAAATTTGCGCTGAAAATGAAAATAGGAGAACCTGAAATCAGGCTCTCCTACATCGGCGTTAGCAACGCGGAATGATCTCAAAGCAACGATAGCGGTTCAATTACTTGAACTTGCGCTTGCGGGCTGCTTCGGACTTCTTCTTGCGGCGAACAGACGGCTTCTCGTAAGCCTCGCGCTTACGGACCTCTGCGAGCACACCGCTGCGGGCGGTGCTCCGCTTGAAGCGACGCAGTGCGCTCTCCAGCGACTCGCCCTCTTTAACACGAATTTCCGACATCTTATTCCCTCCCTTGGACCGTGAGGCAGGAATTTCGTTGTTACATGGTAACTAACAGTAGACAGTATAGCGCATTTTCCCTTGTTCGTCAACCTTTTTTCAAAAGTTTTTTTACAAAGTTCTGCGCGGAGGGCAGCGGCCCCTGCACAAGCTGTGCAGGGAACCATCTCTCCCCTAAAAAGCAGCCCTTGCTCAGCCCTTTGCGGCCAGGTTCACCAGGCGGCCCTTAACGTAGATCTCCTTGACCAGCTGCTTGCCGGCCAGAGCTTCTGCCACAGCAGGCTCTGCCTTTGCAGCTGCAATGGCATCCTCGGCAGAGATATCTGCGGCCACCTTCAGGCGTGCTCTGACCTTGCCGTTGACCTGCACGGCGATCTCCACCGTAGCCTCCACGCACTTGGCCTCCTCATAAGCAGGCCAGGGGTAGTAGGCCAGCTGCTGGTCGTGGCTGTGGCCCAGCTTCTCCCAAAGCTCCTCGGTCATGTGGGGAGCAAAGGGGTTCAGCAGCTGCACCAGGGTCTCAAACTCTGCTTTGGTGGCGCCACCGTTATCGTACAGGGCGTTGACCAGGGTCATCAGCTGTGCAATGGCGGTATTCATCTTCAGGCTCTCGATATCTGCGCCCACCTTCTTGATAGTCTGGTGCATCAGAGTCTCGATCTGCGGACGGTAGCCCTCGCCCTCGACCAGGCGGTCAGACAGACCCCATACACGGTCCAGGAAGCGGTTGCAGCCGGCGATCGCAGAGGTCTGCCAGGGGGCAGCCTGCTCAAAGTCGCCCATGAACATCTCGTACAGACGCATGGTATCGGCGCCGTAGGTATCCACCACCTCATCCGGGTTGATGACATTGCCCAGGGACTTGGACATCTTGACGATGGGGTGACGGGACATCTCGCCGTACTTCTCCTCCAGGGCCTTCTCCGCTGCCTTCTGGCTGCCGTACTGCTTCAGCAGAGCCTCCTGCTCCTCAGCGGGCAGGTTCTGGAAGCTGTGGGGGTTCAGGCCCAGGATCATGCCGTGGGCCGTGCGCTTATTGTAAGGCTCTGCGGTGGGCACCACGCCGATATCGTACAGGAACTTATGCCAGAACCGGCTGTACAGCAGGTGCAGGGTGGTATGCTCCATGCCGCCGTTGTACCAGTCCACCGGGGACCAATACTCCAGCGCCTCCTTGGAGGCCAGCGCATCGGAGCAGTGGGGGTCCATATAGCGCAGGAAGTACCAGGAAGAACCAGCCCACTGGGGCATGGTGTCGGTCTCGCGGGAGGCAGGGCCGCCGCAGCAGGGGCAGGTGGTCTTGACCCAGTCGGTATGGCGGGCCAGGGGGCTCTCCCCATCCGGACCCGGCTCAAAGTCGGTGATGTCCGGCAGGGTCAAAGGCAGGCTGCTCTCGGGCAGGGGCTGCCAGCCGCACTTTTCACAGTAGACCATGGGGATGGGCTCGCCCCAGTAGCGCTGACGGCTGAACACCCAGTCCCGCAGCTTATAGTTGACCTTATCCCGACCCTTGCCGGTCTCTTCCAGCCAAGCGATCATCTTGGCCTGTGCATCCTTGACGGACAGACCGTCCAGGAAGCCGGAGTTCACCAGGGTACCGGTGGCCACGTCGGTAAAGGCAGCGGTCTCCAGATCTGCCGGCTCCTTGCCCTGGACCACCTCGATGACGGGCAGGCCAAACTTCTTGGCAAACTCCCAGTCACGGCTGTCGTGGGCAGGCACAGCCATGATCGCGCCGGTGCCGTAGCTGGCCAGCACATAATCCGAGATGAAGATGGGGATCTTCTTCTCATTGACCGGGTTGATGCCCTCCACGCCTTCCAGACGGACACCGGTCTTTTCCTTGTTCAGCTCGGTGCGCTCAAAGTCGCTCTTGCGGGCAGCCTCGGCCTGGTAAGCGGTAACCGCCTCGGCATTTTTGATCACGCCGCTATCCAGCCAAGCCTTGACCAGGGCGTGCTCCGGCGAGACCACCATATAGGTAGCGCCGAACAGCGTGTCGCACCGGGTGGTGTAAACGGTCAGGGTATCCCCTGCGGTGGTGCCGAAGTTGACCTCTGCGCCATGGCTGCGGCCGATCCAGTTCTTCTGCTGGGTCGCCACACGCTCGATGTAGTCCAGACCTTCCAGTCCGTCGATCAGCTTGTCTGCATAGGCCGTGATGCGCAGCATCCACTGGCTCTTGACCCGGTGGACCACCTCGCTGCCGCAGCGCTCGCACACGCCGTTGACCACTTCCTCGTTGGCCAGGACGCACTGGCAGCCGGTGCACCAGTTGACGTTCATCTCTTTTTTGTAGGCCAGGCCGTGCTTATACAGCTGCAGGAAGATCCACTGGGTCCACTTGTAGTATTCCGGATCGGTGGTGTTGATCTCCCGGTCCCAGTCAAAGGAGAAGCCCAGGGACTTGAGCTGTGCCCGGAAGTGATCCACGTTGTTCTTGGTCACGATGGCGGGGTGGATGTGGTTCTTCATTGCGAAGTTCTCGGTCGGCAGACCAAAAGCATCCCATCCCATGGGGTACAGCACGTTGTAGCCGTTCTGGCGGCGCTTGCGGCTTACCACATCCAGCGCGGTGTAGCTGCGGGGATGACCCACATGCAGACCTGCGCCGGAGGGGTAGGGGAACTCCACCAGGGCATAGAACTTGGGCTTATTGTGGTCGATCTCGGCATGGAAGGTCTTTTCGTCCTCCCAGACCTTCTGCCACTTGGCCTCTACGGCCTTGTAATCATACTTCATCTTTTCAGCTCCAGACTTTTCTTTCCCAAAGCCGGCCCTTGGCGGCCGGCTTTTTGCCAAATACCGTGTGCGAGGGGGTTATTCCACCGTGCTGTCCGGGGTGAGGTAAGCCGAGATATCCACCGGCTCGCCATCTGCCCACAGATGCTCCAGGTCATAGTAGGTGCGGGTGCCCGGCACAAAAACGTGCACGATAACGTTGGAATAATCCAGCAGCACCCAGTTTTTGGAGTCAAAGCCCTCGGTGTTATAGGGCTTGATGCCCTGCTGGGAGAGCTGATACTCCACCTCATCTGCCAGGGACCCCACCTGGGTGGTGGAGGTACCGGAGGCGATGACGAAATAATCGGTCAGGACGGTGAGGTCGTCTACCTTGAGCACCTGCACATCCTTAGCTTTTTTCTGATCCAGGATCTTTGCGATCTCCACAGCGAGGGTCTTGCTGTCGTTCAGGTTTTCCATCTGGTTCTCCTATCCTTATACATTCACTTGCTTATCACTGCGCTGCACCGGCGGCCTGGCCGTCGGTGGTAACAGCGCCCTGTACATCGGTATCACCGCCCAGGATCGCGTCGTCCGACTCCTTGTCCAGCTGGCCTACGAACTGCACATTGGCAGTGGTGGATGCGCTGCCGTGGGGCCAATCGTTGGTAACAAGGTTCAGCTCTTCTGCACTTACCGGGCCGGTATAGGTGCGGAAATAGGTGTTCAGCAGCTCTGCGATGGAACCGGCATCCGGCACTACGCAGGAGTAGCCGTCAAAGGTCTCGGTCTTGCCTACATTGGGCACGCCCATAAACACCGGCGTCTGGGCCAGCATGATATTGGCGCTGTCCACCTTGAGGAAGGACACCAGCAGCTTGCCCAGCGTTACCAGGTCCATATCCGTGTGGATATAATTGTTGAAGATCAAGGGCATCTGGTTCAGGATATCCGTAATGCCCATGGCTCTTGCCCGCTTGAACAAGCCCGCATAGAAGTAGCGCTGCATATTCAGCCGGTCGATGTCCGCATTGGCGTAGCCCTGGCCGTGGCGGCAGCGCACAAAGAACTCTGCCGATTTGCCGTCCAGGTTGCGGTAGCCCTGCTTCAACGCACTGCCGCCATAGGACATATCGTGGGGGATATACACCTCGATGCCGCCAAAGTTGTCCACCACTTCCACCAGTGCCTGCATATCCACCGTGACATAATAGTCGATGGGCAGCTTGAACTGGTCGTAGATGACCTCTGCCAGTGCTGCGATGCTGCCCCCGTTGGACAATGCCACCGAGTTGATCTGGTAGTTGGAGGCGGAATAGGTCTTGCCGTTGGACAGCTCGATCTTCCGGTTTGCCGTGGTCACCAGGCTGTTGCGGGGGATCTGCAGCATCCGCAGCGCACTGCCCTTTACATCAAACTGGCAATAGAGGATCATATCCGTCATGCCATCGTTGGCAGAGGGGTCCTTGGAGTAGTTGCGGCCCTCTTCATAGTCGATGCCGCAGACCAGGATGTTGACCACATCCCCTTTGTATTCCTCTGCGGTCTGGATCTCCTGCTGGATAGAGGGGGCATCCTCCTCCGGACGGAGGCTCTCTTCCACATGGCCCACAAAGCGGGCTGCGTATATCACGCCGCCTGCCACCACCCCGATCAGCACCAGCGTAATGGCCAGCGGCAGCCACAGGGGGGTACGCTTTTTCTTTTTGCGGCGGCGGGGGGCATCGGCCCGGGGCACATTGCGGGTGTTGCTGCGGGCAGCTGCATGGCGGGACGGAGCTGCATGCTCGCCCCGGGGGGACTGCTCGGCATATCCGCCAGGGGCGGCAGACTCCTGTTCAGCACGCCGGGCAGCAGGTGCAGCCGGGTCCGGCTTTTTGATGGAGTGTTCGGTATGGATGCGACGGGGGGTCTGGCTCATGCTTTCTGTTTCCTCCAGATTTGTTCTAGCAGGCCAGTGCATCTGGCCTGCACATCACGGCACTGCCGGTGCTGCCCGGCAAAAATACCATTGCGAGGTCTGTTCTTTCCCAAAAAGAACTGGTTCAGTTCCAAAAAACAGGCTCTTATAGTATAGCATCCCCTGGGCAAGACTGCAATCCGTATTCACAGCTGCTCTGTCCGCAGCCGATGCCGCTCAGCCGTTCTCCCCGCCCCGGCACCGGGCCAGGATCTCCTGGTAAGCGGCCTGGGACAATGGGTCCAGCGGCTTATTCTGTCCATTGACAAACTGCGTGCTTTGCTCCAGCGCCGCCAGCATAGCAGCATCCAGGTCCTGCATCTCCAGCGTCCGCAGCGACTCCACCCCGGGCCAATCCCGCTCGGCGCTGGTCATATCCGCCAAATAGAGGATCTTGTCCAGCTGGGTCATGCCGGGGCGGCCTGCGGTATGGCAGGCAACTGCGTTCAGCACCTGCTCATCCTCTACCCCCCACTGTGTGCGGGCCAGGATCGCAGCGCATATGCCATGCCAAACCGGTTCTGGCCGGTCCAGAGCCTCTGGTGCATATTGATGCATCAGCGCCCGCATCTCCTTTTTGGGGATCTCCTTGGCGGTGTCGTGCAGCAGCGCTGCCAGCGCCGCCTGGTCTTGGTCCGCACCGTAGTGCTGTGCCAGGCGCACTGCCATGTCCCGCACATTTTTTGTGTGCTCAAACCGTTTTTGGCTCAGCCTGCTGCGGGCCAGCGCCTCTGCCTGCTCCAGATTCATCATGAATGTCCTTCTTCCCTTTTTGTATCCAGGGTCATTTGCGGTACAGTCCCTCCCGCTGGATCACCCGGCGCACCTCCGGCGGAAGTTCGTCCGCGCACTGCTCACCGGCAGACAGCCTTGTCCGCAGCGCACTGGATGCCATGGGCATTGCCTCCACCGGTGCAAACAGGATGCGGCTGCCGCTGGGGTCCAGCTGCTTTGCCTTTGTGTGCAATGCCTGGTCGTCCCCCAGCTGACGGCTGGTGACCACCAGTTTTGCCAGCTGCAAGATGCGCTGCCAGCAATACCACTGGTCAAAGGTAAGCAGCATATCGCTGCCAATGGCCAGGTACAGCTGTGCTTCCGGCCAGCGGCCGGCCAGCATCTCCAGGGTAAGCACCGTATAATTCCGGCGTCCTTGCGCCGCCTGGTCGATCTCCCAGCGGCTGACCTCCATCTGCGGGGCCCCGCCCTGCTCCAAAACTGTAAAGCAACGGCACATTTCCAGCCGCAAAGCAGCGGGCGTGGCGCTTGCCTGCTTGTGAGGCGGGACCCCGGCCGGCATTACCACCACCCGGTCCGGCTGCACACGGGCAGCTGCAGCCCGCAGGTTGTTCAGGTGGCCGTTATGAGGCGGGTCAAAGGTGCCGCCGTAGAGCAAGATCCTCATTTCAGCAGGTCGGCGTATGCGCTGTCCTTCTTCTTTTGCAGGTACAGCACAAACTTGGAGCCGATGACCTGTACGCAGTCTGCGCCGGTGGCCTCAGCCAGCAGCACCGATGCCTCGCGGGCGTTGTACATGCTGTTGTCCAGCACCTTGACCTTGATCAGCTCCCGGGCTTCCAGACAATTCCGGATGCCCTGGATCATGGTCTCATCGATCTCCCCTTTGCCCACCTGGAACACCGGGTCCATGGTATTTGCCTTGCCGCGCAGGATCGCACGCTGTTTGCTCGTCAACATATAGTATCTCCTTTTTTGTTCTGTTTTTTCGTAATGTACGGGCGGCTGTTCTTTAGCAGCCGCAGTTCTTGGGTTGGATCAGAAAATCCGGCAGCTGTGCCTCCAGTTTTTCCAATGCACGGCCCCGGTGGCTGATCGCATCCTTTTCCTCCGGGGTCAGCTGCGCATAGCTCCGCCCCTCGGTATTGGGACGGCTGCTGTTCTTGCCCACGCCGCACTGTTCCGGAATGAACAGGGGGTCGTAGCCAAAGCCGTACTCCCCGGTCAGCCGCTGAAATGCGATGCGTCCCCGGCAGGTACCAGCGCACAGCAGGCTGCGGCCATCCGGCAGCATCAGGCAAACGGCGGAAACAAACTGCGCCGTGCGCTGTCCTTCCGGCACAGCGGCCATCTCCTGCAGCAGTTTATCGTTGTTGGCTTCATCGTCGCCGTGGCGGCCGCAGTAGCGGGCGCTGTATACGCCGGGCGCACCGTCCAGGGCATCCACGCACAGGCCAGAGTCATCCGCAATGGTGGGCAGGCCGCTGGCCTTGCACAGAGCCGCAGCCTTGATTGCTGCATTCTCCTCAAAGGTCACACCGGTCTCCTCCGGTTCTAGGTCCAGCCCCAGCTCCTTCTGGCTCAGGACCTGATGGCCCTGCGCTTCCAGGATGCGGCGCAGCTCCCGGAGCTTGCCGGGGTTGCCAGTGGCAGCACAGATCTTCATAACGCAGCTCCTTTTTCTCAGTGTTTCCAGTTGGTGCGGGGCAGCAGCTCCTCAACGTACCCCTCCGGGCTGAAGGGGATCAGATCGTCGATGGCCTCGCCTACGCCGATAAAGCGCACCGGCAGGCCCAGCCGCTGTTTGACCGCCACCACACAGCCGCCCTTGGCTGTGCCGTCCAGTTTGGTCAGGATGATGCCCGTGGCATTGGCTGCCTTGCAGAACTCCTTTGCCTGGCTGATGGCGTTCTGTCCGGTGATGGAATCCAGCACCAGCAGGGTCTCCAGGCTGGCTTCCGGCGCAGCCTTTTTGACGCTGCGGCTGATCTTGGCCAGCTCGCTCATCAAATTTGCTTTGTTGTGCAGCCGTCCTGCGGTATCCGCAATGACCAGGTCATAGCCCCGGGCAGAGGCCGACTTTACGGTGTCGAAGATCACAGCGGCAGGGTCGGCGCCCTCTCCGGCTTTGACCAGCGGCACACCGGCCCGTTCTGCCCAGATCTCCAGCTGTTCGCTGGCAGCCGCACGGAAGGTGTCGCCCGCCGCCAGCATCACCCGGCGGCCCTGCCCGGTATAATAGGAGGCCAGCTTTGCAATGCTGGTGGTCTTGCCCACACCATTGACCCCGATGACCAGGATCACCGCCGGGTGGCCCGAAAGCTCCATCTCCCGCTCCGGCTCCATCTCGGCAGCGATCAGCTCCCGCAGCGCATCCGCCGCTTCCTCGCCGGTCTTGAGGCCCTTTGCCAACACGGTATCCCGCAGCTCGTCCACCAGATGAACGGCCACCTCGCCCCCTACATCCGCCAGGATCAGCTGTTCTTCCAGGCTGTCATACAGATCGTCGTCGATCTTGCTGCCGGTGAGGGTGTTGCGGATACTGCCCCAAAAACCCGTGCGGGTCTTTTCCAGGCCGGTCTTCATCTTATCTTTTTCTTTTTTTCCAAATCCAAAGAGCCCCATAACGGCCTCCCTTTCATCGAGTTTTCCTTTTTTTATTTCTATTATATATCAGGAAACCAAGGTCGCGTCAACCTGTTCCAGGTCCAGTTTCAGCAGTTTTGAGATCCCGTCCTCCTGCATCGTAACGCCATACAGCACATTGGCCGCCTCCATCGTGCCCCGCCGGTGGGTGATCACGATGAACTGGGTCTTATCGCTGATCCGGCGCAGGTACTGGGCAAACCGCTGGATATTGGCATCATCCAGCGCCGCCTCGATCTCGTCCAGGATGCAGAACGGCGCCGGGTTGACGGCCAGGATCGCAAAATAGATGCTGATGGCCACCAGCGCCTGCTCGCCGCCGGACAGCGCTTCCAGGCTTTTGATCACCTTGCCGGGGGGTGCCACCTGGATGCCGATGCCGCAGGACAGCACATCCTGCTCATCCTCCAGGAGAAGATGTGCCTCGCCCCCGCCGAACAACTCTGCAAAGATCCGGCCAAACTGCTGGTCGATCTCACGGAAGCTGGCGGTAAAAATGGAGCGCATCTGTGCCGAGAGCGACCCGATCATCCGGGTCAGCTCCGCTTTGCTGGCCTCCACATCCTCCACCTGCGTCCGCAGGGTATCGTATCTTTGGCGCAGGGCCTGGTATTCCTCAACAGCTGCCAGATTCACGCTGCCCAGCGCGCGGATCTTGCCCCGCACCTCTGCCAGCTGGGTCCGCAAGATCGCCGGGTTTTCAAAGGGGATACACTGTTCCTCTGCCTGGGCAGCGGTCAGCTGATATTCCTCCCACAGCTTTGCCGCCATCTGGTCATACTCGGTTTCAGCGGCGGCACGGCGCTCGGCCAGGCGGCTCATCTCCCGTCCGGCATCCTCCCGGCTCTCGGCTGCGGCACGGGCACGGGACAGCGCAGCGGTCTCCTTCTGCTGACAGAGCAGACGGCTCTGGGTATGCTGGTGGATCTCCGCCTCCCGGGCTTCGATCCGGGTCTGGTTCTCCGCTTTGGCCTGCTGGATCTCCCCGATCTGCCGGCGGCAGTCCTCACTGCGGCTGGCCAGGTCCTGCAGGGTCTTATTCAGATCCTGCTGACGGGCAGCCGCCTCACCAGCCTGCTGTTCCATTGCGCAGATCTGGGCATGGGCCAGCTCTGTATCTTTTTGGCGGGCCAGCAGCTCCAGTTTTTTTGCCCCCAGCGCCTCGGTCAGCTGGCTATGCCGGGCCAAAAACTCCGTCTGGCCCTCGTCCAGCTGGCGCAGCTGCTGTGCCAGCTCTTGCTGGCGTTTATCCAGCTGTTCCATCTGCTGCTCCGCAGCCTGCTGGACTTTTGTCTGCTGTGTCTGGCTCTGCGCCAGGCTCTCCCGCTCCTGCCGGTGCTGGGCCAGCGCCGCTTCCGCCGCCGCAAGTACCGATTGCAGACGCTTGCACTCTGCCTCTGCCCGCACCCGGTCCGACTCTGCTGTACGCTGTTCGCTGTCGGCTGCGGTCCGCTGGGCGGCCAGCACCTCCAGCTGCTGCTTGCAGACATCGGTATCCTCGCCGGCCGCCACGCACTCCTTTTGCAGCCGGGCGGCCTGGACCCGCAGTGCCTCCAGCTCCTGCCGCCGGGTAAACAGACCTGCCGACCGCTGCACACTGCCGCCGGTAAAGCTGCCGCCTGCATTGATGACCTGGCCATCCATCGTCACCACCCGGCTGCGGTACCCCAGTTCCCGGGCCACCCGGGAGGCTCCATGGATCTCCTCCACCACCAGGATGCGCCCCAGCAGGTTGGAGACGATGTTCTGGTACTTCGGCTCCGCCTTGACCAGGCTGCTGGCCAGCTTTGCCCCGGCTGGCACTGTGCCCCGGAACACTCCGGGCTGCACCGTATCCAGCGGCAAAAAGGTGGCCCGCCCTGCACGGTCGCTGCGCAGCAGGGCAATCGCAGCCTTGGCAGCAGATTCGTTCTCCACCACAATGTACTGCAATGCGCCCCCCAGGGCGGTCTCGATGGCCACCTCGCACCCCGGCTCTACCTGCAGGATCCCGGACACCGGCCCGATGATCCCCCGCAGGCGGCCTGCACGGGCAGCCTGCATCACGCTTTTGACCGACTGCTGGTAGCCGTCCATATTCTTTTCCAGCTCCTGCAGCACCGAGAGCCGCTGCCGGGCGGCATCCAGGCTGCGGGTCAGCCGCTGCTCTTCTGCATCGGCCTGGTCCAGCGCCTGCTGACGGGCCTGGCATTTAAGGGCAAGTCCGGCGCAGATATTCGCCAGCTTTTTCTCCTCTTCCACCCGGGAGGTCAGATACTGCCGGGTGTCTGCCAGCTCCTGCCGGGCCGATGCCGCAGCTGCCTCGTCCTGTTCCAGCACCGCATCCAGCATATGCAGCCGCTGGGCCGCCGCTTCGGACGCAGCCCTGGCAGCAGCTGCGTCCACCTGTGCCTGGGTGCGCTGTTCCGCCAGAGCGGACAGCGCACCCCGCACCTGGTCCTGCCGGGCGCCGCTTTCATCCCGCTGACCGCTGAGCTGCTCCAGCTGTGCAGAAAGTTCGTCTGCCTGCTGCGCCAGCGTCTGGGCTGACTGGGCCAGTGCTTGAGCTTCTGCGCGGCGGCGCTGCAATTCCTCTGCCGCCGCCGCAGAATCCTGGACACCGGCTGCCAGCTGGCTGCGCAGCGAGACAGCCTCCTGCTCATTGCGGAGGATATCGTTTTCCAGCACTGCAATGCGGCTGGCGCTGCCGCTGATCGCATCGGTGATGCTGCGGATATCCCCATTCAGGCGCTCCACAGCGATGGTCAGCTGCTGTGCCTGTATACGGATCTCCTCAGCCTCCTGCTCAGCTGCGGCGGCCTGCTGGTCATACTGCTGGTACTGCGCCTGCGCAGTCTCATAGTCCCGCGTACAGCAGCGGATGGCTTCCTTTGCTTGCCGGATGGTATCCGACCAAAGGGTCAGCTCCAGGGTCTTGCGCTGGGCGCTCAGTGCCAAAAACTGCTTGGCCTTGGCACTGTCCCGCTCCAGGGGGCCTACCCGGGCCTCCAGTTCACCCAGGATATCCCGCAGGCGCTCCAGGTTCTCGCCTGCTGCAGCCAGGCGGCGCTCCGCCTCGGTCTTGCGGTAGCGATATTTTGCGATGCCGCAGGCTTCCTCAAAGATCTCCCGCCGCTCCAGGCTTTTGGCAGAGACGATCTCTGCAATGCGGCCCTGGCCAATGACCGAGTAGCCGTCCCGTCCGATGCCGGTGTCCAGCAAAAGCTCGTAGACATCCCGCAGACGGCAGACCTGGCCGTTGATGGTATACTCGCTCTCTCCGGAGCGGTAATATTTGCGGCCGATCACGGCTTCGTCGGCAGCAAGGTCCAGCACATGGTCCCGGTTGTCCAGGGTCAGCCGCACCGACGCAAACCCCATGGGGCTGCGGCGGCTGGCTCCGCCAAAGATCACCTGTTCCATCTTACCGGAGGCTCGCAGCTGGCGGGAGCTGGTCTCGCCCAGCACCCAGCGCACTGCGTCCGACAGGTTGGATTTTCCGGAGCCATTGGGTCCCACGATGCCGGTGACACCGGCATCAAACCGGATCTTCACCTTATCCGGGAAGCTCTTGAAGCCCTGGATCTCCAGCTGTTTCAACATCATCTGCAAACGATCCTTTTCTGCGGCGGTTCACCGCTCCTTCAGCACGCCCAGCAGTTTCAGCGCCTCCCGGGCTGCGCACTGTTCCGCCGCCTTTTTGCTGCGGCCCTCGCCCCGGGCCACGCGGTCGGAGTTGAAACGCACCGCCACCACAAAATGTTTATCGTGGTCGGGGCCGGTCTCCTGCTCCACCACATAGCTCAGCCGTTCTTCCGGGTTCTGCTGCACGATCTCCTGCAGGCGGGTCTTGTAATCGGCCTCGGCGTGCTTGCCCTCCGTGATAAAGGGCAGGATGAACTGCCGGGCCACCTCCATACCACCATCCAGGTACAGGGCAGCGATCACCGCTTCAAATGCATCCGACACCACACTGGGGCGGGTGCGGCCGCCGCAGCGCTCCTCGCCGCGGCCCAGGCGCAGATACTCTCCCAGATGGATCTCCTGGGCAAACTGAAACAGCGCCCCCTCGCTGACCAAGCTGGCCCGGATGCGGGTCAAATCGCCTTCCGGCCGGTCGGCGTAGGCGTGGAACAGATAATCCGCTGAAACGATCTGCAGCACACTGTCGCCCAAAAATTCCAACCGCTCGTTGTGCTTTACCGGGGTGCGGCTCTCGTTGGCGTAGCTGGTATGGGTAAGGGCCGTTTCCAGCAGCAGCGGGTTATGAAAATGGTATCCAATGATCTCTTCCAGTTGATGGCTCATATTATTTTCACACTCCCTTGGGGCGGCTCACTGGGCAGCCAGCTCATCCAGCGCAGACTGCATCGTGCCGCACAGATCCTGTTCCACGCAGATCTTGGCCTGACGGATCGCATTTTTGATGCCCTTGGCCTTGGAAGAACCGTGGGCTTTGATGACCGGCTGCTTTGCCCCCAGGAAGGGTGCGCCGCCGTACTCCTCGCTGTCCATCTGGTGCTTGAGGCCGCTGATGCCCTTTTTCAGCAGCAGATACGCCGCCTTGCCCGCCATATTGGCCAGGAACATCTGCTTGAGCATCCCCAGCAGCATCTTTGCCATGCCCTCGCTGAGTTTCAGGATCACGTTGCCGGTAAAACCGTCGCAGACCACCACGTCCACCTCGCCCTTGGGCACGTCCCGCGGCTCGATGTTGCCCACAAAACGGATGCCCGGGCAGACCTTGAGCCGCTGGTATGCCTCCCGCAGCATCGGGGTGCCCTTGGACTCCTCGGCGCCATTATTGGCCAGCGCCACAGCGGGGCTGGGGCGGTTCTCCACCTTCTGCACATAGCAGCTGCCCATGACAGCAAATGCCTCCAGCATTTCGGGGCGGCACTCCACGTTTGCACCGCAGTCCAGCAGCAGATACGCCTGCTTCTGGGCCGGCACCATGGTAGCCAGCGCCGGGCGCTTGATGCCACGCAGCGTGCGCACGATCAGGCTGGCGCCCACGTGCAGCGCACCGGTGCTGCCAGCCGATACAAAGGCATCGCCCTTGCCGTCTTTCAGCAGGTTCAGACCCACCACGATGGAGGAATCCTTTTTGGCACGGACTGCCCGGGCAGGCTCATCGCACATCTCGATGGTCTCGGAGCAGTGGTACAGCTCGATGCCGTCCAGGGGAATGTTGTGTTCCTCGGCGGTCTTGCGCACTACGGCTTCATCGCCCACTCCCAGAATGGTGACACCGTATTCTTTTACAGCCTGGGCCGCACCCTCCAGCACAGCCAGGGGGGCGTTATCGCCGCCCATCATATCCACGATGATCTTCATTGCCGTTCCCTTTCCGCCGGTGTACCGGCCTCTGTCTGGGTCTGTTCCAGCCACTGCTGGAAGCTGGATACCGCCCGCTGGGCCTGTGCCATATAGCGCAGGCGCTTATCCCGGGGGCGGCTCTCCGGGGGCAGCGGGGGCAGGATGCCCATATTGGCCCCCATTGGCTGGAAGTTCTTGTTCTCCGTCACCAGATACTGCATCAGCGCTCCGCACATAGTATCCGCCGGGGGCGGGGGCAGTGTCCGGCCCTGCAGCCGGGCATACAGGCAGCGGGCTGCCAGCAGGCCGGAGGCTGCGCTCTCCATATAGCCTTCAAAACCGGTGATCTGCCCGGCAAAAAACACATTGGGATGGGACTTGAGGCAGAGCTGGTCGCTCAGCACCCGGGGCGCATCCAAGAATGTGTTGCGGTGCATCACACCGTAGCGCACAAACTCCGCATTTTCCAGACCGGGGATCATGGAGAACACCCGCTTCTGCTCCCCCCATTTCAGGTTGGTCTGGAAGCCTACCAGATTGTATAGGGTGCGCTCCTTGTTCTCTGCCCGGAGCTGTACATTGGCCCAGGGACGGTGGCCGGTGCGGGGGTCGGTGAGGCCCACCGGGCGCAGCGGCCCAAACCGCATGGTATCTGCCCCGCGGGCAGCCATGATCTCCACCGGCATACAGCCCTCATAGACTGTGACCGTATCCGCTTTTTTGCCGTGGGCATCCGGGTCCGGCGCAGCGGCCTGCTCGGCCCCGGCATCAAACTCATGCAGCGGAGCCCGCTCGGCAGCGACCAGCGCCGCATGGAACGCCTCGTACTCTGCTTTATTGAAAGGGCAGTTCAGGTAATCCGCCTCGCCCCGGCCATAACGGGAAGCCGCAAATACCTTATCATAGTCCAGGCTCTCTGCCGTGACGATGGGGGCCACCGCATCATAAAAATGCAGCCGCTCGTCTCCGGTCAGCCGGCCGATCTCTTCTGCCAGCGCACCATCGGTCAGGGGGCCGGTTGCCACCAGGATCGGGGCGCTCTCATCAATGGTCTCCACCTGCTGACAGTGTACTGTGATGCCCGGGCAGGCCAGCACCATGCGGGTGACCTCGGCGCTGAAAGCATCCCGATCCACTGCCAAGGCCCCGCCTGCCGCCACCCGGGCGGTCTCAGCGGCTTCCAGCAGGCGGCTGCCCAGCTGACGCATCTCTGCTTTCAGCAGGCCGGAAGCGGAATCCAGCCGCTCTGCCTTCAGGCTGTTGGAGCAGATCAGCTCTGCAAAGCCCTCGCTTTTATGAGCGGGAGAAAAATGGGCGGGTTTTTGCTCGTACAGGTCCACCTGCACGCCCTGGCCTGCCAGCCAAAGGGCTGCCTCGCATCCCGCAAGGCCCGCACCCAGAACCGTTACTCTGTATTGTTCCATCCGTTCTTATCCTTTTTTATTTCTCACCATTTTTGGGCACCGGCATCTCAAAGCCGCAGCCCTCCTTGGCGCAGTACAGCTTGGACCCCTTGCGGAACAAGGTGGCGCCGCATTTTTCACACTTGGTGGGCACCGGGGTATCCCAGGTCATAAAGTCGCAGTCGGGGTACTTCTCGCAGCCGTAATAGATGCGGCCCTTGGCGCTCTTGCGCTCCAGCAGGCGGCCCTGGCCGCACTTGGGGCAGATGCCGCCAGTGTCCTTCACCAGGCGCTTCGTGCCCCGGCACTCCGGGAAGCCGGTGCAGGCCAAAAACTTGCCGTACCGTCCCACCTTGATGACCATGGGGCGGCCGCACAGGTCGCACACCTCGCTGGAAGGCTCGTCCGGCACCTTGACCTTTTTGCCCTCCATATTCTTTTCCGCTGCCTGGAGGCTGGCATCAAACCCCTTATAGAAGTCGTCCACCGTCTGCCGCCAGTCGGCCTTGCCGCTTTCCACCTGGTCCAGCTTTTTCTCCATCTCTGCGGAGAAATCCACGTCCACGATATGGGGGAACTGCTCCAGCATCAGCCCGTCCACCGTGCGTCCCAGCAGGGTGGGCTTGAGCTTTTTCTGGTCCCGCTCCACATAACCGCGGTCGATGATGGTGGTGATGATGGGGGCGTAGGTGGAGGGGCGGCCAATGCCGTTCTCTTCCAGCGCCTTGATGAGGGTGGCCTCGGTATACCGTGCCGGGGGCTGAGTGAACTTCTGCTCGCTCTTCAGCTCCCGCAGGGTCAGCACCTGGCCTTTTTCCAGCGGGGGCAGACTGGTCTCCTTGCGCTCCTTTTCATCGGTAGCTTCTTCGTACAGGGCAGTAAAGCCGTCAAAGGTGACGGTATAGCCGCTGGCCTTGAAGCGATAGTCTCCGGCATACACAGTCACCGATACGGTGTCCTGCTGGCAGTCCGCCATCTGGCTGGCCATGAACCGGCTCCAGATCATGCGGTAGAGCTTGGCGGTATCGCCGCTGATGCTCTTATCCACCTCATCCGGGGTCAGGCTGGGCACAGAAGGCCGGATCGCCTCGTGGGCGTCCTGGGCTGCTGTGGCGCTCTTGGTCTTCCAGGTGCGCTTGTACGGGCAGATATACTGTTCGCCGTAAGCACCGGCAATATACTCCTTTGCGGCAGCCACGGCCTCATCCGAGATGCGCAGGCTGTCGGTACGCATATAGGTGATCAGACCCATGGTGCCGTGGTCTGCAATGTCCACACCTTCGTACAGGGTCTGGGCAGCCCGCATGGTGCGGGTAGCCGTAAAGCCCAGCCGGCGGGAGGCCTCCTGCTGCAGGGTGCTGGTGATAAATGCCGGGGTGGGCTGCTTAGACCGCTTGCCCTTCTTCAGCTCCCCTACCACATACTGCACGCCAGCCAGCCCCTGCTCCACTGCACGGGCCTCCGCCTCCGAGCGGGGCAGCAATTTTTTGCCGGTGGCATCGGCAGCCAGGCGGGCAGTGAACTTTTTGCTGCCCGCACCCAGCACTGCATCCAGGTTCCAGTATTCCTCCGGCTTAAAAGCCTCGATCTCCTTCTCCCGGTCATCGATCAGACGCACCGCCACGCTCTGCACGCGGCCGGCGGACAGGCCCCGGCGCACCTTGCGCCACAAAAACGGACTGAGCTTATAGCCCACCAGCCGGTCCAGCACCCGGCGGGCCTGCTGAGCGTTGAACAGATCCTCGTCGATCGCACGGGGGTGGGCCATGCCCTCCTGCACACCTTTTTTGGTGATCTCGTCAAAAGTGATGCGGTTTGCCGCATGGGGGTCCAGCCCCAGGATATTGGCCAGATGCCAGCTGATAGCCTCGCCTTCCCGGTCCGGGTCGGTCGCCAGCAGCACGCCGTCTGCCTGTTTGGCCTTGCTTTTCAGCTCCTTGATCAGCTTTTCTTTGCCTTTGATGCCGATATACTGCGGGGCATAGCCGTGCTCTACGTCAATGCCCAACTGAGAGGCAGGCAGGTCCCGGATATGGCCCATGCTGGCCGTAACTTCATAGTCCTTGCCCAGATATTTGCCAATGGTCTTCGCCTTTGCAGGCGACTCCACAATAACCAATTTTGCCATGGTCGTACATACCTCGAATTTTTTATGCTATGCGCTGCATCAGCGCAGGACATACCGCTTGCCGGGCTGACAAAGCACCCGGCCGGACAGCTCCAGACGCATCAGGCTGCCCAGCAGCACCGCCGTGGGCAGGCCGCTGCGCACGGCCAGCTCCTCCACGCCGCGGGGTTCCGGCCCGATACAGGACAGCACCCGGCGCTCGGTCTCCCCCATTGGTTCCGGCGCAGCCGGGGCCTGCGGCGGCGGGTCCCCCTGCAAAAGGCCCAGTGCCGCCAAAAGATCTGCGGCGGTGCATACCGCCTTGGCCCGTCCGGATTGCAGCAGCCGGTTCGTGCCCGCTGAATGGGGCGAAAAGATGCTGCCCGGCACCGCAAACACCGGCTTTCCATACCGCTCTGCATGGGCCACGGTGGACATGGTGCCGCTTTTTTCTCTGGCTTCCATCACTACCAGTGCGCTGCCCAAGGCTGCGATCAGCCGGTTGCGCTGCAAAAAGCCGTAGCGCCCCACCGACTCTTCCCCCGGTGCATACTCACTGATCACACAGCCGCATTGTTCTATGCTGCGGCGCAGCCCCGTATTGGCAGCCGGATAGGTGCGGTCGATGGGCACCCCCAACACCCCGATGGTCGGGCATCCTGCGGATACCGCCGCCCGGTGGGAAGCGCTGTCCAGGCCGTCGGCCAGACCGCTGACGATCACAGCGCCGCCCTGCGCCAGCCCCCGCCCCAGGATCTCGGCGGCCTGGAGGCCATACTCTGTGGGCCGGCGGCTGCCCACCATCCCCACCGCACCCGGCTGATTGAGCCAGGCGGTATCCCCGGTGCAGTACAGCACCAAGGGCATATCCGGGATGCGGGCCAGCGCCAGCGGGTAGTCCGGGTCGTCAAAAGGCAGGATACGCACCCCTCGCTTCTGGCAGCGCAGCACGACCGGGCGCTGTGCCTCCGGCGTATTGTCCGGCTGCGCCGCCCGCTGGGCGGCTGCGGCTCCCGCCGCCTGGCGGAACGCCCCGCTGTGCCGGGCCTCCCAGGCTTCCTGCGGGCCGCCAAAAACATCCAGCACCCGTCCTGCATGGGAGCTGGCCGGGCCCATCGTATGTGCCAGCCACAGCCAGCAAAGCAGCGGGTCCGGGGTCTCCTCCGGCGGGAAAAGACAGGTCTGTCCGCCGGCAGTGCAGCTCACAGCCCTTCCCCCCGGAAGTGCCACAGCAGCACGCTGCCCGCCACACCTGCGTTCAGGCTTTCTACCCGATCGGTCATCGGGATGCGCACCGTGCCGCTGCACGCGTCAATGGTCTCTTGGGTCAGGCCCTGTCCCTCGCTGCCCACCACCACACACAGTCCCCCTGCCGGAGACTGGGGGGCAGCGCTCAGGGGCTGGGACTGGTACAGTGCCGCTGCCAGGCAGCACAGACCTTTGTCCCGCAGTTGGGCAATGGCAGCGGGCATTGCACCCACCTCCATCACCGGCACCCGCACCGCCGCCCCCATAGAGGCGCGGAGGGTCTTGGGCGCAAAGGGCGAGGCACACCCCTCGCTGAGCAGAACGCCGTCAAAGCCAAAGGCAGCGGCAGAGCGCAGCAAGGTACCCACGTTGCCGGGGTCCTGCACCCGTTCCAGGGCCAGATAGCGCCCGCCCGGGCGCACCTGATCCAGCGTGTGCACCGGGGTACGGAAGATGCCGAACACCCCCTGATGGGTGCCCACATCCGCCAGTTTGTCCGCAACGTGCTCCTCTATACTATAATGTTCTCCGGGCAGATTTGCAAGCTCCGGACACTTCTCCGCCGCAGCCTTGGTATAAAACAAGGTCTCCAGCTCAGCGCCCCGGCACAGCTCCGGGCACAGCTTGCGCCCCTCGGCCAGGAAGCGGCCCTCGCTGCGGCGGAATGCCGCACTGGTACACAGACGGCAGGCGTATTTGATCTTGGCGTTTTCCCGGCTGGTGATGTGTTCGTCCATGGGGCCTCCCATCCTTTCAGGTACACCCTGAAACTATAAAAAACAACAAAGGCTGCGCTGGCGCACGACTGTGCGCGGCACAGCGCGGCCTTTGTCTTTTTGATCTGATAATGCCGGGCAGGACCCGGATATAAAACGGACGCCCGCGTGTAGCGCGCGGGCGTCTCGAGTGCTGGGTCTTGATCAGGCGTTCTTCACGGTCTCGACCAGAGCGGCAAAGCTCTTGGGATCGTTGATAGCCATCTCGCTGAGCATCTTGCGGTTCAGCTCCACACCGGTCTTCTTCAGGCCAGCCATAAAGGTGGAGTAGTTCATGCCCAGGGGACGGACAGCGTTGTTGATGCGGCAGATCCACAGGTTGCGGAACTGACGCTTCTTCATGCGGCGGCCAGCCAGAGCGTAGTTGCCGCTCTTCATGACCTGCTGCTTGGCCATCTTAAAGTGCTTGCTCTTGCAGCCGTAGAAGCCCTTGGCCAGCTTGAGCATCTTCTTCCGACGTTTGTGGGTCATCATAGCGCCTTTGATACGTGCCATTTTATTCTATCTCCTTTAACGTGTCTAGCAAAAAAATTTTGTGCTGCGTGATGAGGGTTACGCCTTAGGCGTAGGGCAGCATCTTCTTGATGGTCTCAGCGTTGGTCTTATCGACGTAGCAGGGCTGACGATAACCACGGGTCAGCTTGGTGGTCTTCTTGGTCAGGATGTGGCTGCGGAAAGCGTGGCCGCGCTTGATCTTGCCGTTCTTGGTCAGCTTAAAGCGCTTCTTAGCGCCGGAGTGCGTTTTCAGTTTCATCTTAGCCATTTTTGTTATCCTCCTAAATTCAATCCTTATTGGGCTTCGGGATCAGCAGAATGGACATCGTGCGGCCCTCCAGCACGGGAGCCTTATCCATGCTTGCCTGCGGCAGAGCCTCGGCAAAGCGGCGGAGCACGTCAGCGCCCAGAGCGCTGTGGGCCATCTCGCGGCCGCGGAAGCGGATCGAAGCCTTGACCTTGTGCCCAGCAGCCAGGAACTTGGCCGTCTGGTTCAGCTTGGTATTGAAGTCGTTGGTGTCAATGTTGAGCGAGAGGCGGGTCTCCTTGACTTCGACCACCTTCTGGTTCTTCTTGGCTTCCTTCTCCTTCTTCTGCTGCTCAAAACGGTATTTTCCGTAATCCAGCACCTTGCACACAGGCGGGACGGCCTGCGGTGCGATCTTGACCAGATCCAGGCCGGCGTCCTCAGCCGCGCGCATGGCCACCTGAATGCTGACCACGCCCATCTGCGCGCCGTCCGCCCCGATCAGGCGGACCTCACGGTCACGGATCTGACCGTTGATTTCCAGTTCCTTCGACTTTCCAGCGGTAGCGATAATGAATGCACCTCCAAACAAATAGATCCAAAGCTTATAGCACAGAAAACGCGGCCGCCCTCCCGCAGGAAGGCAGCCGCGCATAAACTCTACTCTCCACGCAATGCACCCCAAAGAGCACATCCCGTTTTGTGTATAGCCCGAGGGTCTCAAGACCCCTGCAAGGCGAGCGCGGCATTGGCCGTAGCTGCTTTCTTTACCTGGCTATTCTACCACGCATCCCCCGTGCTGTCAAGAGTCTTTTTACGCAGAGCAAAACTTTTTTCGCCTCAGCTCTGGATCAGCTGCCCCAGCGCAAACGAGTAGATCCCTTTATAAGTGACCTGCCGGGGTGCAAAGCGCTTGTTCAGCGCCAGCGCATAAAGCTCCAGCTGCGGCGCATAATCCGCCAGCAGACGGGCTGCATCCTTTTTGCGGTCGGTCTTATAGTCTACCAGCTCCAAATGATCCGGGAACACCAGCACCAGGTCTGCCACGCCCTGCACCAGCACCTGCTCCCCCTGCGCTGCCGCCGGGGTGGGGCTGTGCTGCGCTTCCATGACCACATCCGCAGGCAGCGCCGTGATAAACGCCAGCTCCCGCAGCACCTGCTCTGCCGCCCGGATGCGGGCAAACAGCGCCCCGGAAACGAACCGACAGATGCTGGTCTGATCCAGCTTTTCTGCGATCTCCGGCGAGGTAAGGCGCGCCTGCACATGGCGCTGGTTCTCCTGCTGAACGGCCTGGGCCAAAGCTTCCGACCCTGCATCCAGTCCCGCCGCCAGAGCACCAAAATCTGCGTGTTCCATAAAGGCATGGAGCGCCGTGCCCATCTCTGCGGCTGTCAGACCGTCCTTTGAAAGGAAGGCGGGCCGCTCCAGGATGAGCTCTTGGGTCTGGTGTACCAGACTGGTGACGCTGACCTTTGCAGGCACGCTGTCCAGCCCTTCGGCACGGTAATGCCACACAAAGCCCTCCTGCAGGGCACGGGTCAGCGCCGGGTCATGCTGCAGCGCAGGCCGTTCTTCCTCCTGCGGTGCAGCGGCCTGTTCTTCCTCCTGCCGGATGGTCAGCTCGATCCGGCTGGCTGTATCCGCAAAAGGCAGTTCCAGCAAACCCGCCAAACGGCGCAGCGGCCCGCCGCAGGGGTGGACCAGCAGGGCTGCCCGCAGCCAGTCTGCAAAGCAGTTGGCCTGCGTGTGCAGGCTCTCCCCCGCCCCTGCTGCCAAAAAGACCGCTGCCCGGGCCAGCGGGTCGGATGTTTTGGTCACCCCCAAAGGGATGGTCAGGATCAGTTTGTCCTGCGCACGGGTCAGCGCCACATACAGCAGCCGCAGCTGCTCACTGCGCATCTCCTGGGCGTGGCACTCGGTCAATGCCGTGTAGGCTGCGGTCTTGTAGGTACCCTCGCCCTGGGGCGGCCGCAGACGAAGCCCAGCCCCGCCGGTGCGGTGCAGCAGGACCGGCTGGCGGATATCCACTGTATTGAAGCGGCGGCCGGTCTCCGCCAGGATCACCACCGGGAACTGAAGCCCCTTGGAGCGGTGGATGGTCATAATGCTGACGCAGCCGGAATGTGCCCCGGCGGCAACGGTGTCCTGTCCTGTAGAGCCAGCCAGCGCCGCCGCATCCATCGCCCGCACCAAAGCCGAGATGCCGCCTGCGCCGGCGCTGGCGCAGAACGCCGCAAACCGGTGGGCATCTTCCCGGCGGCGGGGGCCGTTTTCCATTGCTCCCAGCGCCGCCAGATAGCCTGTGGAGGCAAAGACCTCCTCCATCAGCCGGTCGGCGGGCAGACTGCGGGCCAGGCGGCGCAGTTCATCCAGCCGGGTACGAAACTCCCGCAATTTCTGGTGGAAGGGGGTCTGGGCATCGCTGTCCGCTGCAGCGATCACAGCGCCGTACAGACTGCCCCGCCGCTGCCCGCCTCGCAGCCGCACCAGATCATCCTCGGTAAAGCCAAACAGCGGCCCCAGCATTGCAGCGGCCAGACACACATCCTGGGCGGGGTTGTCCAGCACCCGCAGCAACGCCACCAGAGGCCGGATATGGGGCGCATCCAGCAGGTTCTCCCTGGCATCGGCATACACCGGGATGCCCAGCCGGGTCAACGCCTCTGCATATACCGGGAAATTGGCCCGGGCAGACAGCAGGATGCAGCAATCCTCGTACCGCACCGGCCGCAGCGCACTGCCATCCCGCACCATCTCCCCCTGCTGTACCAGGTCAAAGATGCGCCGTGCCACCCAGGCTGCCTCGGTCTCGGCAGAATCCTCCGCCTGAAAACAGACCTCCACGCTGCCGGCATACTCTCCCGGTGCGCCGCAGACCAGGCGCTGCCCGTCCCCGTAAGCCGTATCGCCCAGCTGCGGGGTCATGAGCTGTTCAAAGAAAAAGTTGATCCCCTCCACCACCTGCGGGGCGGAGCGGAAGTTAGAGTCCAGCGCGATCATGCCGTGGCTGCCGCTGTGTCCCTGCAGCGGCCGCGGGCGGGCCTGTGCCCCCGGCAGAGCAGGCCAGGCTCCCAGCTTTGCCCGGAAGATCTCTGGCTCTGCCTGCCGGAACCGGTAGATGCTTTGTTTCAAATCGCCCACCAGGAACAGGTTGTCCCCCTCCGGGGATGCCAGACAGCGGTAAAGCGCATCCTGCAGCGCATTGGTATCCTGGTATTCATCCACCATCACCGCCGCATAACCGCAGCGGATGTTCTGGCACAGCGGGGTCGGATGCCCCTCGGCGTCCTGCAGCAGGTGCAGCGCCTCGTGCTCAAAATCGCTGAATTCCAGCATCTTGCGCTCCCGCTTTTTTGCAGCGAACCGGGCGTCAAAGTCCCGCACCGCATCAAACAAAGCGCGCAGCCGGGGCAGCGCCTGCTGCCGGTCCGCTTCTGCCTCCGCCTCGCTGCAGCAGATCAGCTCCTGGATCTGGGCAAACAGCTCGGCCGCTTCATCCGCCCGGATCTTGACCTGGGTCTTATGATCTCCGGCCAGGCGTTTTTTCATTTTTTTCAGGCCCGGCGGGTCCTCCATGCCCAGCACATAGGGGGTCAGCTTGTCGTACAGGCTCTCCCATTCCCCTGCCCGGGCCAGCTGCTCCACCTGTTTCAGCAGCCCCAGGGCCAGGTCCAGACGTTCCAGCGGCTCTGCAAACTTTTCCTTGACCGCATCGATCTTCTTTGCTTTTCCGGTGCAGGCAGCCTCCTCCTGCGCCTGGGCAAGATCCTCCTGACAGTCCGCCAGTGCTCCGGTCAGCAGTTCCACTGCGGCAGACGCACGGCCAACGGCGGCTTCCAGCAGCACCGTTTGCCAGATGCTGCGGCAAAACCCGTTTTCCTGCTGCCAGGGGGTCAGCATCTCGGTCAGCCTGCGCGGATAGTCCGGCATGGCCCGCAGAAAATCGTATACCTGCAAGACCGCCCGGCCCGCTGCCTGGTCGGAGCGGCCCTTGCCGTACAGGTCTGCAAAGGCGCAGAAATCCGGGTCCTCGTAGGCTTTTTCCAGCGTCTCGGCCAGTGCTGCGGCCCGCAGGGTCTCCACACTGCCGGGGTCTGCGGGGACAAAATCCGGCGGCAGATCCAGCGCCTGAAAATGCTTATGCAAAAGGTCCAGACAAAACGCATCGATGGTGCAGATGGGGGCACGCTGCAGCAGCATCCGCTGGCGGCGCAGCGCTGCGTTGCCCGGCTGCTGCTGGCTCAGCCGCAGCAATGCCTGCCCGATGCGTGCCCGCAGCTCTGCCGCCGCCGCATTGGTAAATGTAACGATCAGCAGCTGGTCGGCATCCACCGGGTGCTCCGGGTCGGTAATGAGCTGCACCGCCCGCTCGGTCAGCACAGCGGTCTTGCCGCTGCCCGCTGCGGCGCTGACCAGCAGCGAACCGCCCCGGTCCGCAATGGCAGCACGCTGGGCAGGGGTCCATTTAGGGCTGCTCATGCTTCTTCCTCCTCTTTTTTCTCCGGCTCAAAGGGCTTTTGGGGTGCTTCCAGTTCCCGCTCCCCCACACCGGTCTCATGGCGGCAGATCAGGCTATAATCGCACCACAGGCAAGGGCTTCGGCCGCTGACCAGCGGCGCCGCCTCGATGCGTCCATCGTACAGCTGCTGACCCATCTGTTCCACCAGCTCATCCAGATGCTGGCGGATGCGCTCGATCTTGGCTTCGTCCGCCCGTTTATCCTTCTGGAACGGACTGGGGGCATCCCCCCGGTAACGGAACGGCAGATAACGGCCGGTGCGGTCTGCATCCATTGCATCGAACACCCGCTGCTCGTCCCGCACCAGACCATCCAGACTATATTCCACCGGCTGGGCAGCCTTGGCCCGGGTCGTGTTTTCCGGGGCGGGGTCTGCCAGCAGATACAGCACGCCTGCCGGCTCCGCTCCGGTAAAACGGCCGCTGGGGTCCCGCGTAAGGCTGAACAGATACAGCAGCATCTGGCAGTCCAGTCCGCAGTAGACCTCCCGCAGATTCAGCCGCTTCTGCCCGGTTTTATAGTCCACCACCCGCACCCAGCGGGTGCCGTCCTCTTCTACCCACTCATCGGCCCGGTCCACAGCGCCCACCAGCTGCACCGTGCGTCCGTTGGACAGCTGATAGACGGGTGCGGGCACTGCATCCGGCCCATCGCCAATGCGCAGCTCACAGGCAGAAGGGTGGAAACTGCTCTGCCGCTGTTCATCCCGCAGGTAGCAAAGCAGGCTGGCCATGCTCTTTTTGATGCGGGACAACAGGTAGCTGAACCTTGCCCCCTGCTCCGGCAGCATCCGCCGGGCATACTCGTCCACCAGCAGGCTGGCCAAGGCTTCCAGTGCCTCGTCGTCCAGCTGTGCAAAGGGGACCGCCAGCCGGGCGCAGGGGTTATCCGGGCCGGGATGGGGGTCCAGCGCCATCTGCAGCACCCAGTGCATCAGGGTGCCGCTTTGGTCGGCGCTCAGCTCTGCCTTGCGGCGGGGGCGCAGCCCCAGCACATACTGCAAAAAGTAGCCGTAGCGGCAGCTATAATATTTTTCCATCTGGCTGGGCGAGATCCTCAGCCGCCGCCCAAGCAGCGTCTCCAACGCAGGCAGATCTTCCAGCTGACGGGCTGCCGGGCCGGACATACTATCCAGCACCGCCAGGCTGGCCGCTCCGCCCTGGCCCTGCAGCGCCTGGGTCAGGCTGGCCTGCTGCACAGGGTCCAGCATCCACCCGCCGCCCAAGCAGTCCAAGGCCGCCGCTGGGGTGGCAGCCAGATCCAGCAGTTCCAGATCCGGCGCAGCGGGAGCCAGCGCTTCCACGATGGGCTCCACCGCCGCACACAATGCCATATCCTGGCCTTTGGGCCAGCTCATCCATAAGCCTTTGGAGGGGGCGGTAAGTGCCTTGTAAAAACAGACCTGCTCCCGCACCACCCGGTTTTCAAAACAATCCGGCAGCTCGATCTGCTGGTGCATCAATGCATCCCGGTCGGCATGGGTCAGCAGGCCGTTCTCCCCCGGAGAGGCAGGGAACTCCCCCTCTGCCAGCCCCAGCACAAACACATACTCCGGCGCATCCAGACGCATTTTGCCTGCACTGGCCAGCACCACCGCATCCAGTGAAGGAGGGATGTGCCCCAGGTCGCAGGAGCGCAGCAGCAGACCAAACAGATCCTCGTACTCCGCCACGGTCACCGCCTGTCCTTCCAGCAGCCGGGCCATCTCGTCCAGCAGCTCCATGACCACGTTCCACTCCCGGGCCGCCTCCTCCGCAGCGTGGATGCCCTGACGGATGCGCAGCATCTCCACCTGTCCGGCCTGCTGCTGCGCCGCCCCCAGCTGATCCAGGCAGAAATATACTGCCCGGCTGATCTGCTCTGCATCTGCGCCCCGCACCTTCTGGCGCAGTGTCTCCACCGCCTCTACCAGCAGCTGACGGGCAGTCTCGGCGTTCTGCAGCTCCTGCTGTGCCTCCGGGGAGGGCTGCACCGCCCCAAAGCCCCGCGGATCATTGCTGAAAGGGCTGCGCCAGGCTGCCGCCCCCGGCGACCAGGTGTAGGCGTAGTTTTCCAGGGCACAGACCTGCTCCTCTGACAGGGCGCACAGCCCCGTTTTGGCAAGGGTGGTCAGATTCTCGGTCATCTCCGCTCCCCGCGCCAGCGCCAGCAGGCAGCGCACCGCTGTTGCCGGAGCGCTGAACTCCGGGGTGGTAGGCTCATCGCAATAAAGCGGGATCTCTGCCATGCGGAACGCATAGCGCACAGGCCCCCGATAATGGCTCAGGTCCCGGCAGACCACGGCGATGCGGCTGCACCGCACCCCCTGACGCATCAGACGGCGGATGGCCGCCGCTGCCGCCCGGGCTTCCTCCTCCCGGCTGGATGCAGCAAAAAGCCGCAGTTCCGGGGCGGGCGGCATCGTCTCCGGGGGGCGTTCTTCCAGCAGGCGGGTCACCGCCGCCAGACCCGGCGCTTGCTGGTGGCGCAGGTCTTTCCGCAGCAGCACCGGCACAGCCACCTCTGCCCCGTTTTTTCGGGCCAGAGAGCGCAGCTGCGCTGCCAGCTGCTTTGCCCCGGAGAACAGCCCCAGATCCCCCGGCTCCGCAGGGGTCCCGTCATCGCACAGAGCCACCGTCACCGACGCCCCGGATGCCAGCAGCGCCCCCAGCAGACGCTTTTTGGGCGCATTGAAGGTGTCGAACTCGTCAATAAACACCGCCCTGCCCCGCAAAAGCTCCGGCATCGTCCCCCGGGCCTGTGCCGCTTCCAATCGTCCGGCGGCCAGCTCCAGCCGGTCGGACGGGTCCATCCCTGTCTGGGCAAGCAGGGTCTCGTAGCCCTGGTAGATCAGGGCCAGCTCACTGAGTTTGGCCTGCTCCGGCCCGCAGCTCTGGGCCAGGTCATAGAGCTGTGTGCCGGAGACGCCGGCACTTTTCAGCTCATCGATGGTCTGGGCTGCCATCTGGCAAAAGGCAGCGGACCGGCGGTGGCGGTAATAGTACTGGACGTTGTCCTGCAGCTGTTCCAGCGCGCGGCGCACCAGCACCGCCCGGCCTGCATCGGTCAGGGTGCGCACCGCTGCGCCGCCTTCGGCTGAGAGGATGCGTTCCGCCAGGCTGGTAAACGAGAAACTGTCCACCATAACGGAGAGCTCGTCCCCCATCTCACGGTAGATGCGCCCCTCGGTGCTGGAGGTGAACTGCTCCGGCACCAGCAGGATGCTCTTTTTACCCGCTTGCGCCAGCGTGCGGATGCGCTGGTACAGCAGGGCGGTCTTGCCGCTGCCGGAGCCGCCCAGGATCAGTTGCAGCATAGGTATATCCTCCTTTTTCAGTAAGGCCCCTCTTTGCATACAGGGCTTTCTGTGGTACACTGATAAAAAACGAACAGAAAAGAAAGGTCAGAACAATGAAGATTTTAGCAGTGGATTACGGCGACAGCCGCACGGGTCTTGCCATCAGCGACCCAAGCGAGCTGCTGGCCACCCCCTTAAAGCCCCAGATCGAAGAAAAATCCATGGTCAAGGTAGCCGCAAAGATCTGCGAGGCTGCCCAGGCTAACCGTGCCCAGAAGATCGTGGTGGGGCTGCCCCGGAACATGGACGGCACCGAGGGCGCCCGTGCCCAGAAGAGCCGCAAGCTGGCCGCCATCGTGGAGCAGCAGAGCGGACTGCCGGTGCGGATGTGGGATGAGCGCCAGACCACCATCACCGCCGCCGGCATCCTGCGGGACAACGGCACCTTTGGCAAAAAGCGCAAAGCCATCCTGGATGCAGTCAGCGCCTCGGTGATCTTGGAAAATTATCTGGCATGGCGCAAGAATCACCCCGGCGAGGAGGATTGAGCCTGCCCCCCTCTGCCCAGATAAAACTTTGCGCAGAGGCATACGGTCATCCCGCACACGCTCTGCGCAAACATACGTTCCTGCTCTCCCGGCTGCCGACAGCTGCCGGGGCTTTTTTATTGTGCGGGGCTTGCCGCCGGGACCTCGTAGGAGACCAGGCTTACACTGTTGATCGTGATCGGCTCCACAGGGATCTGTTTTTCATCCACTGCGGACTGTGCGATCCGATCCACGACCTCCATCCCCTCGCAGATCTGGCCAAACACGGTGTCCCCATAATCCAGATACGGCGCACCGCCTGCCGCCTGATAGGCGGCGATCACCTCCGGCCGATACCCGGCGGCGGTCATCTGATCCGTCAGTTCCTGGCTGACGGCGTCCGGCGGGGTCTGCACCACATAAAAAACGCTGGCGCAATCCCCGGAGGCATCGGCAGCGGCACACAGCGCACCGGAATAGTGGTGCAGGCTGTCGGTATACTCTGCCGGATAGCGGCTGCCGCCCCAGATGGTCGTCCCCTTGCCGTCGGCTCCCTGCCCGGCACTGACCACAAAGTCCTTTTCCACCCGGGTAATGGTCAGGCCATTGTAAAACCCTTTGTTCACCAAGCCGATAAAGTTATCGCAGGCCTGGGGGGCAAGGTCCGGGTAAAGCACCGCCTTGAACACCCCGGCAGAGGTGTCGAACACCGCCACCGTCTCCCCGCCGGTCAGCGCAGCGAACTGCCGCTCTGCCGACTGGACCGCCGGACGGCTGACCGTCTGGGGGGCTGTATCCTTCTGCCCCATCTGCCCGCAGCCTGCCCCCAGCAGTGCCGCAGCCAGAACAAGGGCTAAAAACCATTTACGCATATCCGTCTCCTCGAGCTCATATTACTGGACCATAGCCGCAGCGCCGCAGGCGCCAGGCGTTTTTTCAAATATATTTTAGTATAGCACAACCCGTTCTGCGGTGCGAGAGGAAAATGTATGAAAGTTGAATTTGATTTTCTGTATGAAAATGCATCTTGACGAGTCCGCAAAAAAACGCTAAACTATAAGCACAGCAAGCCTCCTATGGCGGCTGTGCATTACGACTGAATATGAGGAGAGCGTCTTTATGTCCGAAGAGATCAAGACCCCCGAAGTTGAGGAAGAATACCAGCCCGACCTGATGACCCTGGAAGATGAGGACGGCAACGAGGTCACCTTTGAGGTGATCGATGCGCTGGACCACAAGGGTGTGCATTATCTGGCTGTTGTGGAATACGTAGAGGATGAGTCCCAGCTCAACGAGGATGCCCAGCTGGTGATCCTGTCGGTTGGCGAGGATGAGGACGGCGAGTATCTGGACGTTGTGGAGGACGATGAGGTCCTGCTGGAAGTCAGCAAGCTGTTCGAGAAGCGCCTGAGCGACGAGTTCGAGATCGGCTGATCCGGTTTTTCTGCATAGTTTCAGGACAAATGACCTGGTAAGATATCCTGCCCGGCTCGATTTGTTGCGGTTTATATGATCCTACTAATCATTCAACGGGAGTCCGGCGTCCGCCGGCCGATTGCAGACCTCCCCGCCATGGGCTCGACCCTGGAGGCTCGATGAGGAAGCGCGAAACCGGCGGCAGGACACCCACCTGTCCGTAAGGGTAGGTTTGATTGGCCGCAGACGACCGGGCGGGATTTTTATAGTTTTTCGTCGCTGCGTCCGCTGCATCTCAGTGGACGCAGCGTATTTTTATATCATCAGGAAAGGAAGTGCAAGCGGCATGAGCGCTGAACACTTGGTCGGCACCTCGATCCCACGCTTTACCTACGATACCCCCACCACCCCCGGGGCAGATTTTTATACGCTGTGTGAAGACGAACAGCCGCTGGTCATGATCTTTCTGCCCGGGTTTGACCATCCCGTCAGCCGGGAGTATATCACCCGCTATCTCAAGACCCTGCCCGCCCTTAAAAACGGCCGTCTGGCCTGCGTGGTGCGCTCCAGCGCCGAGGCGGTAGCCTACGCCACCAAGGGGGCAGAATTCCCTTTTACGGTGATCTGCGACGGTACCGGAGTGCTGTACGGCTTTTTAGGGGTCGAACAGGCCCGGGGCATCCTGACCTGGAGCTTTGCCGCCCAGCGCATCTACAAAGCTGCACGGGATGCCGGCTACCGCTACGACCGGGAGGCGCCCCAGCCCCTGCCCTTGACCTTGGTCGTGGGGCAGGCAGGCCGCATCCTGTTCACCCATGCCGGGCGCAACCAGACCGACCTGCCGGAGGACTGCGCCGCCATCCAGGAGATCGTCCAGGCGGTGCAGCTTGCTGACCGCCGCCCGGATGCGCTGTGCTCCGACGAGACCCTGACCCTGCCGGACCTGGTAGGGGCATGGGACAACGAATGTCAAAACCACCGGCTGAGCCGGTGGCTTGAGTAAGCCCTAGAAGGGCACCTTACTGGCAAAGCCCCTGCAAGGGGCCACGAGCAAGCGTCTTTCACCTGCGTTACTTGCCCTACCGCTCTAACGAGCAGTACCATAAAGTGCATCTTCTAAGACGATGATTTTCTTGTCATCTCGCTTTGCTCGAATCTTGTAGCTAAAGCATTTTTACTCCACCAGCTTAGCTGGTGGTTGTCGCTCGCTCAAGCCACCCAACGACAAAGTTGATATTTAAATACAACTCATTTTTCAATCCCGTGTTAAAAAACGCGTTTTCTATCCACGAGTTCAACTTTTGACTTTCTAAAAGTTGAACTCGTCACGCTTCAAAGATCTTTTCCAAATGATAAAGCGGCAACAATTCGCTTTCCATAATCTTTTGCAAGTCCAAAAATTTGATTAAGTTCTTTGCACGCTCTCCTTTATGGTAAACTACCATCGTTCGATTTAACTGACGTTGTTTTAGAATCAATTGCTTTAACCGTGCACTTCCCTTGTGTCCATTCGGCACATCCTCTGGTTTCAAATCTTCTTCGAGCCCCAAAAACTGACTTATTCCATGTAAATCCAAGAGGAAAACATCCTCAATTTCGGCGCTTGCAGCCAAATCAATGATTTTCACCGTTCTACTGCCTTTGCTTATCTCTTTGCGGAAATTCTTCCAGTCATCCTCATAAAATTTAGTGATATCCGCATTATAGGAATCCGTATCATAACAGAGGAATACAGTCCATGGAATCTTTTTCCCCTTAGCATGGATACAAGTGTTTTGAAACCAATGCACAGAGTTTTTGATTTGAGTAATCGTTCCGACCGCATTCATTCTAATAACCCGCGTTCCAAATGGACCTTGTACAACATAAAATGGCTCATATGTTTCATCAGAAGTCCGCTTCTCCAGTTTACACTCCGGATGCCTTTCTGCCAAAAAATTCAGCAAAATATCATAGAACGCGAGTTCTGTTGCAGCTTCCAAGATAAAAGCAAATCCCTGTTCATAAGAATTTTCCATCACATACCCTCCAGATAATTCCGTAGGGTTTTAAAGGAGTCGCTTTCACCCGACATAAGTTCAAACAAGTATTCGCCCACTGACAGTCCATAGGCACGTGCTGCAGTCAACAATTTTTTCTCTTTGGTCGCTGCGATTCTATAGAATTGTGCCACGCCAAGTTCTTCCATTCCTCCAACATAGAGTTGACCTGGTTTGAGATATTGCACTAAATAAGGCGAGTGACTAGAGATTATAAGACAGGTATCCTCTAGCGCTTCAGAAATTATATTCAACAAATCCTTCAGCATCTTCGGATGTATGCTAGTCTCCAATTCCTCAATACCAATACATGAAACATTATTGCAGCTCGCAATAAAAATATTTGTTAACAACCAAAAAATCCGTTTGGTTCCCGTTGACATAGATGCCAAGCTTACTGGTTGATTAAGTGCATCGCTCCGAATGACAACTCGGTATACCTTATCTTTTAAGTGAAACGGCACTGGTGGCAAATCTTCAGCTTGTGCATCCGGATCATCAGAATATATCACTCGTACGTTTTTATTCTCGGTTAAGTTTAATTCATGGGCTTGAATATCAATAGATGAAAAATCCGGGAATAAGGAATATACCGCATCTTCAAATTCATAATACTGATTCGGGTACAATTCTTTAAGTTGGTGAAGTGCGCGCGGAATATCTTCATCATCAAATCGAATATGTTTATCATCGTCATCAGCTAGTCGAATCGGGGTAGGTTGAAAACGTTCTTTGACATCTAACGTGTCACAAACACGGTACTCAAATTCTCGGACAGCTTGTATTATAGCACCATACTCTAAATCTTTAATCGAGGGCAATACATCTATCGCCAGTGTATTCGAATCTAGCATAAGATTTCGAAAAGCATTAGTTGACTTGCCTTTTCTGTATTGATTAGACGAACGTTTTAAATAAGCTGAGTACCTTACACTTTCTGTTGGCCTCATCTCCAATCGCTCATCTATGATCTTCTGTCCCGTTTTATCATCACGGTACCACAAAAAGGTAAAGCCGTAATGAACAAAACGGTATTCTTCTTGATTTGGGAGTTCAAATTCCATATCAAATTGAAACGGCGAACTATCTAATCCCTTCACAATCGGAATACCATCAATCCAAGACATCATCATGGTTCGCTGCTTTGTTCCTGCAGAAATAAAGTCTGTCGCAAAAGTCAGTGCTTCTAATAAATTACTCTTGCCATAATTGTTTGGTGAAACAACGGCAAGCGTCTTGCTCGTAAAATCCAAACAAGTGGATTTTACATTTTTGAAACCACTCACTGTTAATGATTTTAAAATCACGGTCAACACCTCCCAATATTAGAATACCCAAAACAAATTCATCCGTCAAGGCAATTCCGCACGAATTTTCTGTAATTTTTCGACGATTCTCAAAATGAATACAGTGTTTTTTATAAACTCGTATTCAGAAGTCCAACAGTACGACTTCCCCAGCCAAAACACCAACATAAGGCACACGGCAAGGCATTTTTTGAGCCACAAGGCACAAATAAGGCATATCCCAGCCGTTTCGGGGTCGTTGTAAAACAAGAAATCCCACGATTTACACCGTATTTTCAACGGTTAATCGTGTGATTTTGCTTGGTGCAATGGAGGGGACTCGAACCCCCGGCCTGCTGATTTGTAGCGCACGCCGGGCGATTCCCTCAATTTTTGGAAGTTACGTTTTAACGTTATTTCTTTGCGATGCATCGCAGGTTTTGAACTTCGAGTTTCTGCACCCTTTGTCCGATTTTGCAACGATTTGCACCCTTTGCACGTTTTGAAACCGTGCAAAAACCGTGTAGAAACCGTGTACTTACTCCCGGACAAACTAAAAACCACTTCATCTGACAACGACTTGACGGCATTGGTTTGAGTGACCGCACACAAAAAATCAAGTCTTGGAGGATACGACTATGATGAAATTGCTTTCCTGCCGCTACAACATAGACACCAACCGGGTGGAAGCCCGGTTCGCAGATGGCACCACTCTTGCCATCGACTGCATCGCTGTGGAGGACGAATACGGCAACACCCCGGCACAGCGGGCAGAGCTGAAGTGGCTGCTGTATAATAAGCCCTTGGAGTACGCCCAGCTTGTGCTGGGTGGAGAGATAGAGCGTTATCTGTCGATTGGATGTGACCATGGCAGACTGGAAGATTACTCCCTTATAAAGAACACGATGCCCACCGACCTATGGTTTTCGCCATAAGCTGGTGGGCATCTTCTGTGTCGATAAATGAATGCAGCCTCAATTGCGTTTAGAATTTTCCGATTTGACAATATTCTGCCAGCTTTTGTTGCAGGATGCTGTCCTCCGGCGCAAGGAACCGCCTCTGCATCCCCTCCACCACCCGGTCGAGTGGGAGATTAGCACGATACTCGGCGGGCGTCTGCTGCAGGGTCGCACGGAAACGTGCGTTGAATGTTTTCAGGTCAGCGAACCCATTCCGCAGAGCAATGTCGGTCAGGTTATCGTGGGTGCCAGCAAGGTCATTGAGGGCGTGCTGGAACCGCACCCGGGTCAGATACTCGTGGAAATTGATACCCACCATTTGCTTGAACAGAGTAGAGATGTAGGTACGGTTGTACTGGGCGTAATCGGCCAGGTCCGCCAGCGTCAGTTTGGAGGCGTAATGCTCTTCCACGTAGCCCAGCAGGCGGCGGACGATGGTGCGCCTCTCCACATCCTCGGGCAGGACATTGAAGGTCGTGTGCTCAAAATTGGTGCTAAGGCAGATGGCAAGCAGCTCAAGCTGAGCTTTTGCAGCAAGCTGCGCATAGGGCGAATTTTCCTGCATGGTGCGGAAAATCTGGCTGACATAGAATCGAATCAGGCGGTAGCGCTCGTCCATCCGATTCTCCGAACCGGAGCGACAGGAGGGGAACTGATAGATGATGCCCTTTTTCACCAGCGGCTTGAACACGGCAGCGGAAAAATGGAGCACCAGCGCACGGGTCCCGGCTTCCTGTGTCAAAGAGGCGTGACCGTTGCCTGGGGCTGTCAGGATTACATCGTCTTCGGTTAACAGGTAGTTCTCACTACCACGGCAGTAGGCCTGCTTCCCGTGCAGCAGAATGCTCAGCTCATATTCATCCGAATGCCAATGGTAGCGGTAATTCGTGATGTTGTGCGCAAAACAGTGTATATGGATGTTTTCGCGCGGGAGGTCAAGTTCATAGGTCGCAGAATCCATTTTATCACCCAAAATCTAAATATTTTCCCTGTGGAGAAAATTCGGAACGCATCGTGTCCGATTTCGGCTGCTTTTAGAATAAACCCAAAAAATGCGCATGTCAAATCAAATTTTGGGGCTGTGGGGAAATTTTTGAAGAGTGATTTGGCAGAATGTACAAGAAGCACACCCTGAATCAGTCAGACTGCACAGGGAAAATATTTGGAACATTTTGAGATGAGATTGCGGCTTTTCTGTCAAATGCAGGGGAGGGGAGCGGCCTGGGTGGGCGAAAATCCACGAATATTTGCAGCGACAAAAAGTGAACGTTCTGTTAAGCTAAGGCCACAGACAAGCCCATGCCCGGGCAGCAGCGGCTTTAAAACGTTTTGAACAAAGAAAAAGCAACGGAAAGGAAAATATCTATGAATACTCAGATGATCATCTGTATGGTGATCTTTGTAGCAACACTGATCAGCTATATGCTGAACAAGATCCCCATGTGGCTCACTGCAATGTTCTCAATGGCTGCCCTGTACATCACTGGCTGTATTGATAATGCCGGTGCATTGTCCGGTTTTTCTAATGTAAATACCCTGCTGATGGCATGTATGTTTATTGTAGCAGCGGGCTTCCGCCGCACCTCTTTGGTGGACGGTATGTGTAACAGTATCATGAAACTGACTCGTGGCAGCTTCAAAATTGCTTACTTCGGCTACATCCTTCTGGCAGTTCTGCTCACCAATTTCATCGCAAGCCCCATGGTCGTTTATGCGATTATCAGCCCTTTGCTGGCGGCACTGTGCGACAAAACTGGAAACAGCCGTACGCAGTACATGTTCCCCATTATGGTCGTCTGTGTGGCCTGCTGCGGTATCCTTCCGCTGGCAACTTCTATCCAGATGGCGGGTCAGTTCACTGGTTTTATGGAAACCTATGGCTTTACTGGAATGAGCGTCCGTCCCATTGATTTTACGATTGCCGCATGGCCTGTCCTTATTGTTGTTCCTCTCTGGGCAATTTTCCTTGGCCCCAAGTTCACTCCGAGGCAGCCGGTCGTCCCCATTGAAGCACTGGAGAAAAAGGATTCTGGTAAAGCTCAGCCGAAGCTCAGCCCTGTTGTGAATAAGATTGGTATCTTCCTGTTCTTCGCAACGATTATTTGCCTGATCTTCGCCCCTCAGTTGCATCTGACCACTTGGTTCGTTGCTCTAGTCGGCAGTCTGCTGATGGTTCTGTTCGGCGTAGTCGATCAGAAGTCCGCTCTCCGCGATATTCCTTGGGATATGCTGATGCTCTTTGTCGGCGCACTGGCTCTTGGTACTGCGCTGACCAATACCGGTGCAGGTGATATGATTGGTCAAACGTTGGCAACGATCGTTGGTGGCACCCACAACAACTATATCCTCGGTGCCCTGTTCTTTATCATTCCCTTCCTGCTCACTCAGTTCATGCTGAACCGCTCTGTCTCCGCTGTTTTCGTTCCTATCTGCCTGCTGACCTGCTCCGCTCTGGGCGCAAATCCCACCGGCCTTGTTATTCTTGTCAATGCCGGTTCTCTGACTGCCTTCCTGACCCCGATGGCTACCCCCGCAGTGCCTATGTGCATGGCAGACGGCGGTTATGACCTGAAGGCCCTCATCAAGAGCGGCGCACTCATCACGCTGATTCTGCTCTTCGTCTATATTTTCTACACCATGACGGTGCTTCCTGCATTCTGATCCTGTGAAAAGGTGCGCAAATCCTATGACGTTTGAAGAAAAAGTTGCTATGGCTAATACTGTGCGCAGCCGTGACCGATTTGATCCGGTCAGGCCGAAAGAGCTGGCCGCTCTGCCCGGCACCGAAAAAGAGATGTGGGTCGAAGTGGCCGATGGTCGCAAAGTCCATCTGTTCGAGGAGTGTCCAGAGCATCTGTCCGCCAAAGCAGCTCTGCTGTTGAATTTCCACGGTGGTGGCTTTATCAAGGGCCGCACCGACCGTGACCGCCGCTATTGCTGCACCCTGATGGAGCAACTGAACTGCCTTGTCTGGGATGTGGACTACTGCCTTGCACCGGAACAGGCGTTTCCGGCAGCAGTCGAGGAGACGTACGGTATCATCGCTTACGCCTTTGATCATGCGGAAGAACTTGGAATCGACCCTCAAAAAATCGTGCTGGCTGGTCACAGCGCGGGCGGAAATCTTGTTGCTGCCGCACTTATCAAAGATGCGGAAGCTCATCGCTTGAAGCCCTGCTGCGCATTGCTTGAATATTTCCCTGTGGATAATACGGTCGATCCTGTGAACCGGCTCTCACCGGAGTTACAGACTAACGAATTCTGGGTTAAACGCGCCCAGACGGAGAAGCTGTATACCGATTTTTATGTTGGCGATGCCGATCCTGCCGACCCGCTGTGTTCGCCGCTCAAGGCAGATGAGACCGCACTTGCCACATTCCCTGAATGTCTTATCCTCTCCGCAGGCGAGGATAGTCTGCGAGAAGATACAGAGGCTTTTGCACTGCGTCTGATCAAGGCAGGTGTCTGCGTGACAGCGCAGCGAATCCCGGAAGCCATGCACGGGTTCACGACAAACCGTACTCCCGGTTGGGAGCGCGCACTCAAAAAACATATCCAGTTCTTCCGGGAACATTTACAGGAGGATAATTTATGACTATCACGGATGTAAAACTGCGTTTTGCTAAGCATTATCTGTTTGTTCAAGTCTATACTGATGCTGGTATCGTGGGTTTGGGCGAAGCGGGCAACTGGGGCTATCTACAGGCGACCGCAGCAGCGATTGAGAAATTTGCTGACTATCTCATTGGGAAAGACCCCTTCCGCATTGAAGATTTTAATCAAAATTTTCTGCGGTCGGTCTATTTCCGTGGCTCGGTCATCATGAGCGCAATTTCCGCCATTGACATTGCGCTGTGGGACATCAAGGGCAAAGCACTGGGTGTTCCTGTCTATGAACTGCTGGGTGGTAAGACCCGTGATAAGGTGCGCGTCTATGCTTCGGTGATGCACATTACGGAAGACAAAGACGAGCTGGCTGCGCAATATCAGCAGTTGCAACAGATGGGCTTTACTGCGGCTAAAATTTTCTGCAACGGCCCCACAAGCTCTCCGGACGGCAAGGGCGAGTTCTTTTCCAGCCGCATCGAGCGGGAAGTGGAAAAAGTGCGTGTCTGCCGGGAAGCGGTCGGCCCTGATTTCGACTTCATTCTGGAAGTTCATCGCGGCATGACACTGCCGGAAGCGGTCGCCTTTGGTCGTGCAGTTGAGCCTTACCGTCCAATGGTTCTGGAAGACCCTGTTCCGCCGGACAATGTAGATACTATGGCCGAAGTTGCAAGCAAAATCGGTGTGCCGATTGCTACGGGCGAACGAGCCATTGACCTGCGCGAGTGTGAAGTGCTGATGGCTCGCCATGCCTGCCAGTATATCCGCCCCGATGTGTGCGCTGTGGGTGGTATCACTACCAGCAAGAAGATTGCTGCACTGGCGGAAGCACATGATGTTCTGGTGATTCCGCACAATCCGCTTGGTCCGGTCTCTACAGCGGCCTGTTTGCAGATTTGCGCTTCTATTCCGAATCTGGGCATTCAGGAACTCCCCAGTTTCTGTCTGAACGGTTCAGAGGATAAGATGGTCAAGGAGCCGCTGCGCTATGAGAACGGCTGTATGCTCATCCCCGATGCTCCCGGCATTGGCGTGGAGCTGGCAGATGACGCCGAGGAACTTTATCCCGCAAAGGAACGTGGCAGTAACGCTGCCCGCCGTGCCTTTGACGGTACGGTAAAAGATTGGTAACAGGAAAGAATGCGAGGTTGACATATGCCGATTGGAGTTTTGACGAACTGTACCGCCGTGCTGCTTGGCGGCCTACTGGGAACAGCACTGGGGAAAATTTTGCCGCAGGGGCTGAAAGATAACCTGCCCACCTTGTTCGGGTTCTGTTCCATCGCCATCGGCGTCAATTCCATAATCAAGGCGTCCGGCATGACGGCCGTGGTGCTGGCCATCCTGGTGGGCTTCACCATCGGCCACAGCCTGTATCTGGAACAATGGACCAGCAAGTTCTTCCACAAGCTGGTGCGCACTCTCCATCTCGGCGGCGAGAATATCGACATGGAGTTCTACATCACGGCAGTGGCCCTGTTCTGCTGCAGCGGCTTCGGCTGGTACAGCACCCTGACCGAGGGCATCACCGGCGAGCTAATGTCCAAAGCCGTGCTGGACGGCTTCACGGCCATGATTTTTGCCTCCACGCTGGGTGCAGCCATCTGCGCTATTCCACTGCCCCAGGTGGTCATCCTGCTCCTTGTGTTCGGAGTGGGCAAACTGCTGGCCAGTGTGCTGACCCCCACCATGTTTGCGGACCTGTCCGCCTGCGGCGGCATCTTGACCATGGCGGCGGGATTCCGGGTGTCTAAGATCAAATCCGTCCCGCTGGTGGACCTGATGCCTGCACTCATCCTTGTGATGCCGCTCAGCGCACTTTGGTCGAGTCTGATGCAATAAATCTCATATCACCATACAACAGATCACCTTCTTGGTATTGCTCTCTGCGGTGCAGCCAAGAAGGTGGTCTGTATTGCTATGGTATGCTGGGTACTTTTTCTGATAAGTCCTACCATCACCGCTTTACCGCAATAAAATTTGCAAAACCATCTTGACGCACTCCGCATTCCGTGATACCCTTTGTCGCAAATTCCACCAATTTCGCAGAAAAGCACAGAGCAGCGTGGATTTGTTCTCCGTGAAGATTTTTACCGCCCCGCAACACACCCGATCTATTTTGCCGCCGTTTCGCCCGACAAAATCATCGCTGCGCTGTGTGGGCGGTATTTTTCTTTTTTACAAATAAAACATTATGTAGTTGTTCAATCTTCCAAAATTTGTTTTTGGTTGTTGACTGTACAACCGCAAAGTATTATTTTTGTGCTTGAAAGAAGCAGGCTAAGGACGCAGTAGAGAACGGCCTGACCATGGAGCGGGCGCAAGCCCTTGGCTTGCAGTTCTGCAAGGACAACTTCCCCATCCCGCCATTGTCTGCACCCACCCGGACGGTCACAACAGTACCGGGAACATCCACGTCCACATCGTCATCGGCAGCTTGCGTGTCCGCACCGTGGAACGGCAGCCCTTCATGGACAAACCCTGCGACTGGGAAGCGGGCAAGAAACACCGCTGCACCTCTGCCATGCTCCGGCACCTCCGTGTCGCTGTCATGGAAATGTGCGAGCAAGCCGATCTGAACCAGATCAATTTGCTGGAAGCTCAAGGCGACCATGTTTCGGAGCGCGAGTATTGGGCGCAGCGGCGCGGACAACGCCATCTCGACCATGCCAACGCCAAACTTGCCGCCGAAGGGCGGCGAGGGAAAATCCCGCATCGGCTTGCTGCTGAAGAAGCTGTTCGGGGAAGCCTCTCACTCCGAATCCATCCTCCGCATCGAAACGAACCGCTTTGCCAGTGCAAATCTGGAGTACAAGCTGGTCATGGTCGATGATGACCTGAACATGGTGGCTTTGCCCGAAACACGGAACATCAAGTCCATCGTCACCGCCGAGGACCGTTTGTGCATCGAGCGGAAAAACAAGCAGGCTGTCCAAGGTCTGCTGTACGTTCGTTTCATCTGCTTCGGCAATGGCAACCTTGTGGCCGCTCACGATGACAGCGACGGCTTCTGGCGCAGACAGATCCTCATCACGGTGAAAGACCGTGACCCTGTCCGGGTGGATAATCCCTTCCTCATCAAAGAGTTGTTCGAGGAGCGTCCCGGCATCCTGCTGTGGATGCTGGAGGGGTTACACCGTCTGCTGGCAAACCGCTATCAGTTCACCATCAGCGAGCGCTCCATCCAGAACCTCGAAGCAACCATGGCGGACAACGACAACCTGACCCAATTCATGCAGGCAACGGCGTATGTCCGCTTCAAGCCCGACACCGAGGAACGCTCCACCTACCTCTATCGCGCCTACACCAAGTGGTGCGAGGATAATCTGGAATCACCCATTCCGCAAAAGAAGTTCAGCCAGTTCCTGCTGAAAAATGCTGGGAAGTATGGCCTGACCTTTTCCAAGCACATCGAGGGAAAGTTCGCGTTTGTGAAGCGCAGCGAAACAATGAAGTCCCCAGTGGGGCTTTTAAGCGACAGAACGGTCTTGCGCAGCAAGATGGAGGGGCTTTGCCCCGACAAGTTCTGCGGCTTCCGGGGCGTATGCGTCCACCCCGCCTTTGCTGCGGCATAAAACACACGAAAAGTGAAAATCTCCCGCCCTACGCGCCCAAAATCAGTAGTTTCGACTTGTTATCGCTGTTTTCTTGGGTCGCGTGTCCGCCCTTTCGGGCGGATACAGGGCGGCAACACGCCCTTCGAGGCGAGAGAGAAACCAGGATGCGCCCCAAGAGGGCGCGTGCATCCCAGCCATGCGCCCCATAAAATCAACATAGAAAGGTACTTTTGTGTGGTTTGGGGCGCGTGGGGCGCGTAAATTCAAGTTCTCGCACTTTTTTGGGCTGCTGCTTCGGGTCAGGAGCGGCAGGCCCTTACATATTTACCGGCCCACAAGGGTGCAACTCAACCGGAGCTGCACCGGGTCTGGAGAAGTGCAAAGGAGACATGCCTATGACGAATGTCCGCAAAAATTCCGCTAAACTGACCCGTAAGGACTTGAAAATCGCGCCCGAATCCCCTACAATGGAACGTCAGGAACTTGCAGTTCCATGCGAATTTTCTGTCAGAAATCCCATGGTAATTTCTGACGAAACTTCGGACCAAACCCCTGCCGTAGAACCTTCTGACCAGACCAGAAAAACGGTCCGACACGCCCCGCTCGTTTACCGGGTGGAGGAGATCGCCCAACTGTTGGCGATCTCCAACCGTGCTGCGTACAATCTGTGCAACACCACGAAAGACTTCAAGGTGATCCGCCTCGGTACCAGCATCCGGGTAAGCAAGCAGAGCTTTGACGATTGGTTTGCAGCGGTCTGAGGGAGGGAACATCTATGGCATCTATTCTCAGGCGCGGAGATTCCTACTCCGTTCGTTTCAAATACAAAGACCATGCTGGCCGGATCTGTGAAGGCTGGGAGAGTTTCAAAACCAAGAAGGAAGCGCAAGACCGCAAGATCTCGGTAGAGAAAGAACTCTTGGACGGTACGTTCCTCATACCCGATGCAATGACGGTAGCGGAAATGCTGTACAAGTGGCTCCCCATCCAGTCCAGCAAGCACAAGTGGGCACCCAAAACCTACACCCACACGGTAGCCATGATCCAGAATCTTGTCGTGCCCTATCTCGGCAAGAAGCAGATTCAGAAGGTTCAGACGTATGACCTCGAACAGTTTTACGCCACGCTGAGCCGGACACCGCGCGGACTGTATAAGCAGGGTGTCAAGCAAACGCTCACCGACAAGCAGAAGCGGCAGTTTCTGACGGGTGCTTCCATCCGGGAAGTCCACGCCATGCTCAAGACTGCTTTTTCCTATGCCGTTGAGTGGGGTCTGCTCCTCAAGTCACCGATTCCGAGAGAAGCCCCGAAATCGACCTCGGAAGAACGTGCCATCTGGAACGAAAAGACCATGCTTGCTGCGTTGCAGACCATGACCGACCCTACGCTCCACCTTGCTGTTCATCTGAGCATGATTCTCTCGCTGCGTGTCGGAGAGATCCTTGGCTTGCAGCCGGGAGACATCGACTTCGATGCAGCGGATGGACGTGGGACCATCACGGTCGGCAGGAGCTTACAGCGCACCGAAAAGCTCGCGCTGGAAAAGACCGACCCGAACCAGATCTACCACATCTTCCCCGACCAGCGTGAGGGCAGCAGCTCCGCACTGGTGCTGAAGAAGCCGAAAACCAAGAAATCCAGCCGCACCCTTTATCTGACAAGACCCTTGAAGGAGGAACTGCTGACTTGGCTGGAAAAGCTCCGTCAGGACGAGCTTGCCATGGATGGCAGGTATCGCAACTGCGGCCAGCTCTTCCGCTTGCCCAACGGTATGCCTGTTGCCCCGGAAGCCCTTTCTAAATGGTACCGCACTTGGCGTGCGGAGCACCCGGAGTTTGAGAAGATCGTGTTCCACGGTCTGCGCCACTCCAGTGCCACCTACCAGCTGCTGCAATCTGGCGGTGACTTCAAATCGGTGCAGGGCAACACTGGCCATGCAACCGCCACCGTCCTGATGGACACCTACGCTCACACGCAGGACAAGCCCCGGTTGGAGTTGACAGAGAAGATCGAAGCAGACTTCTACTCGCAGGATGTGGCAGGTGCGAAGCCGCAGGAACTCCCGGAAAACAAAACGCCGGTGGCAACAAAAATCACGGGTAAAATGATCCTTGAAGCCATCCGGCAGATGGATGCAGAAGAGCGCCGCGAGCTGACGCGGGTACTCTTCGCGTAAAATTCTCTTTTTTGTGCAGCGAAATACACGCTGTGCAAGCGATGCAAAGATAACATGGCTTTTTTGTAAAGTGTGCAGGAGATGTGCAAAAGTGTGCAGATCCTGCCAGAAAAACAAAAAAGCCATGAAATCTTTCGATCCACAGCTTCCATGATAGATATTCCTAGACGGTGATCCCCGCGCACTAAACAACAGCCCACCGGGCTGTTGTTTGCCCGGCCTACTGATTCGTAGCGCACGTCGGGCGATTCCCTCAATTTTTGGAAGTTACGTTTTAAAGTTATTTCTTTGCGATGTATCGCAAGTTTTGAGCTCCAAGTTTCTGCACCCTTTGCACGTTTTGAAACCGTGCAGAAACCGTGCACTTACTCCCGAACAAACTAAAACCCACTTCATCCGACAACGACTTGACGACATTGGTTCGATTGTCCGCACACCATAAACCAAGTCTTGGAGGATACTATTATGACGAAATTGCTTTCCTGCCACTATAACATGGACACCAACCGGGTGGAGACCCGGTTCGAGGATGGCACCACTCTTGCCATCGACTGTGCCGCTGTGGAGGACGAATACGGCAACTCCCCGGCACAGCGGGCGGATCTGGACTGGCTGCTCTACAATAAGCCCTTGGAGTATGCCCAGATGATGCTGAGAGGGGAGGTGGAGCACTACCTGTCGCTGGGGTGTGACCACGGTAGACTGGAGGATTGAGCCTTAGAAAACGCGCGGCAAAACTGCTAATCGCGCGGCGCGCGATTTCACTTTTCCGAAATTCAATCGTATTACAGTTTATTTTTGCAAATCCTCACTTTCACGTCGCACCTTCCCACGCATGAAGAATGCACGCCCGTGCGATTTTTGTTCGCGGTTTATTCGCGGTCAGCTGGATTTATTCGCGCTTTGTTCGCGCGATTACGCGTTTTTCAGCGCAAATTCAGCGTAAATCCCGGAAAGTCAGCGTAAATAAACATTTACCATATAAATGATGCCCGCCCAGCTGTGGAAAAGCCACAGTGGGCGGACATTTTGCTTTTTAATCCAGATATCGGTTCATCAGGCTCAATACGATGCCAAGTCCTGCCGGGAGACTTTTCAGGTCTACCCACTCGGCACGGGTGTGAGCACCGGCACCTTTTACGGTGCCAATGGTATTGGCCAGAACATTGCGCGAGAGCGGAATGTTGGCATCGGTGGAATAGGGACCAAGATCCAGTTTGCCCTCATAATACTGCCGGATGCAGGCGGCGTTTTCTGATGTCCACTTTTTCAGCTCGGTCTTGTCTCCATCTCCGCAGCCTGGGCGAACGCCCAGCACTTCCAGATTGATCTTTTTACCCTTGGCGCGGAATTCATTCACCACCCGGTTCAGTTCCCCCTTCATGACCTGCAGGCACGCTTCACTGGCAGAGCGGTACTCGTACAGCAGGGTAACTTCCTGTGCAATGGAATTGACTGTGCTGCCGCCCTCAATGCGGCCCACATTGTAGGTGGTGTATTCCTGCTGCGGCGGGCTGATCCGGTACAGCTCGTGAATGATCTCGGCAGCGATCTGAATCGCGTTGTCTTTGCCGAAGCCCAGATAGGAGTACTCGCCAGGGCACTTCACCTGCATCCGGTAGCGGTGGGAGCCTACGGCGATGCTGGTGCACTAGGACATATAACCGTCGAAGGAATAAAACCTCCTGATACGGTCGCCGTAGTTATTGAAGATCTCCTTGCAGCCCTTCAGATTGCCAAGGTCTTTTTCGCAGCTGTTGGCCACGATCATCAGACCGGTGTGCAACCGGTCTTTGTGCTGCACCAGAAAGCGGGTGGCTAGCATCAGGTTCACCAGATTGGCAGTGTCATCGCCGATGCCGGGTGCCCGCAGGATGTCGCCGTCACGGCGCATAGGCAGTTCTTCCGTGTCATTGAACACCACGTCCATGTGAGCCATCATCACGGTGATCTCGTCGTACCGATCACAGTTGAACTTGCAGATTACGTTTTGGGCTTCATCGATCCACACCTCGTTGCAGCCCTCGTGCTCGAACCACTTTTTGCAAAACGCAGCACGCTTTTCCTCGTGGTGGCTGGGGGCCGGTATGCGGCCCAGCGTCATGAGCAGTTCTGCCTGTTCATCCTTGCAGGACGCTATAACCCGATCCAGCTCTTCTTTTTCGATCATACAGTTTCCTCCGTTTCACATAGCATCCGTACCACCGCAAAAAAGGAGCAGAGCTGTAGTTGGTCAGCTCTGCTCCTTTGCAGAATGGGGTCTCCGGTTATGCAGGTTATTCTTCGGGGATAGTCACATCATTTTCCAGATCTGCGCCGTTGGAAGCAATAAGTTTTTTATAGTAGTAGAAAGACTTCTTGCGCAGGCGCTTGCCGGTGCCTTTGCCGTAGTCATCCTGATCCACATAGATCATGCCGTAGCGCTTGGTCATCTCGGAAGTGCCGGAAGAGATCAGGTCGATGGGGCCCCACCATGCGTAGCCGAACACGTCCACGCCATCTGCGATCGCCTCCCGCAGCTGCTCCACATGGGCGCGCATGTAGTCGATGCGGTAGTCGTCCTGGATCTGGCCCTTTTCATCAAAGTGATCCACGGCTCCCAGACCGTTCTCGGAGATGAAGATGGGCTTGTGGTAGCGGTCATAAATGCGGTTCAGGGTGATACGGAAGCCGATGGGGTCGATGGTCCAGCCCCACTCAGACTTGGGCAGGTAGGGGTTTTTGATATCGGATACCAGACGACCGGTGGGCTGCGGCACCGGGCTGCCCTTATAGCGCATGATGTAGGTCATGTAGTAGCTGATGGTAATGAAGTCCACAGCACCCTCTTTGAGGATCTTCGTATCATCCTTGCCCATCTCGATGTGGATGTTGTTCTCATCAAAGAAGCGCTGCATATAGTAGGGATACTCACCGGTGGCCTGCACATCGGTGAAGAACCAGTTGAAGTGATCCTCGAACATGACCTGCAGCTGGTCCTCGGGCTTCGAGGACTCCGCGTAGTTCTCCAGACGGCAGAGCATGTTGCCCATCTTGGCATCCGGGTCGATCTCGTGCAGTTTTTTGGTAGCCAGTGCGCTTGCCACGAACTGGTTGTGCACAGCCTGGAACTTCTCCTGCCAGTGGCCCAGATAGGGGTTGCAGCTGCTGGGTTCCGGTGCGCCGTCAAAGATGACGCCGCTGCTGGTAAAGGGGTTGGACAGCACATTGTTGATCTCGTTGAAGGTGAGCCAATACTTGACTTTGCCCTTGTAGCGGCGGATGACCGTCTCGGCATACTTTTCAAAGGCCTCTACGGTGTGGCGGCTGCGGAAGCCGCCGTACTCCTCGGCCAGATGTAGCGGAGTATCAAAATGGGACAGGGTGACCAGCGGCTCAATGCCGTACTTGTGCAGCTCGTCGAACACTGCATCGTAGAACTTCAGGCCCTCTTCGTTGGGGATGGCATCATCACCGTTGGGGAAGATGCGGCTCCAGCTGATGCTCATGCGGAACACCTTGAAGCCCATCTCGGCGAACAGCTTGATATCATCCTTATAGGTATGATAGAAATCGATGCCGCGGCGCTTGGGCAGCTCCCAGTTCTCCGGGTGAGCCTTCATGTCCTCCACCATTTCCTTGGAGGCTGCATTGTGGGGCACATGCACATCAAAGGTGCCCTCGGTATCACGAATCTGTTTGGTGATCAGACGGGCGAAGTCTGAAGTAGCCGGACCCCGACCGCCCTCGTTCCATGCGCCTTCGATCTGGTTGGCGGCTGTGGAGCCGCCCCAGAGGAATCCTTCCGGGAATGTCTTTGCCATGGTTCAGTCTCCTTTCTTGTTCAGCAGCATCTTGACGATGGGCAGCAGTTTCTGGGTCATGCGCAGCTCGGTGGTGATGGTCATGACCGTATCCTGCGCATGGACGAACAGCAGGGAGTACTCCATGTTCTCACCGCTGACCTGACTCTGAATGACCTCGGTCTGGGCGTTATGGGCTTTGACGATCAAAGCTTCTGCCTCTTCCAGCAGCTTGTCCACCTCGTCCAGCTTGCCCTCGGCCATAGCAGCCAGTGCTTCGTCGATCTTGTCGCGGCCATCGCCTGCGTTCATGATGACTTCCATCGCCACCATATTGATATTGCGCTTCTCGTTTTCTTCCATAGGATGTTACCTCTCCCTCATTTTCCCTCTTATCTTACCAGGAAATAATTATGCCTTTGCTGCAGCCTTGGCAGCCTTCTTGGCAGCCTTGGCAGCTTCACGCTCGGCTTCCTTCTTGCATTCTGCTTTGTCCGCTGCCTTAAAGAACGGATACCAGATCAGCGCAGCCAGCACGAAGTTGATGCAAACCAGCAGAACGTTGCGCCAGTCACCGCCGGACATGAAGAAGGCAGACACGGCGTTGGGGGCAAAGTTCATGTCGAAGTTGACGTAGTTGATGGTGCCCCAGCCCATGGCGAACCACAGGTAGGAGAAGCCGGGCAGGATGATGGCGATGAGCACGGTGGGGATCAGCATAAAGGGGTTGCCGACGACTGCGCCGTACTGCAGAGGCTCGTTGATGTTGAAGATGGAGGGCACCAGCGTAGCCTTGCCCAGCAGGCGGAACTTCTTGGATTTTGCACGCAGCATGAACAGTGCCAGCGGAAGGGTAGCGCCCTGACCGCCGATGTGGTGATAGCGGCTGAAACCGTAAGCGTAGATATTCTTGGGCGCAAGGCCGGCAGCTACCAGTTCTGCATTCTCAGCAATAGCAGCCTGCGTAATGCTGCGGGTAACAGGGGTAAACACCCAGCCGGAGACACCGAAGAAGTAGAACACATTCTGCAGGAACACGACCATAATGACGCCAGGTGCGCTCTGTGCAAAGCTGGTAACCGGCTTCATGAGGACCTGCACCATGGCAAACACATCGATCTTTGCAATGTAGGTGAACAGATAGGCAACGGTCAGGCTGATGAGGATGGCTGCGATGTTGTCGAACCAGTTCTTAACAAAGTCGGGGATCACACTGTCCTCACCAAAGAAGGAATGCTTGGCCAGCAGCTTGTAGATGACAGCCACCATCAAACCGACCACCATAGCAGTGAACATACCGCCTGCGCCGAACTTGCTCATGGAAACCAGCGAACCGCCGTCCACCGTTTGAAAGTTCATGCACATCATGTAGGCACCGATGCCGGTAAAGCCTGCGATCATGGAGCGGTCTTTCTTTTCGATCTTCTGCAGGCAGTTGTAGGGGATCACGAATACCACGAACAGACCGATCAGTCCAAACGAGAAGGTGCTCAGCGGGCTGATGTCCGGCAGCACCGGAACAAAGCGGCGGAGGATGGCCCACAGGGACGGGATGGCACTGACCATCGAGAACGGAACAATGTACAGGATCGCATCTGCCACGATGCCGAACCAGAAGTTCGACGTGATCTTGTTAACGACCGGAACGAGATGTTTCTCGATCCATGCCTGAATCTTCTCCATCATAGTCTTTTCCTCCCATTTCAACCTTCTTCATAAAACTCAAGGGCCGACTCCAGAATGGCTTCGCCATCCAATGCAGCATAGTCGTCCGGATCAATGGAAGTCACCTTCACATTGTGGTCCTTCAGCATCTCCTTATACTTGGGGACCTCGGCTGAAAAGTGGGGGCCAAGCAGCAGCACGTCGATCTTGTCGGCGTACTCCGGCACCTGAGATTTGCTCACAGCGTGGATGGAAACATCCAGTCCCTGAGCCTTTGCAGCCTTGCGCATGTTGGCGGCCATAAAGCCGGTGGAAGCACCAATGCCGCAGGCAAGTAAGATACGGGTCATAACAATTGCTCCTTTCCATCTCCAATGAAACAATTCTTTTCTCCGGAACAGCTTCCGGGTTTCGTTGTGCCCAGTATATCAGGTCCGTTTGTGAAAACAAAACAAAGTTTTTCCCCCATTACGGCAAATTCCTCATCTTTCCAACAAGGCGGAAAAAAGTATAGTTTTGTTTTCTTCTTCCATTTGCTATACTATATAAGATGAGTTTTTATTCTGTCTTTCACCTGTATTCTTATAGAAGGAGTGTCCCTGCATGAAAACCGATAAGCGCACGCAGCTGCTGAAGATCTTATCCGGCGCATCGCAGAGCATTTCCTCTGCAGCACTTGCCAATATGCTTGGTACCAGTGAACGGACGGTGCGCAACTACATCAAAGCCATCAACGAGGAGGGCAAGGCCGTTATTACTTCCTCCCGGGAGGGCTACCGTCTGGAAAGCCATACTGCCAGTCTGGACACCTTGCCCAACGAAGCAGAATCCCGCGTCTGGAAGGTGCTCTCTGATCTATTGACCAGTAAGGAGGGTGTCAACGCTTTTGACGAAGCTAAAGCCCTGTATGTCAGTTCCAGCACCATTCTGAATACCGTCATCCCACAGGTAAAAGAGATTGCCAAAGAATACGACCTGCGCATCGAATCTCAGAAATACCAGTTCTTTCTGCGTGGCAGCGAGCAGAACCGTCGCAAAATGATCGGCAGCCTTGCCGTGCGCAACACCTACGGCTTTTTCAATTCTAAAGATGCGTTGGAACAGCTGTTTCCCTCTCAGGATATCGATGGCATTATGCAGGAGCTGTTCACGACCTGTCAGGAGTCCAAACTATTTCTGAACGATTTTGCGCTGAATAATCTGCTGATCCATATTCTGGTCATCCTCATCCGACTGAACATCGGCAACGAGCTGGACGACAAAGAACCGCCCATCTCGGTAGACGAGCTGCTGGCATCCTCTCAGAATCGGGAAGACATCGTGAATCTGGCCGACATGATCTCAGCAAATTTCGAGCAAAAATACAGCATCCGCATCCCGGAGCGGGATTATAAACAGATTTTGATGCTGATTGCCCTTTCGGTGGAGCACGAAACCGTGGATATCCAGTGTGTCATCAGCCCGGAGTTCATCCACAATGTGGCTTCCATCCTTTCCATGATGTCCCAGCGGTACTGCACTCCGGAATTTGACAACGACTATATCCTGCAGTTCTCCCTGCACATGTATTATGCGCAGCAGCGATGTGCCTTCCATATCAGCTACCCCAATCCCATTGCGCTGCAGTTCAAGAAAGACTATGCCCCTGTCTACGATATGGCGGTCTACTTTGCACACCGCTTTGCGCAGATCTATCATATCGAAGTGAGCGAGGACGAGATCGCATTCATTGCGTTTCACATTGGTTCCTATCTGGAGAACAACAAGCAGAGCCGGGAACACGCCACCTGTGTAGTTATTGTGGAGTCCTACCATATGCTGGCACGGCAGCTGATCCACGAGATCAATGTTGCTTTTGCCAACCAGATCATCATAAAGGAAGTTCTGCCCCTGAACCGGTACCTCAACCGTCAGCCGGAATGCGACCTTGTGCTGACAACCCTGCCGCTGGGCACACAGCATCCGCATGTGGTGCAGATCAGCCCGATTCTGACTAAAGCCAACTGTGAAAGTATCCGCGCCCAGCTAAGCTCCATCAGCACCGAGCGGGAACTTGCCCGTGCCCACCAGTTTTTGCAGAGCCTGCTGCACAAAGAACTGTATTTCCGCAACGTGAGTCTGTCCGATGCCGCAGCCTACATTCATTTCATGGGAGAACAGTGTGTCAAACATGGCTATGCGAAAGAGGAATTTGTACAGGATATTCTGCAGCGCGAATCGTTTTCCAGTACCGCCTTCACCGATGTACTGGCTGTGCCTCACGCCATCAATCAGTACGCCGACCGTTCCTTCATCTGTGTTATCCATAATGATATGCCAATTCAGTGGAAAAAGAAAACGGTGCATTTCGTTCTGATGATCGGCATTACCGAAGCTGAGATGAAGTTCTTTAAATCCGCCTTCGACAGGATCGTGGAATTGTTCAACTCCACATCCCGCACCCTTGAATTGCTTAAAACCAATACCTTTGAAGAATTCTGTGCACAAATGCGGTAACCTATAAAAAGCCGGGTGTCATCTACTTTAAGATGAACAGGTCCGTAAAAAGTAGACAATAGACAAAAAGCCTCCCCGTGTAGGATAATAGAACTACACGAGGAGGTTTTGCTATGTCCAGAAAATACGTAAAGATTGACGAATACGGAAAAGAAATTCTTGAAATGAAAGCACAGGGAAAAACGAACCGTGAAATTGCGCAGATACTTGGTGTAGACCGGGAATGTATCCGAAACTGGGTGTTTCGACACAACCGACAGCAACGAAAAATGGAAGCTGGTATTCCTCCCCGTCTGAAGGGCAGACCACGCAAGGATGCACAACCCAGAGATATTGTCGCAGAGCAGGCATATGAGATTCAACGATTGAAGATGGAGAATGAGTTGCTGCGGGATTTCATGCGGTCCGTGGGAAGGAAGTGAAGCCAACTTTCAAATATGCCGTGATTCATCGCCACCGCGGGAAGTACGCACTGTGCAAGATGTGCCAATTCTTTGAAGTTTCCCGTAGTGGTTACTACAAGTACGTCAAACATCTGAACCACACGGCGAAAGACTTTGAACTTGCAGAAAAGATTCGTATAAAGCAGGAATCTTGCAAAAAGACATATGGCTATCGCCGGATGAAACTCTGGCTGGACAGCGAAGGAATCGTCAAAAACCCCAAGACAATTTTAAGAATTATGCACAAGTACGATCTTTTGAGTGAGATGCGCCGCAGAAGAAAATGGATCCAGATGGGCCAACAAGTCCACAAATACCAAAACCTTCTGAATCGTGAATTCAATGCTGCGCATCCAAATCAAAAGTGGGTCACAGACATTTCTTACATTCATACTAAGGAAGGCGTTCTCTATCTGTCCATGATCCGTGATCTGTATGACAGAAGTATTATCGCTTACAAGACCGGTACCAGCCAAACAGTCAATCTTGTATTGGATACCATTCATCTTGCGATGAAGTCTGTAAAAACAGAAAGTCGCCGGGAGTTGCAGCTCCACAGCGACCAGGGGTTCCAATACACCTCACAAGCATATTTCGACCTGACTAAAGAATACGGCATTATGCCGTCTATGTCAAGACGTGGGAATTGCTATGACAATGCGTTAGCTGAAAACTTTTTCGGAATCCTCAAAACTGAGTGCATCTACAGACACAAGCCAGAGACTTTTGAACAGGCTAATAAAATGATTGACGATTATATCTACTTCTATAACCATGAGCGTATTCAGCTGAAAACCGGACTGCCTCCGCTTTCGCTTCGTCAGTCCGGTTAACGCACACCCTACACAGGGCGCTTTTTATTCATGTCTACTAATTCTGGATCGGTTCAGTTCAAGATTGGCATCCGGCTTTTCTATTTTGATGGGTTTCCAAAGGGGTGCGGGTCGCCAGTGGCGACCTCAAAATGCAGCGCATTTTGAAGCACCTGACCGAGCCGATAGGCGAGAAGCAGCACCCCTTTGGCACACGACTTTGCCTGCAAAGTCCAGTGTGTTACACCTTGGTTCCAGCTGATGCGGAAAAGGGGCTGCGAAAGGCTCCGGCAAGCACCTGTTCTGCGGCAGAAGGATGCACGGATGGGCGTGGCAGTTGATGGTCTCCGTCCATGACGGTAGCAGAGTTCCTGATGGACTGGCTGCCCAAGCAGAAGCGCACCCTTTATCTCTATGACGGCTCTTTTGGAATTGCTCAAGGATGCCGACCCGGAAATGAAGGCAAAGCTGCGCCTGGCACTGCTCACCTGATGCAAAAAAGGGCACTGATTGCAATGCAATTCAGCGCCCTACATCATCGGACATGGAAAACACCGACCGTGCAGAAACCGTGCAGCCATGGCTTGTAAAACAAAAAAGCCATGAAATCTTTCGATCCACAGCTTCCACGGCAGACATTCCCGGACGGTGATCCCCGCGCACTAAACAACAGCCCACCGGGCTGTTGTTTGCCTCGCCTGCGGCTCGGCCGTGCTGTTCGAGTCCCTTCCACGCACAAAAAAGAAAGACCAGAACACAATGTGTTCTGGTCTTTCTTGGTGCGATGGAAGGGACTCGAACCCCCGGCCTACTGATTCGTAGTCAGTCACTCTATCCAGCTGAGCTACCAACGCATGTGCTCCGCGCTCGGAACATGATGTATTATAGCACCGGTTCAGAACTTTGTCAACACTTTTTTGCAATTATTTTTCTTCTTTTTTTCCGGGCCCATGGAAAGGCGCAGACTTTTTGTGTTTTTGTTATACCGTTTCTGTATCAACTGTGATATAATAACAGTATTAGCACCGCAGAAAGAGGGTTTTTGGCCCTTTTGCCGGACTAATCCTTAAAAAATCACGCCCTTGGGGGCGACACGGAGGGTAATCCTATGAAACTGGTAAGTGTGGAAACTCCCGAAAAGAGTGTCTGCAAAATGACCTTTAGCGCCACGGCTGAGGAGCTGGAAGCCGCATCCAATGCGGTGTACGAGCGCACCCGCGCCTCCTATACGATAAAAGGCTTTGCCAAGGGCGAAGCCGACCGGGCCCAGATCGAAGCTGACCGCGGAGAGCACACCTTCTGGTATGACGCCATCAACGACCTGATGGACCAGGATGTGCCCGCCCTGTACCAGGCTGCCATGGAGGAGCACGGCTTCCACGCTGTGGACGAGCCTGCCTACGACCTGGTAAGCGTCAAAAAGGACGAGGGCTTTGTAGCCACCGCCATCACCGCCCTGCAGCCGGAGCTGACCTTGGGCCAGCGCACCGGCTTCAGCGCCGTATGCCTGACCCCCGCTGTCACCGACAAGGAGATCGACGGCGTTTTGGAGCGCCGCCGCGCTGCCGCTGCACAGCTGGTGCCCCACAAGGGCCCGGCCGTAAAGGGCAACACCGTCCACATCGACTACGAGGGCTTTATCGACGGCAAAGCCTTTGCAGGCGGCACCGCCAAGGACCAGGCTTTGCAGCTGGGCAGCGGCCGGATGATCCCCGGTTTTGAGGACGGCATCCTGGGCCACAAAGCAGGGGAGGAGTTTGACATCCAGGTCACCTTCCCCGCCCGGTACGGTGTCAAGGACCTGGCCGGCAAGGACGCCGTATTCCACATCACCCTGCACGACGTCTGTGTACGGCAGCTGCCCGCCTTGAACAGCGATTTTGCCAAGAAGGTGGCCCAGGTGGATACCATGGAGGAGTTCCGGGCACAGATCCGCAGCCAGATCTTTGATGCACGCCACAACGCTGCCATGAACCGGGCCAAGGACCAGATCCTGACCCAGCTGGCTGCCGCCGCAGAGGGCGAGCTGCCCAGCGTCCTGGTAGAGAGCGCCTATCAGCGTGAGATGGCCCAGTTCCAGCAGCAGCTGCAGATGCAGCGCACCTCGCTGGAGCGGTACCTCAGCCAGACCCACCAGACCCGTGAGAGCTTTACCGCAGCAGTCCGCTCCGCTGCGGAGAAGAACACCCGCGCCCGGATGGCACTGCTGCAGATCGCCCAGGACGAGGGTCTGCTGCCCACCGATGCAGAGATGGACCAGACCCTGACCCAGCGGGCTGAGCAGGCCAAAAAGACTCTGGAAGAGGTCAAGGAAGGTTTGAACCTGGAGGCCATGCGCCGTACCGAGGGCATCCGCCGTGCGGCAGACTGGGTGATCGAGCGTTCCACCATTCAGGACCAGGGCGAGCAGGCGTAAGACACTGTTGCGCCGCAGACAAGGCAGCCACCCCGCATGACCCATCAAAAGCCCGCTGGAGAACTCTCCGGCGGGCTTTTTGTGTTTGTAAGGGGTACGCAGCTGCTTCCTGCTGCAGACGGCGAGAGGGAGTTTTGGAAACGACCCTCTCCGTCACGGCTTCGCCGTGCCACCTCTCCCGAAAGGGAGAGGCTTT
>OFMF01000023.1_pt1 | contig 131021 bp, 138 predicted proteins | sample 1541771 | NCBI WGS metagenome assembly OFMF01 (sample SAMN04209235, study PRJEB22552) | human gut metagenome | biome: gut; material: feces | host: Homo sapiens | place: USA: Oklahoma
GCACCTCACGGTATTTAACGCCTTTGAGTGCCAGCGGAATCAACGCAATAATAATCAGCGCGTTGTAAATTATTGCCGATAAAACAGCGCTTTGCGGGGAATGAAGTCCCATAATGTTAAGTGCCGAAAGCCCCGGATAAAGCCCCATAAACAAGGCGGGGATAATGGCGAAGTACTTTGCCACATCATTAGCTATCGAGAAGGTGGTCAGACTGCCTCTTGTCATTAAAAGCTGTTTGCCGATGCGGACAATATCAATAAGCTTTGTCGGCGACGAATCAAGGTCAACCATATTGCCCGCTTCCTTTGCCGCCTGTGTGCCTGTGTTCATCGCAACCGCCACATCGGCCTGCGCAAGTGCGGGAGCGTCGTTTGTGCCGTCGCCCGTCATTGCCACAAGGTGTCCCTTGGTTTGAAAATCCCGTATCATATGAAGCTTGCCTTCGGGCGTTGCTTCGGCAAGAAAATCGTCCACTCCGGCTTCTGCCGCAATAGCGGCGGCGGTCATCGGGTTATCGCCCGTAATCATAATGGTTTTTATGCCCATTTTGCGAAGATCAGCAAATTTTTCCTTTACGCCCTGCTTGATAATGTCTTTCAGATGAATAACGCCTAAAATCTTATGATTTTTCGCTACAACAAGGGGAGTTCCGCCTTGGTTCGCAATCTCTTTAACGATTTGGTCGCATTCATTAGAATAAATGCCGCCGTTTTCGGTCACATATTCCTGCATAGTGTCGGCGGCTCCCTTGCGGATTTCGTTGCCGTCGTAATCAACTCCGCTCATACGGGTTTTCGCCGTAAAGGGGATAAAGGTCATATTCTTGTCGGAAAGCTCTCTGCCGCGAATATTAAATTTTTCTTTTGCGAGAATAACTACACTTCTGCCCTCAGGCGTTTCATCGGCAAGCGAGGATAGCTGCGCCGCATCGGCAAGCTCCTGTTCACTTGCACCGTCTACCGGAATAAAGGCGCTCGCCTTTCGGTTGCCAAGTGTAATCGTGCCTGTTTTATCAAGCATAAGTATATCTACATCGCCTGCTGCTTCAATGGCTCTTCCGCTCATTGCAAGTACATTTGCCTGATTGAGTCTGCTCATGCCTGCAATACCGATTGCGGAAAGCAGTGCGCCGATAGTTGTAGGAGCAAGGCAAACGAGCAAAGCAACCAATGTAGTAACAGATGTAGGATTTTCAATTCCTGCCTGTTTTGCAGAGAATATTGAATAGGTGTAAAGCGATACCGTAACAAGAATAAATATAATAGAAAGTGCAACAAGAAAAATTTGAAGTGCGATTTCATTCGGTGTCTTTTTTCTGGAAGCACCCTCTACCATAGCAATCATTTTATCAAGAAAACTTTCGCCTGCTTCGTTTGTTATCTGCACAACAATTTGGTCGGAAAGTACGGTTGTACCGCCTGTTACGGCGCTTCTGTCACCGCCTGCTTCACGAATAACGGGTGCAGATTCGCCTGTGATGGCGCTTTCATCTACAGAAGCGGCTCCTTCAATTACTTCGCCGTCGCCGGGAATTTGCTCGCCCGCTTTTACTATGACAATGTCGCCTTTTTTAAGCGTAGCCGAAGAAACAGGGGTTATCTGATTTTTTTTATCTACAGATGGAATTTTATTCGCCTGTACATCTTTTTTTGAAGCTCGCAGAGCGTCTGCCTGCGCTTTTCCGCGTCCTTCGGCAATGGCTTCTGCAAAATTTGCAAACAAACAGGTGAACCACAGAATAACTGCGATTGCCAATGTGTAACCGCTTGAAGCGTCTTTCAAACCGAACAGGGAAACAAGCCAGAGTGTGCTTGTCAGAATTGCGGAAATATAGACTAAAAGCATAACAGGATTTTGTACCTGCGTTTTTGGATTTAATTTTATAAACGATTCTTTTATAGCTCTGCCGAGCATCTTTTTATCGGCAAAAGCACTTTTTGTTTTAGATGCCATAACAGTGCCTCCTTACATTACATTACTGAAAAATTCAGCCAACGGTCCGAGCGCTAACGCAGGGAAGAAGCTGAGCGCACCGATAATCAGTACAATCAAAATCAGCAAAAATACAAACATACCGTTTGTTGTGGAAAGTGTACCTGCACTTGTTGCAATTCTCTTTTTGCCTGCAAGACTGCCTGCGATTGCCAATGTTCCGATAATCGGAAGGAAACGGGCAAACAGCATTACAAGACCGAGTATAATATTTAAAAATACGGTATTAGCATTAAATCCTGCAAAAGCAGAGCCGTTGTTGGCACCGCAGGAAGAAAATGCGTAAAGCATTTCGGAAAATCCGTGCGCTCCTGTGTTGTTCAGACTATCCGCTACGCTCGGAACAGCTGCCGCAATACCGCTTCCGACCAAAATTGCTATCGGTGTAGCAAGACAAACAAGGACAGACCATTTCATTTCGTACGGCTCAATTTTTTTACCCAAAAATTCAGGTGTTCTGCCGACCATAAGGCCTGCTATAAATACCGTTAAAATCGCAAAGGCAAGCATACCGTAAAGACCGCATCCGACGCCTCCGAAAATTACTTCGCCCAATTGCATCAAAAGCATTGTTACCATACCGCCGAGAGGTGTGTAACTGTCGTGCATTGAGTTTACGGAACCGCTCGAAGCTGCTGTTGTAAACGCTGCCCAAGTCGATGAGGAAGCGATGCCGAAGCGAGACTCCTTGCCCTCCATATTTCCTCCTGCCTGCTCAACTGTGGAAATATCAACCATTCCGTCTTGAACAAGTTGAGGTGTTGCAAGCTGTTCGCTGACGGCAATAGAGCCGAGAGCCAATGCAAGACAAATAAACATTGCCATAAAGATTGCAACGCCCTGCTTTTTATTTTTCACTGCCTTACCGAAAGTGAAACACAGTGCAGCAGGAATAAGCAGTATTGAAATCATTTCAATCAAATTTGTAAATCCGTTCGGATTTTCTAAAGGATGAGCAGAGTTTACGCCCATATAACCTCCGCCGTTTGTGCCTGTTTGTTTAATGGCTACCTGACTTGCGGCAGGGCCCATAGGTACGAATTGTTCGGTAACAATTTCTGCGTCTTCAACAGTTTCTCCGTTTACCGTTACAATATTTTTTTCAAGGTCAATTTCAGCATTTTCAATGATTTCACCCTCTGCACTTACTGCAATCGGTTCAACGAGCGATACGGTTTCGGCGCTTTTGAAGTTTTGAATAACGCCTCCGCCTATAAGGCAAAGTGAAATTACAAGATTGAGCGGAATTAAAATGTGAATGACAATTCTTGTCATATCAACCCAAAAACTGCCTAAACCGTCTGCCTTGACTTTTATAAAGCCTCGTATCAAAGCAAACAATACAGCAATACCGGTGGCTGCCGAAACAAAGTTCTGTACGGTAAGTCCGAGCGCCTGTGTAAGGTAGCTGAGCGTTGACTCGCCGCTGTATGCCTGCCAGTTTGTGTTGGTTATAAAACTTGCCGCAGTGTTAAATGCCAAATCCCATTTCACACCTGCAAGCCCTTGCGTGTTTCCGGGAAGAACTCCCTGTAAAAGTTGAAGTAAAAATAAGAATACAAAGCCGATGCCTGAAAAAATCAAAACAGAAACGGCATATTTTTTCCAATTCATTTGCTCGTCTTTATTGACGCGCATAACTTTATATACAGCATTTTCGCAAGGCGTAAGAATTTTGGAAAGAAATGTTTTTTCTCCGTTCATTACTTTTTTAATGTATGCGCCGAGCGGAATAGCCAAAGCAATAAGTACAGCAAGATAAAGTATATATTGTATTACTGCATTCATTTTTACTCATCCCCTTTCATTAGTATATAGACATAATAAATGAGCAGTGCCGCAGCACAAAGACCGATAAATGCAATTATAATATTCATAGTCCTACCTCCTTGCATTACATTTTAGCAACATAAAAATTAAATTTGGGTTAGCAGAATTCACGGCGTATTAAGATTGTATTAAGATTGAAAAAATCGAGCCCGATATGTTTTAAAACTGAAATGTTAATAAAAACTGCGTTAAAAGGCACTGCAAAGCAAACTTCAGACATATTGTGTTCGACTTTGTTCATTTTAAATAATTACAACCACCCGAAAATCAATGCTATAGGAGCCGTAATGACGATGGTAAAGAAAAATACGGCAGCAATAACGCAAATCGGCATACCGATAAATACCGCAAAAAAGGACAGATACGGATGCTTGAATGCGAAATGCTCCGCACGTGCTTCAATGCGCTTATCAAATTCGTGTATAGCTTTAAATATGGCTGACATATTTAATCCCTCCTTACGCTAACAGAATAGCACAGGAGAAATAAAAACGGGAAAAAGACCTCATTGATTACTGTTAAGAAAAAATAAAGTCTCAATTAGTGGAACTTACCTGCCAAAATGGAAAGCGGCGGCAGAAAGAATAGAATCTTCCTGCCGCCGCCGCTTTTTGCTAATTCATATTAAATTTTTTATTGCTTTTCTTATCTTATCCAATGCTTTTTCACACTTATTATGAGCCGTATTTGCCGAGCTGTATTCGTGATCGGTGGCAATGTCGGTATACATCATCGGCTTAATGGGTTTCTTCTTGGGATCGCCGTATTCGTCGAGGTCATCATAATCCATATAGAAGGTACTGTGACAATCAAAGCAGAAGCCGAGCCGCTGGGCGAGCATCATTCTCTCCGTGTATTCGAGCTTGTCATAGGCATCCCACAGACGGGCGTATAGTTCGCCCTTCATATACAGCGTGTACGTGTCGGAGGTGGTATCGGGGTGCGCTTCTTCTGTGCTTTCCGCTTCATCATCCTCTGCATACTGCTGATAGAGGTCAACACGGTTTTCGTTAAGCAAGCCGCCGAGCAGAATTTCTTTTGTATCTTCTACGGTTTCGCTAAGCTCAGCGGCAACCGTTTCAAGTACAGCATCAGCATAACTGCGGTCATATTTATCCCACACCGCCATTGCTTTGCGGAGTTTGGTATATTCCGCAATGCTTTGTGCTGTGAAGCCTGTACGCATAGAGCGCACATAGTCCAGTATCTCCCGTTCTACATACCGTTCCTTGAATGAGGTAAACGGTGCGCCTTGCTCAATATCATAATTCGTTAATGCTTTGAGCAAGCCGGCCATATACGCCTGTTTCATATCCGCAAAATGCTCCGGCATAAAGAGCTTTCGCATATATCCCTGCACATTGTTGTTAAGCGTTTTTTCATAATAATGCAGAAACCAAGCAAAATAGCAGTTATCTTTCTCTTTCAGATAGGTCACAATATATTCCTGCAAATCCCACTTCGGCGGTGCCGGAACAATGCGGTACATATTCAAATCCTTTTCGTCAATATACGTTTCTTTCACGGCACTCACCTCCAATCTGTGTTATTTGTCGTTCAATCGTCTGTCGGCTTCGGCATAGAGCCTTTCACGGCTCATATCCGTTTCATACTGCCCGTTGGCATAGTCGGGATCGTTCTTGGCAAGCTGCATATATTCCTTTGCCAGAGCAAGGGCGGCAGTTGCCAAAGCATTATCAATTTTTACTCTCTGTCGCTCCACACGGATAGCGGAACAACGGTTTTTGTAAATGCGGATAACGGGGTTTCCGTCTGCAAGTTCCTTGCGGTTGATTCTTGCTGCGTATTTTCGGCAAGTAATGGCTTTGCCCTTTAGTTTGAACGGCGCATATCCCGTACAGTATTTCTGCCGTGCCGCAGAGGTCATAAGGAAATACTTTTTGCAGATAACGCATTGCCTTGGATAATGTCCGTGATGTAAGCCTTCAAAAAAGTCGGTAATCACAAAACTGTAATAGCTGTCAAAGTAGAGTCTGCGAGCAAGGGTTTCCGTTTTGCTTCGTGTGGATTTTAATATGGGGACGTATTCCGTTGTTACAGGGAACGGAACCGAGCCAAATATTTCTAATGCTATCGGGAGCAGATGTTCCTCGTCAAAGCGATCGGCTTCATCCACACGACTCGCAAAGGTTTTAAGTTGTTCAAAGGATTTCATCAGGTCGTCTCTCAGACCATCATAAAAGGCAAGAGTTTTCTTAACCTCACTCAGCAAAGCGGCGGCTTCCTTGAAAAAGTCCTCGTCAAATTCTTTTGGGAGGATGTTAAACATTGTTTGTCCTTTATCCATAGCCATTACTTTAGAACGGCGCTGAAAATATTCAACGATTCTATTGCCGTTTTCCTCAGTAAAAAGTGCCGCTATTCTGTTACGCTCAGCATCTACATCAAGCATATCAAAAGGCTTTAACCAAGGAAGTGCGTTAAAAATATTCAGTATGTCCGCACCAGCTCTTAAAAAATTAGGCACGAACAAATATCCTTTTTCCAGAGTACCCTCTATAAGCCAAGTATCACTTGTAAACACAATGATCCGTGTAGCGGTATCGTTAATATAATATTGTGTCAGCAGGTGCGCCGCAAAAGTTCCTGCAGGATAACTTTTGTCGCCGATATGCACTCTGCCGTCACGATAATCGGCACTGAAAAAGCTGATTTTATCCATATTCCGCTATACCTCCATACTAATACTATCAAAAGAAGTGTCCCATAAAACTCCCTTTAGTTTATCGGAACAAAAAAGTTTTTCAAATATTTTTCTGAACATTTTTGTTTTCGTAAAGTACACTTTTGATTATTATATCACAAAAACTCCGTATTTTCAAGGCGTTCACGGTGTTACGCTTTTTGATTTCTGTGTGTTATCTCACTTTTCCAAGAACTCGTTTTCGTGTGTATTAAAATATATGAGGGAGCGAAAACCTCACAAATACTCAGGGCATTGCCGTCGGGAAACCGGCGGCTTATTTATTGCCCGAAAACGAAGGGAGGAAAGGTCTATGATGAAGATCACACCGAAGCAAGTAGAAAAGGTTCACCGTCTTGTCAGAGAGCTTTGTGCCAACTGTGATGAGGACGGCAACTGCATCCTGCTTGACGATGGCGAAGCACACCGCTGTGTGCAGCTTATCTCTATCTACGGTATCTACTGCAATTATTTCAAAGAAGCGGTACTGCCCAGCGACAGAGAACTGTATGAGCAAATCAAGAAAATCAACAAATTAAAGTAAGAAAAGGAGAAATGTAATTATGAGAAAATTTATTGAAATGTATGTTATCGGTATCGACCACGGATACGGAAATATGAAGACGGCGAACTGTTGTTTTAAGACTGGGCTTCTTTCCTACGATGCCGAGCCGCTGTTTACGGGAGATATGCTCGTTTATGGCGGTAAGTATTATCTAATCGGAGAAGGACACAAGGAGTTCCTTCCCGATAAAATCCGTGATGAGGATTATTATATTCTCACACTCGTAGCTATCGCAAAGGAGCTTCAGCGTGAAAAACTGACCGAAGCAAAGGTTATTATCGCCGCAGGCTTACCCCTGACTTGGACAAGCGGACAGAAAAAAGACTTTGCCGCCTATCTCAGCAAGAACAAAGAGGTCTGCTTCACCTATCAAAAGGTGGACTATCATATCACGGTTGAGGGTGTCCGTATCTATCCGCAGGGGTACGCCGCCATTGCCGACTTTGCTACCACAATGAACGGTGTCAATATGGTTGCGGATATTGGGAATGGCACGATGAATGTTCTGTATATGATAAACGGCAGACCGCAGGCGGGAAAAATGTATACCGAGAAGTTCGGCACTTATCAGTGTACCCTTGCGGTGAGGGAAATGTTTATGCAGAAAACTCAGCGTGAGATCAACGATGCCATTATTGAGGAAGTGCTTATTACGGGTGTGTCAAATATCGCTCCCGCCGATCAGAAAATCATCCGAGCCATTGCAACGGAATATGTAAAAGATATTTTCCGCAGACTCCGTGAGCACGGTTATGACGAGGGTACGATGATGCTGTATATCGCCGGTGGCGGCGGTGGCAGCATCGCCTGCCGCAGTAGCGGTTACGGCAGAACTGACCGAAGAACAGAAAGCGGAGAACGCCAAAAATATCCTTGCGGATTTAGAAATGTTCGGCTGAGCCAAGAAAGCCGATTTTGGCTCAAAAGAGCATTTTTACCGCATCTGCTGTGTCAAAGTGGCTCAATGCACCAAATCAAGAGAATGGTATAACTGTGAGCTTCGCTCCCTCACGGTGCAAGTCACAGAAAACAGACGAATACCACCTACGGTGTGTGTCTTACACCGTAACAAGCAGGGACTTTGTGTGCCAAAGTCCCAATCAAAAGCCGCAGATTTTCTTGCGGCTTTGCTCTTTGGGGGCTTACCACCCCCCAATCCCCCGGAAAGAAGAGATGATATTATGGGGAAAGATATACGAATTGCCGTGCGTGTCACGGCAAGAGAAAAAGAAAAAATGCAAACAAAAGCCCGAAAGTGCGGGCTTTCAACAACTGAATATGTAAAGCAAAGAGCGTTAGGGTACGAGCCGAGAGGTATTCCACCTGACGCTCTTTTTCTTTGCCTTGAAAAGCTCGGTGAGCTTGCAGATAAAGCGAGTTCGCCGGAACTGGATATAGAAATCCGAACTGTACTGAAAGAAATTACAGCAGCTTTTCTATTGCCGGGAAAGGGGTGATGTATTTTGGCTGTTACTGGGTTCTGGCCTATATACAAAAACCTAAAAGCAACGCTTGACTATGCCGACAATCCCGACAAGACCACTGCAAGAGAATATCTTGACGATGATTTGTATGCGGCGCTTTCTTACGCTGAAAACGATAATAAGACCGACCGTAAAATGTATGTGGGCGGTATAAACTGCTCCAAGCAGAATGCCTATGTCGAAATGATTGCTGTACAACATCGGTTTGGACTTCGTGGCAAAGTTGTCGGGTATCACGGAATACAGAGTTTTAAGACAGGTGAGGTTACACCGGAGCAGGCATTTGAAATCGGAAAAGCAACCGCCCGAAAGATGTGGGGCGATAGGTATCAGGTGCTTGTGACCGTTCACCTGAACACCGAAAATGCGCATTGCCATTTTGTTGTAAACCCCGTTTCATTTAAGGACGGTACAAAATTTCAAAACAAAATCGGCGATCACAAGGAGCTTCGCCGTGTGTCGGATGAGATGTGTCGGGAGCACGGTCTTTCTGTTCTTGAAAACAGTAGCTTCTACGGAGGACACAAAAAGGACTATTGGCGGCACAAGTCAGGCAAGAAAACGCATCGGGACTATATCCGTGAGGATGTGGAATACTGCTTATCTTTTGCAACCACTCCGAGAGAGTTTGAAAATCAACTTTATGCGCTCGGATATACGCTTGACCCCGTGCGGTTTTCCGTGAAAGCAAAGCACTGGGAGCGCTCTGTTAGGCTTGCAAATATCGGTTTTACAAAAGAAATCGTACAAGCACAGTTGGATAAAAACGCCGAGAACAGATACCGCCTGTTCACTTTGGAATACCGTCCGCCTTACAGACCGAAAAAGTTTCCTTTGGAAAACGAACTGCGAAAGCTTGATTTTGCAATTGACCACAGCTACGATGCGGCAACTGTTTTAGTAGATACGATTTTCTATCTCGTTATAACAGTAATCCAAATTGCCGCCGAGATTGCCGATTTAATGCTGTTGTCGCCTGATTTAAGGGCGGCGAAAAAGGATTTGAAAGAGCTTGTAGCAGATTACCGATTTATGAAGGAACAGAATATTCACACCGTAGCCGATTTGCAAACCAACATCGACGAAAGCAAAGCACAATTATCCGATTTGGAGCGTAAGCGCAAAACACTCGGCAACCGTATCCGCCGTCCGAAATCGCCGGAGGATGAGAACCAAAACAAAGAGCGCCGCAAAGAAATTTCCAAACAAATGAAGCCTGTCCGTGAAAGGCTTCGCCGTGCGGAGAAGATTTTGGAGAAGTTTCCGCACTTATACGAATTATTAAAACAAGAGCACGAGCTTGAGAGAAAAGCCCGTGCGAGATATTTAGATAGGAGTAGATGAAAATGAAAAATACTATGAAAAAACCGGTTAATATTCCGGTTTCAAAGCTTCGCCCGTTTGAGGGGCATCCGTTTAAGGTTAAGGACGATGAGGAAATGAACACTCTGATCGAAAGTGTGCAGACGCAAGGAATTCTTTCACCGCTGATTGTCCGACCGATTGAAAACACAGATGAATATGAGGTGATAAGCGGACACCGCCGCTTACACGCCGCAGTTAAGGCAGGAGCCACAGAAGTCCCTGCCTTAGTTGTTTCCCTTGACCGTGATGCAGCGGCTATTGTGCTTGTGGACAGCAACCTACACCGAGAGCATATTTTACCGTCTGAAAAAGCCTTTGCTTACAAGATGAAACTTGAAGCAATGAAGCATCAGGGGTGGCGAACTGATCTAACTTCGACACAAGTTGTGTCGAAGTCCCGCACGGATGAAATGGTGGGCGTCGATAACGGAGATAGTCGTGAGCAAGTACGCCGATATATCCGTCTTACAAACCTTATCCCCGAAATTCTGCAATATGTGGATGACGGGCGTATCGCTTTCACTCCCGCCGTTGAGCTTTCTTATCTCAACGAGCAGGAACAGTATGACCTGTTGGAACAGATGGAGCTAAACGATTGCACTCCGTCACTCTCTCAGGCTTGCCGCTTTAAGAAGATGAGTGCGGAGCAAGGTCTGCCCCCCGAAATCATTGCCGCTGTTATGAGCGAGGAAAAAGCAAATCAGCGAGAGATGTTTAAGGTGCCGATGGAGCGTATTCGCCAATATATCCCTAACGCCAACGCAAAGAAGGCTGAGGATTTTGTTTTGAAGGCTTGCGAGCATTACCGCCGATATCTGCTTCGACAGCGTGACCGAGAACGATGAGGTGAGCCTATGAAGAAATATTCCAAGATTGATTATACCAAGGTAGAGTTACCCGAAGAACTGCTCACTTCTTTTGCGAAAGCCTTAGCACCTGAGATCAGAAAATTTTATGACAGTGATGAGGGTAAAGCCTACTTTGAAAAATGGTTAGCGAAACACCCTGAATACGATGAACGGACACCCGATGCAACTGTATCGGGTGTCTGAATTTTCGCACATTCGACAGCAAATAAAGGAGGATTATAATTATGTATAGAAAGAATTGGAGGATCACAGATGAATGTTGTAATATACGCTCGGTTTTCCAGTCATAGCCAAACCGAGCAATCCATTGAAGGACAGTTAAAAGTCTGTTATGAATATGCCGAGTCGCACAATTACACGGTAGTCGGTGAATATATCGACCGAGCACAAAGCGGTAAGTTTGATAACCGTGCTGATTTCCAAAGAATGATTGCAGACAGCGATAAACACACCTTTGAGGGTGTACTTGTATATCAGCTTGACCGCTTCGCCCGCAACCGATATGACAGCGCGATTTATAAAGCAAAACTCAAGAAAAACGGTGTCAGAGTATTATCTGCAAAAGAGAATATTACCGACGATGCTTCGGGCATTCTTATCGAGGGTGTCCTTGAAAGTATGGCGGAATACTACTCCGTAGAGCTTGCACAGAAAATCCATCGAGGTATGTCTATCAATGCCGAAAAGTGTTTGTCAAATGGCAGCAACCCCGGACTTGGTTTTAAGGTGAATAAAAAGGATCGCACTTTTTATGTTGATGAGGAAGAAGCGGCAATTGTCCGTGAAATATATGAACGTTATGCAAGTGGTGAAACTAAAGCGGAAATCGTAAAAGATTTACAGCGAAGAAGGGTTAAAACCTCACTTGGTAACGAGTTCACATATAACAGTCTTAGCCGCCTTCTCAAAAACAAACGCTATATCGGCATATATTTATACAAAGGAGTTGAAACACCCGGCGGAATGCCACGCATCTTGGACGACGACTTATTCTATCGGGTACAAGCGCTTATGAACAAGAACAAATCTGCACCCGCCCGCACACGGGGCGAAAATGAATATCTATTGACCACAAAGCTTTTCTGCGGTCATTGCAAGGAAATGATGGTTGGATACGGCGGCACGGGAAAGTCTGGCAAGCAATATCACTACTATATGTGCAAGAAAGCTCGCAAAAAGAAATGTAATAAGAAGATAATCAGCAAGGATTATATTGAAGATCGTGTTGTCAGCGAATGCCTTAAAATGCTGACCGACGAGAAAATTCGATATATCGCCAAAAAGGTTGCAGAGGAATGTAATAAGAGTCCCGATAATATATCGGTGCGTGAAATTAAGAAAGCCATTAAAGAAGTTGATACTGCCATTGAAAACCTTTGGAAAGGTATTGAGCAAGGACAAGCGGTTGATATGCTCACCGAGCGACTGCATCAGCGACAAGTAGAAAAAGAAGAATTGGAAACTCAGCTCGCTATCGAGAACAACAAGAAAATTTGTTTATCCGAGGCACAGATTTTAGCCTTTCTTGATTATGTGTGCGAAATGCCGCTTGATGACTTTAATAAGCGCAGAGCGATTATCAATATATTCGTTCACTCCATTTACTTGTATGATGACCACTTTACTTTGATTATCAATGCGAGTAAAAAGCCTTTGAGCATTGAGAACATCCCGCTTGACGATATTGAGGAAGCTTTTGAGGGCGAAAACACCGAAACGGAGGGGTGTTCATCCATGATGACACCCGCTCCACCAAATAGTGCAAATCCGAACCAATTATTTTTCGTGAAACATTGTTTTGGATTTGTTTTATACTTAAATGACGCAGACATTTAGTCTGCGTCATTTTTTGCTTTTTTTGTAGGTACGCTACAGTTCAAAACCAAAATCTTTGCAATAATGCATTTATCAAATACAGTTAATTATTTTAATTCAATTTTGATTGTATCTTTTGTACTTCCAAAATCTAATGAAGATTTAATAATTTCTACTTCGTCGGAATCAAAATACCTATTGCTTTAGGATTGCATAATCATATTCGATTTGAATGTAACATTGAAAGTATATTTTCATAAATAATTTATATGCTTTTTAATTTCAGTTTTTTGTTTTATCTTTTTACTTGAAATTTATTGAGAGAATATTGTATAATATATAATGTTTTAATAAATATTTATGAGAAAGCAAAAGTGAAAGGAATATTTAGTATGAAACATGCTGAAATTGTGAACAAAATGACTTTAGAAGAAAAAGCTCGTTTTGTTTCAGGTAAAGATTATTGGCACGCTTTCGGTTCGGACAAATACGGTTTGCCCGTTACCATGCTTACAGACGGACCTCACGGCTTGAGAAAGCAGGACACAAATCCGTCAAAGGAAAACAAAAAAGTCGGTCTCGGAAACTCTGTTCCGGCTACATGTATGCCTCCTGCATCAACAAATGTTTGCTCTTGGGACCCTGAACTTACATATAAAATGGGTCAGGCACTCGCAGACGAATGTATAAGAGAAAAGGTCTCTGTTATTTTGGGACCTGGTGCAAATATCAAACGCTCACCTCTTTGTGGAAGAAATTTTGAGTATTTTTCAGAAGACCCGTATCTTGCAGGTAAAACTGCCGCTTCAATCATAAACGGTATTCAGTCAAAGGGCATCGGAGCATCTTTAAAGCATTTTGCATGTAACTCACAGGAAGCATTCAGAATGATTGTAAATGAGTGCATAGATGAGAGAGCTTTGAGAGAAATATATCTTGCTCAGTTTGAGATTGCCGTAAAAGAGGCACAACCTTGGACAGTTATGAATGCTTATAACCGTCTTAACGGTACATATTGTTCTCAAAATGAGTGGCTTCAGCAAAAAGTTTTGAGAGATGAATGGGGCTTCAAAGGTCTCATTGTTACAGACTGGGGGGCAAGTGTTGACAGAGTAGAGGGAGTTAAATACGGTACAGACCTTGAAATGCCGTCTTCAGGCGAATACAATATTCAAAAAATTATTGATTCGGTAAATAATGGCACTCTTTCTATGGAAGATTTAGACGCTCGTGTTGACAATGTTGTTGAACTTATCTTGAAATCAAAAGAAACATTTGAAAATGCAAAAGACGAGTGCGACTACGATAAAAATCATCAGACAGCCCGTGAAGTTGCAGAAGGCTCTATGGTTCTTATGAAAAATGAAGGCAATGTTCTTCCTCTTAAAAAAGGTCAAAGAATTGCAGTAATCGGTGAAATGGCAAAATCTCCGAGATATCAGGGACCGGGCTCGTCTGTTGTTAATCCGACAAGACTCGACAACGCTTATGACAGTCTTGTTGAACTTGGCTTTGAGTGTGATTATGCTCAAGGTTACAGAAAGAGCGAAGATGTAAGAGATGACATCCTTGTTAAAGAAGCAGTTTGCAAAGCTAAAACTGCCGATGTTGCAATAGTATTTGCAGGTTTGACAGAGGGCTTTGAGGCTGAAGGCTATGACAGAAATACCATGGATATGCCTCAATGTCACAATGACCTTATTCATGCAGTATGCGAGGCAAATGAAAATACTATCGTTGTTCTTGCAGGCGGTTCTGTTGTTAAGATGCCTTGGATTTCGGAAGTTAAGGGACTTTTGAACTCACTTTTGGGCGGTCAGGCAGGCGGAAGTGCAGTTGCAAGACTTCTTGCAGGTGTTGTTAATCCGAGTGGTAAAATTGCAGAAACATATCCGCTTTGTCTTGAAGACAATCCAACTTTTGGAAATTATCCAAAAAAAGTTGCAAGCGAGCATAAAGAAAGCGTATATATCGGCTATCGTTATTACGATACTGCTAAAAAAGATGTTTTGTTCCCATTTGGATTCGGACTTTCATATACAGAGTTTGAGTACAGCGATATTAAATTGTCTTCAAACAGTATCAAAGATACAGATGAAGTTACAGTTTCTTTCAAAATTAAAAATGTCGGAGAATACGACGGCGCAGAAATTGCTCAAGTATATGTAAAAGATGTTGAAAGCACTATTTTCAGACCTGAAAAAGAACTCAAAGGCTACAAAAAAGTATTCCTTAAATCAGGTGAGGAAACAGAAGTTGAGATTTCTTTGTCAAAGCGTGCTTTTGCTTTCTACAATGTAAATGCAGAAGATTGGTGTGTTGAAAGCGGAAAGTTTGACATTCTCGTTGCAGCGTCAAGCAGAGATATAAAACTTACCGAAACAGTTACTGTTGAAAGCACTTCAACAGTTGAAATTCCCGATTACAGACAAACTGCACCTTCATACTATACGGCAGATATTCAAAATATCAGCGATGATGAATGGTCGGCTGTTTATGGTGAATTGCCTGTTCGTGAACTTGATAAAAATGCAGAATTGACAATTTACAACTGTCTTGATGACGCCCGTCATACAAAATGGGGTGCAAGAATTTGCAAGATTGTTTCAAAGGTAATGGTAAAATTCGGAAGCAGTGAAAACGGAGACGGTCAAATGCTTCAGCAGATGGCTCTTCAAATTCCGATTAGAAACTTCATTGCGATGTCTATGGGAGTTTTCAGTGAAAAAATGGCTAAAGGCTTGCTTGAAATACTTAACGACGACCAAAGCACAGGCAAAGGTCTCGGCAAAATTCTTGCAGGCATACCTCATGCACTTGCAAATATCAAATTCTTAATTAACTCAATTTAAGTTTAATCTTAAAATTAAATAATTATTTAAAAAAACCGAATTGCAACTCGTTTTGCTTTTCGGTTTTATTTTTGTAAAAAATTAATTTAAATATCATATGTTGTAGGTAAATATATATAAAAATAAAATAATTTAATCTTTTTTATTATTTATCTTGACTAATATCAATTACAAATAGTATAATTAAATTGTTATTTGAGAGGGGGCATTAAGGTGGGAAAATCACCAATAAATAACAACACATATACTTCAAAAGAAAGAAATATGTACTTACTCGGTATGTTGGGACAAAATATGCTTTACAACATTATCGGTACAGGACTTTATTTCTATTTGCAAAATGTTATCTTCCTTCCTGCAATGGCAATAGGCGTAATTATGTTTGTTGCAAGAGTGTGGGACGCTGTAAATGACCCGATGATGGGTACAATTGTAGATAAAACGCATTCAAAATGGGGCAAGTGCAGACCTTATTTAATCTTTGCACCGCCTGTAATATGCGTGATTACAATTTTGTGTTTCTGCAACGGTATTTACACCGAAGCGTCTGAAACAGGCAAAATTCTTATTGTAGCATGGGCTGCTGTTTCGTATATACTTTGGGGTATGGCTTATACAGTAGGCGATATTCCGCTTTGGGGTATTACAGCACTTATGACAGACGACGAAAAAGACCGTTCAAAGATACTTGCACTTGCAAGAATTGCAGCAGGTATAGGCGGTATTATGATACTTATTACCGTTATCGCACAAGAAGTCGGCAGAGTTTTCCAAAAAGGCATCGACCCTTCCGACGCAACTGCGATGAATGGCGCTATGCAAAAGGGCTTTATTGTAACTGCTGTTGTAACAACTGTTATAGCATCTGTTTTGTTTGAACTTACAGGTTTGTTTACAAGAGAGCGTGTAACACAGAGTGACGAAAGACATACTCTTAAAGAGAATTTTAAATTGATGTGGACAAATAAACCGTTCAGACAAATTCTTATTTCAAGTATATTGAGAAGTCCTATCCAACTTCTTATGATTGTTGCTATGACGCTTCTCACATATTATTTCGGTAACGGCAATATGATGACTGCGATTATACAACTTGCAGTAATCGGCGGTGCAATATTCGGTGGACAGTTTATTGCAATGGCACTCGTTCCGAAGATTATCGAAAAAGTAGAAAAGAAAACACTTTACAATATTTCAAGTGCCGGTGGTGCAATTCCGTTTGCATTGATTTTTGTGTTTTATAAAATGGCAGATCCGGCAAAAGGCGGTCTTGACCAGCCGTTATGGCTTGCACTCAGTTTTGTAGGCTTCTTGCTTGCAGGTGCAAGTATGGGTGCGGTAAATGTTTTGCAGTCAGTTATGATTGCCGACTGTATTGACTATGAAGAATATGTTAATCCTAAAGGCATAAGACCTGACGGCGTTTTCTTCTCCGGTCAGTCGTTTGCAACAAAACTTGCTTCGGGTATCGCTTCCATTTTAAGTGCAGTAGTTTACGCTTATGTAGGATACAGTGATGAAAATGTTGCAATGATGACAAATGCGCTTAATAATGGTGCAAACTTTAAAGTTGACTATGAACCGTATGCAACAGCAATGATTTTCCTGTGTTCAATTCCTCCGGCAATCGGACTTCTTCTTTCGGTTATTCCGACACTCAAGTATGCTTTGAGTGATAAAGAACATTCAAGAATACTTGAAGAACTTAAAGTCAGAAGAGCACAAAGAGAAATCGGCAATGCTGACGGAGAAAACGCTGAAGAAGTACAAGACGGCGTTTCTGAAGTTGAAAATAATAAAACAGAATAGAAAATTATATATATTCATAAAAAAGAGCAGGCGAAAGCCTGCTCTTTTTATATCTATTTTTATCAATTTAATTAATTTTTTTGATTTATTTTTTGCCTCGCAAAATTTACAAGCACTGTTATGAAGGGTATAACAGTGCCCTTTTACAAGGAAATGTTCCGTGAACAACGACTATATACATTTCCGAAAAAATATTTAATAATGTGAAAGGAGAGTAAAGATGAAAGAGGTATATACCAATATGGAACCGAGTGAAATTGAAAGTGAAAATCTGTGCGGAATTTACAGAGATATTGCTAATTTGCTTGGTGTAGAAGCTGCAATAAAAATACATTCAGCCTATCGAGGTACGCAGGTAACTTTTCCTGTGAGCTTAGTCACAAAAGATTTTATAGCAGATAAAATCATTCGTGAATATGACGGTACAAATATTAAGAAGCTTGCTTCAAAGTACGGTTACAGTGAAAAATGGGTAAGAAAAATGATTAATAACAATAAAAACGAAAAGAGGTAATTATATGAAAAAGAAAGTGATTATTTGTGTATCAGTTGTTTGTATTGCTATTTTGGTAGTAGGTATTTTATTTGCAACACATGTATTGTGCATTCATAAATGGAACGATGCAACTTGTATTCAACCAAAAAAATGTACTATATGCAATCGAATCAAAGGAAAACCGCTGGGGCACACCGCTGGCGAATGGACTATTATTACGGAGCCGACATGTTCAAAATTAGGGAAATCACAGACTAAATGTACTCGTTGCGGAGAACAAATGACCAAAGAATTGGAAAAAACACCACACACAGAAGGTAAATGGACGGTAAAAAAACAGTATGTTTTAAATCCTGACGGTACAGTTACACCTGGTATCGAAGTTCTGACTTGTAAAGTGTGCGGTGAAATAATAAAAGAAAGAGAATATATAATCGAAATATCTTTAAGTCAAAAAAACGCTGTAATAAAAGCCTATACTTTATTAAACAGCATACATCCATCATATGAATTTTTAATATATGACCTTCTTGTTAGTCTTGAAGGCTATAGTTATGAAGATGCAAAATTTGCAGTCAGCAATATGGATGTTGATTGGGATGAGCAAGCAGTGCTTTTTGCTAAGGAAAATATAAACGGAGAGTCTAAAGGAGGTCTTGTTGATAATATGAGATTTTACAAATTCAATGATGAACAAATAAGTAAAGCATTAAAAGCAGTCGGATATTAAATAAATTAAGGATGGTATTCCCATCATTGATTTATTTTGTTGAAATTGTGTTTGGTATATAATATAGTATATAATTAAAGATGAGGGAGAAGTTATATGGAAGAAACAGCAACAAAAGCAAAAGACTTTGCAATAGAAAATGTAATATCTAATGCGATTAAAATACCCTTAGTAAAGGTTGAAAGAAATAGTTTTTTAAAAGAATGTTTCGCAACTAAAAATGTTGATTTAGATTTGATTGTCGAAGAAGGACCTGTTAAAGCAGGTTGCAGTCAAGAAATGTTATCTCAAATTGCAAATAAAATTGTGTTAGACAGAACAAGTAAATCTTCGCTGATGTCTTTTGTAGCAGGTGTTCCGGGTGGTCTTGCCATGGCTGCAACTATTCCGGCTGATATGTTGCAATTTTTCGGTGTAGCGTTAAGATTGGCTCAAGAAATTTCGTATTTATACGGTGCTGAAGATTTGTGGGAAAACGGCAGTGTAGATAATGAAAAAGTTAACAGTCAGCTTATAATGTACTTGGGTACTATGTTTGGTGTTTCGGGAGCAGTTGCAAGCATTAGATTTATATCTTCTCAAGTTGCAAAACAAACATTGAAAAAACTTCCGCAACAAGCGTTAACAAAAACAGTGTGGTATCCTGTTGTTAAGCAAATAGGTAAATTAATTGGAATTAAAGTTACTAAAAACACTGTGGCAAAGGGTGTTTCAAAAGCAATACCCATCGTTGGAGGTGTTATATCAGGAGGTTTGAACTTTGCCTCAATGCTTCCTATGGGAAAAAGACTTATAAAAACACTTGATGAAGCAATTTTTGAGTATGATGAAGAAACTGCTCAACAAGATTATGAAATTATTATGGAAACACAAGAAGAGTACATTAATGATGAAGATGTAGTTGTTGAAAAATCAACTCAGGATAAACTAAATAGTCTTAGTAATAATATCAATAGCGGTTTTTCTAAATTTAAAAGCAAAGTAAAAGAACAGGCAGAAATAGCAACAAACAAAATAAAAAAAGAACAATCTGTTGCAAACGATGAAGATGTTTTTGAAAAAATAGAAAAACTTTCAAAACTCAAAGATATTGGTGCTTTAACCGAAGAAGAGTTCAATTTAAAAAAATCTGAATTGTTGAGCAAAATTTAAAAATATCGTCAAATTAATAATAAAAGGACTGTGAAAACACAGTCCTTTTAACATTACTTTTTCTTATTATGTTCTTCTATTTCTTTATAAAAAATGTTTGCTTTTACATACACTTCTATAAAGCCGTGTATTACTTCTGCAAGTTCGCCTGCATTATAGTTGACGGGTAAAATATGCTCGTCGTCATCAATAAGCAACGGACCTTTTTCAAGGTCATTGAATGTCGGCATTAAAGAATATGTATCTTTGGTTTTTACTATTGATATTAAAGTATAAGGCGCTGTTGCATTAACAAAACCTTTTACTTTTGTATATTTTTCTATTGTAGAAACATCGCTTTCATCGTTGTGTTCTTTTGTGTAGCAATGTTCTATAACTTCTTCGACATACTTTTCAAGTCTGTCGCTTGAATACGGTGCTTTGAGCAGAAGCACTTTGTCTATATCTGCAACTCCGTACTTTTTACTTTCTCCGCACGGTATTCCTATCAAATTTTCATTTTCATCTACATATAAAGAAATTGTATAAAATTCTCTTTCCATAAAATCACTCTCCAAACATATTTTTAATTATATAGCATTTAACAGTCTAATGCAACCATAATCATTTTTGGAATGTTGAAGTTTTTTGCCGTATGTGTTAAAATTTATAAAGGTGATTGTATGAAAACGGTTTTAATAACAGGCGGAGCAGGCGGTATAGGTAAAGCCTGTGCCGAATTGTTCAAAGACGAAGGCTATGATGTTTATGTAACTGTAAATGAAACGCCTTGCGATTTAGACGGCGTAACGAAAATTAAGTGTGACCTTTCAAATACAGACGAAATAGAAAATTTATTTTCAAACTTTGACAGTTTAGATGTTTTGGTAAACAATGCAGGAATAAGTTTGATTAAAATGATAAATGATACTACACTTGAAGACTTTGAAAAGGTAATGTCTGTTAATTCAACAGCATCGTTTTTCACTTCCAAATATGCGGCACTTCTTATGCTGAAAAAACACAGTGGGAAAATAATAAATATCTCGTCTATGTGGGGACAGGAAGGTGCTTCGTGTGAGGTTGCATATTCTATGAGCAAGGCTGCGGTGATTGGTTTAACAAAAGCACTTGCAAAAGAACTTGCACCGTCGGGAATTACGGTTAACTGTGTTTCTCCCGGAATAATTGACACTGAAATGAACAATATGTTTGACAAAGAAGAACTTGCGTCGGAGGTTCCTCTCGGGCGTTTGGGTACCTCTTTTGAAGTCGCAAAAGCTGTGTTGTTTTTTGCGGAAAACGACTATTTGACAGGTCAGATTTTGGGCGTTAACGGCGGTATAATATAGGAAAAGTCTTATTTTACCTTTTTGTTTACAAGTTAATATATTTCTAACGGTTTCTGTAAAATGAATTTTAGGAAACCGTTTTTTTATTGCTGAATTTACGAATAATTGTTGTTTGCTTTAAAAATTTAAACTTCACAAATTGTATTTTTATGTATATTGTGCAGTAAAATAATATTATTTTTGAAAAATAATATAAATATTGCACAAAAATATTGCTTTGTCATTTTTTCTGTACTATAATTAAGAAAATATTATTATTTACTTTTATGGGGGAAAAAGGATGGCAAAAGTAAAACAAAAAGTTAATGAATTTATTTCATTTGCGAAAAAATATTGGAATGAACCGCCAAAAAATAACTATGTTTCATTTAAAGAAATTGCCAATTTGGGTATAGCAGGCTTCGGTGCTAATTGGACTACGGCGCTGGCAAGCACGATTGCTTTAGATGCATCAAATTTTTTAGTCGGTGCAAGTATAGGAATCAGACCTCTCGATTTATATGTTATGCTCATAGTGGCTAATATTATAGGTATTCCGATTGCATTTTTCAGAGGCTGGTATTTTGACAATCACAATATGAAAGGCGGCAAATTTTTGCCGTTTTTGTTAAGAACTTCTTTTCCGATTGTCTTTTTATCTGCTATTTTTGTATGGATGCCGTATGAACAGTGTTCGTACATTGCAAAAATAATAATTGTTGAAATATTTTATATAGTTATTCAATTTTTTCTTTGCTTTTTTAATGAATCTTACGCATATATACAGCAAATAGTTTCGCCGAATGCTCAGGAAAGAGCTACTGTTATGAGCGTTTCTCAAATTATTTTTTCAATGGGACCTACTATAACAGGGTTTTTAATTCCTACAATTGCAGGGCTTACTTTCGGAATGAATAACATAAATACATACAGATTGATATATCCCGTATTTACTGTTATAGGTTTAATCATTAATAATATATTTTTCAGAAAAGTCAAAGAACGATTGATTTTACCTAAAAATAAAGTTGAATATGTAAGAATTTCAGACGCAATAAGAGAAGTTGTTAAAAACAAATATTTTTGGATAATAAACGGTGCCATTTGGATAGGATTTTTAGAATCTGCCGCAGGCGTTATTTTAAATTGGTCATTTGTATATTCACACAACGGCGACAAAGCGGCTCAGTTGGGTATAGCAACAACTATAATCGGTAATGCGGCACTTTGGTCTATGTTGCTTGCTCCTCTGGCAATAAAAAAGTTCGGCAAGAGAAATTTACTTATAATTTGCAATATGTTAAATGTTGTTTTGTTTGCAATTCTCTATTTTTCTTACAATAGTTTGATTGCAATATGTGTAATAATGTTTTTGAACGGTTTTGTTAATACTTTCGGAAATATATATTTACCAAATATAAATGCCGATATGCGTGACTATCACCAGTGGAAGACAGGCGTAAGAATTGACGGCTTATTCGGACCTCTCGGTTTAATCGGTACATTTTTAGGCTTTTTTACAGGTATGGTAGTTCCTTCTATTTATGAGAGTATGGGACTTCACGAAAATTATGATGTTCTCTATAACGACACACTCAGAAACAATTTGTTTAAAGTCCTTATTATTTGTTCAATAATAGGTGCTGTTTTAAACCTTATACCTTATTTGTTTTATGATTTAACCGAAACCAAACATAAAGGTTATGTAAATGTGCTTAAAATCAGAGCAATGTTTGAAGATTACGGCAATAATGATTTAGATGATAATGAACTTGCAGAAACTATGAAAATTATTATTGATGCTAAAAAGTATTATAATAAGGATAAGTTGAAAATAGACAATTCGGAGTTGAAGGCAGCAAAAAAGATGCCTAAAAAATCTGCTGAGGAAAAAGAAGCACGAATTGCGGCAATAAGAGAAGCAAGGTCTAAAATAAAAGAAATCGGAGAAATAAATGAAAAAATAGATTATGCTCCTATAATAATTGAAGAACTTTCAAAATTCTCTACTCAAAGATATAAAGAACAGTTGGCACAAGCGAAAAAAGTTTTTGAAAACGGTAAAAATTATAATTATGAGTCTGCCAAAGAAGAATTGCAGCTTGCTAAATCTTTACCTAAAAAAACAAAATCCGAAAAGGAAATTCGTTCTGATGCAATAAATCTTGCAAGAAGTAAAAACACATCTGCCAAATTAATGAAAAAATATAAAAATAAAGTTTATAAGCCGACAGATGAACTTAAAAATGAAATTCAAAACAGAAAAGTAAAAACTTTGGCTGAAACGATAAGGCAACGAAACGATATGAAAAAATATGTAAAAAATGCGTCTGTTTACAGCAGAATAACAGCACCTTACGAGAACGCCAAAAACTTGATTTTTCAGGCAGAAAACTATACTCATCTTGATGAAATAGAGAAACTTTATGAAAAAACGGTTGCTCAACAAGTAAATTCATAAATATATTTTACAGTAAAACAAAAGCGTCTTTAGGGCGCTTTTGTTTTATTTGTTTAAATAATTTAAAATAATTCTGCCAATATTTTATATTTTATTAGAAAATATAGTCGTTTTGTATATACAATTCGTTTTATTTGTGTTATAATATCACAGATAATTTGCAGGTATTTGTTGATTTGTCAACATTTTAATAAATCCTGTTATAGTTTTGAAAGGATGTTTGCAAATATGGCATACAGAACACATAATTGTAACGAACTCACTTTTGATAATTTAGGTCAAAAAGTATCTCTTGCGGGATGGGTAGATACTATTCGTGACCACGGCGGTGTAGCGTTTATTGACCTTCGTGACGAATACGGTGTTACTCAGGTTGTAATTTACGACGATGCATTGCTTCAAAATATAAGAAAAGAAACGGTCATTTCTGTTTACGGCGAAGTTGTTAAGCGTGCAGAAGAAACCGTGAATAAAAAAATTGCAACCGGTGAACTTGAAGTAAAAGTTGAAAAGGTAGAAGTTTTGGGCGATTGTTCAAGAAATCTTCCTTTTGAAATCAGCGAGTCAACTTCAACAAGAGAAGATGTAAGACTTCAGTACAGATTTCTTGATTTAAGAAATAAAAAAGTTCACGATAATATTCTTTTCAGAAGTAAAGTTGTTGCATTTTTGCGTGAGAAGATGACTTCTTTGGGCTTTACGGAAATAACAACTCCGATTCTCACTTGTTCATCTCCCGAAGGCGCAAGAGACTATATCATTCCGTCAAGAAAACACGAGGGCAAGTTTTATGCTCTGCCTCAAGCACCGCAGCAATTTAAACAGTTGCTTATGGCTTCAGGCTTTGATAAATATTTCCAAATTGCTCCTTGTTTCAGAGATGAAGACGCAAGGGCAGACCGTTCTCCCGGTGAGTTTTATCAGCTTGACTTTGAGATGGCTTTTGCAACTCAGGAAGATGTTTTTTCTGTTGCTGAAGATGTACTTTATGATACATTTTCAAAATTCGGCAACGGTAAAAAAGTAAGTTCCGCACCGTTTAAGAGAATACCTTACGAAGAGGCAATGCTCAAGTACGGTACAGATAAACCCGACCTTCGCAACCCACTTGAAATTTGCGACCTTTCAGAGTACTTTGAAACGGTAGATTTTAAACCTTTCCAAAAGAAAATAGTTAGAGGTATAGTTGCACCCGGTTGTGCAAAAATGAGCAAATCTTTCTTTGAAAAATTGCTTCAATACGCTCTTTCTATCGGTATGAAAGGTCTTGGATATATCACAGTTCTTGAAGACGGAAGTTATAAAGGTCCTATTGCAAAATTCCTTTCAGATGAGAAAAAAGAGGAACTTCGCAATATGCTTTCTCTTAAACCTGATGATACATTGTTCTTTATCAGTGACGCTAAAAAAGTTGTTGATACTTATGCAGGTCAAATCAGAACTGCACTCGGCGAAAGAATGGACATTATAGACAAAGACAGATTTGACCTTTGCTTTATTACAGACTTCCCGATGTATGAAAAAGACGAAGAGGGCAAATTGATATTTACTCACAACCCATTCTCAATGCCTCAAGGCGAGATGGACGCACTTTTAAATCAAGACCCGCTTGAAATTAAAGCATATCAGTACGATATTGTCTGCAACGGTGTTGAACTTTCTTCAGGTGCTGTTCGTAACCATCGTCCCGATATAATGATTAAAGCATTTGAAATGGCAGGCTATACTGCTGAAGATGTAGAGAAAAAGTTTGGTGCATTGTTCAATGCTTTCCACTATGGTGCTCCGCCTCACGCAGGTATGGCTCCGGGTGTTGACAGAATGATTATGCTTCTTAAAGATGAAGAAAATATCCGTGAAGTTATCGCATTTCCGATGAATTCAAATGCACAAGATATGCTTCTCGGAGCTCCGAACTATGTTTCCGAGCAACAACTCAGAGAAGTTCACATTAAACTTCGCAGACCTGTTGAAAAAAACTGAGGTGTAAAAAATGAAAATTGACGATAAACTCGTTAAATATCTTGAAAGCCTTGCAAGAATTGAATTGTCCGAAAAAGAAGAAAAATCTATCGGCAGTGAACTTCAGGATATTTTAACATATATAGATAAACTCAATGAACTTGACACAGACGGCGTCGAGGCAATGAGCCACAGTTTCCCGATTACAAATGTAATGAGAAAAGATGAAGTTAAACCGTCAATGGAAAATGAAAAAATACTTGCAAATGCACCTATGAAACAAGACGGTTGTTTTGTAGTTCCGAAGACGGTAGAGTAAGGAGGGCGCAGAATTGAATATTTCAGAATTTAGTGCGCTTGAACTTGCACAGAAAATTAAAAACAAAGAAATTAAGTCAACAGAAGTTGTAGAAGCAGTTGTAAAACAAATTGAAGAAAGAGACGAAACATACAACTGCTATACTTCATATAATGCAGAACTTGCACTTGAAAAGGCAAAAAGTGTGCAGTCAAAGATTGACAACGGCGAAGAGTTGGGATTGCTTGCAGGTGTTCCTGTCGGAGTAAAAGACAATATTTGTACAAAAGGCGAAGCAACAACCTGTTCTTCAAAAATTTTGTCAAATTTTGTACCGCCATATAATGCTACGGTTGTTAATAAGTTGGACGAAAGCGGAGCAGTTACGCTCGGTAAACTCAATATGGATGAGTTTGCCATGGGTTCTACAACAGAAACATCGTATTTCGGTGCAACAAAAAACCCGTGGAATAAAGAGCGTGTACCCGGCGGCTCATCTGGTGGCGCTGCGGCAGCAGTTGCTGCTGAAGAAGCAGTTATCGCACTCGGTTCGGATACAGGCGGTTCAATCAGACAGCCTGCTTCTTTCTGCGGTGTAACAGGGCTTAAACCGACTTATGGTTCTGTTTCTCGTTACGGACTTATCGCCTATGCTTCATCGCTTGACCAAATAGGTCCTATTTCTAAAAATGTTATGGACGCTGCCGCTCTTTTCTCAATCATCAGCGGAAAAGATGAAAAAGACGGAACATCTATGGCAGGCAGTGAGTTTACACTTGAAGATATAGAAAATTTCGATTTGAAAGGCAAAGTTATAGGAATTCCGTCCGATTATTTCGGTGAAGGTATAAACGAAGAAGTTGCAAAGTCTGTAATGGAAGCGGCAAGTGTTTTGAAGTTTCTCGGCGCAGAAGTTGAAGAATTTCCTATGCCGATTGTTGAGTACGCTATTCCTGCATATTATATAATTGCGTGTGCAGAGGCTTGTTCAAACCTTTCAAGATTTGACGGTATTAAATATGGCTTTTCTGCCGAAAATTGTGAAAATCTTCGTGATGTTTATTTTAAATCAAGAAGCGAAGGTTTTGGCAGAGAAGTTAAAAAGAGAATAATGCTCGGCAACTTTGTGCTTTCAAGCGGATATTATGACGCATATTATAAAAAGGCACTTCAGGCAAAAGGTCTTATTTCAAAGGCTTTTAATGATGCTTTTGAAAAGTATGATTTCTTGCTCGGACCTGTTGCACCGACAACAGCGTTGAAAATGGGTGAAGGTTTGTCTGACCCTCTTCAAATGTATCTCGGCGATATTTATACCGTAATGATTAATATTGCAGGTGTTCCTGCTTTATCAATTCCATGCGGATTTGATAAGAATTCAATGCCGATAGGTCTTCAGCTTATAGGCAAACCGTTTGATGAAAAAACAATACTCGGTGCAGGAAATTGCTTCCAAAACGCAACCGATTATCATAAACAAAAACCAAAATTTGTGTGAGGAGGATAAAAGATGGCTGAATACGAACTTGTATGCGGACTTGAAGTTCATACAGAATTGTCAACAAAAACAAAAATCTTTTGTTCTTGCACAACTGAATTCGGAGGCGAACCGAACACTCATGTTTGTGAAATTTGTTCGGGTATGCCGGGCACGCTTCCTGTTGTAAATGAAAAAGTAGTGGAATATGCCATAAGAACAGGACTTGCTACGAATTGTGAAATAACACAGTACAATAAATTTGACCGTAAAAACTATTTTTATCCCGATTTGCCGAAAGCATATCAGGTTTCTCAACTTTATTTGCCTATTTGTCAAAACGGATATGTTGAAATTCATTCTTCCAAAGGCGGAATGAAAAAGGTCAGAATAAAAGAAATTCACATGGAAGAAGACGCAGGTAAACTTGTACACGACGCATACAGCGATTGTACTCTTGTTGACTATAACCGTTGCGGTGTTCCTCTTTTGGAAATCGTTTCCGAACCTGACATTGAGTCTGCTGATGAAGCGGTGGAGTATGTTGAAAAATTGCGTGAAATTCTTCAGTTTATAGGTGCGTCTGACTGTAAGATGCAGGAGGGTTCTTTGAGAGCGGATGTCAATGTTTCTGTTAAACCTGTCGGCAGTGATGAACTCGGTACAAGAACAGAAATGAAAAATATCAATACTTTCAAAGGTATTCATCGTGCTATTGAACATGAGTCTGCCCGTCAGATAGACTTGATAGAAGACGGCAAAAAAGTTGTTCAGGAAACAAGAAGATGGGATGATTCAAAAGGTTATTCTTATGCTATGAGAAGTAAAGAAGACGCTCAGGATTATAAGTATTTTCCCGAACCCGACATTCCTCCGATTTCAATTTCGGATGAAACCATTTCTTTGATTAAATTAAGTTTGCCTGAACTTCCCGATGTTAAAAAGGAAAGATATATCAATGAATACGGTCTTTCTGAAAAAGACACGGCAAATATATGTTCAAGCGTTTATCTTGTGAGAATTTTTGAAAAAACAATAGAAGTTACAAACGACCCGAAAGAAAGTGCAAAATGGGTACTCGGAGAGTTGATGAAACTTCTTAACGATACTTCAACATTGCCTGAAAATATGAACTTCAGAGCAGAATCTCTCGGCGAAGTTATCAATCTTCTCAAAGCAGGTAAAATAAGCCGTGATTCCGCAAAGAAAACATTTAAAGCAGTTTTTGAAGAAGATGTTAACCCGCAGGAATATATTGATAAAAACAATATGGGACTGATGAGTGATACAGGTGCAATCAAAACTGCAATAGAAGAAGTTCTTGCAAATAATGAAAAAGCCGTAAACGAGTATAAAGACGGTAAAGACGCATCATTCAACTTCCTTATCGGACAGTCAATGCGTGCATTGAGAGGTAAAGCTCCCGCAAGCGAAGTTACAAAAATTCTTAAAGAACTTCTTGGTTAATTTAATAAAACAATAAAAAAACGGGCATTTGCCCGTTTTTTTATTGTTATCAATGAACATAATAGTTTTCATTAAATTATATTTTATATATTTGTCAATGTTTCGGCAATAATAACATTGAGGTGTTTTATATGAAAATATATGGCAAAACAATAGAGTTTGAAAATCCGCCTGTCATTATTGCAAGTGCAGGAGTTTGCGGAGAAAAAGAGGGCGATGGACCGCTTGCAGATGACTTTGATATGATATATGTTGATTCGACAATGGGACAGGAGTCGTTTGAACTTGCCGAATCGGAATTGCTGAAAGACGCAGTTATGCGTGCCTTGAAAAAGGCAGATGTTGAACCGTCAGAAATAAATTTCATTCTTGGCGGTGATTTGCTTGACCAATGTACAGGTTCGTGTTTTGCGTTCAAAGATATTAATGTGCCGTTTATCGGTATGTATGGTGCTTGCTCTACAATGGCACTTACTTTGGCAACTTCTGCAATGCTTGTTGATGCAGGAGCAGACTGTTGCGTTGCATCGACTTCGAGTCATTTTTGTTCAAGTGAAAGGCAGTTCCGTTTTCCTTTAGAATACGGCGGACAAAGACCGCCTACTGCACAATGGACTGTAACGGGCGCCGGTTGTGCAGTCGTTAAGCCAAACGGCAACGGTGTAAAAATTACAAAAGCACATATAGGAACAATAACAGACTACGGAATTACCGACGCAAATAATATGGGTGCTGCAATGGCACCTGCTGCTGCAAGGACTATTCGAGATTTTTTACAAGACACTGAAACAAATCCTAAAGATTACGATTTGATTTTGACAGGAGATTTAGGCGAAACAGGAAGCCGATTGCTTTATGATTTGCTTGAAGACAGCGGTATAGATATAAAAAAACAACACAACGATTGCGGATTGATGATTTTCGACAGAGAAAAACAAGATGTAAATTCAGGCGGTTCGGGATGCGGCTGTGCAGGCAGTGTGCTATGTTCGCATATAATTAAAAATATGAATAGTAAAAATTATAAAAAAGTTTTGTTCATAGCCACAGGTGCTTTGATGAGTCCGACTTCGAGTAAACAGGGCAGAACTATTCCAAGCATCGCAAACGCAGTATTGTTGGAGGTATAAATAATATATTGAAAAACTCCCCGATAAAATAAGTGGGGAGTTTTTTTAAATCAGTTTATATTTAAAACTCACAAAAAGTAAATGTAAAATCTCTTTGGAAATGTTGAATATGCGACATTATTATAATATAATAGTATTATTAACTTTTGTGAGGAGATAAAATGGAGAATATATTTGCAAACGGCACAAGTTTTACAGACGATTTTGGCAGGGAACGAATTTTCAGCGGAATTAACTATGTAAACAAAGGCGAAAAAAAATTTATATTTTCAAAAAAGAAAAGTTATATATTTGAATTTGATGAAAGCAGAATAAAAAAACTTAAAGAACTTGGATTTAATATAATTCGTTTAGGTATAATTTGGGACGCAATTGAACCTGAACCAAATGTTTACAATGAAGAATATTTAAAGGAAATTGACAAAATCGTATCTCTGTGTGAGAAATATGAAATATATTTTTTCCTTGATTTGCATCAAGATTTGTTCGGGAAAATCGGCGACGGTGCTCCCGATTGGGCGTGTTTGAGCAAAGGTTATAAATTTAAAAAGGCACTTTTTATTTGGGCAGAGGGGTATTTTTATTCTAATGCAGTGCAAAAATCTTTTGACTCATTTTGGGCAAATGAGCATGTAAACGGGAAAGGTTTACAAGATTATTATTGCGATATGATAAAATATGTCACTGCAAGATACTGTGACAGTCCTGCGTTTTTCGGCTTTGACTTTTTTAACGAGCCGTATCCGGGAAGTGACGGTAAAAAAGTTTTTACAAACATAGCAGAAGAAACTCTGAACACGGTAAACAAGTCTGTAAACGGTAAGAACTTTAAAAAGTTTAATGCTGAAAAGTGTTTTGAAAACGGCAGAGAAAAAATCGGCTTTTTAAAACTTATCGGTAAAATTTTTGTTGAAATGTTTTCTGTAAAAAAGATTAAGGCTTTAAAAGAAATTTTCGGCAATAAAAAATCATTTCACAGTATAGTAGTTAAAAATAAAAAAATCATCAAAAAGTTTGATGAAAATGTATATACTCCGTTTTTGAATAAATGTGCAAAAGCATTAAGAAGCGTCACAAGCAAAGGTGTTTTGCTGATGGAAAACAGTTACTATTCAAATTTGGGAATTCCTTACAGTGCACCGCCAATATGTGTTGACGGTAAAAGAGAAAGTAATGTTGCATTTGCACCGCACGGATATGATTTATTTGTAGATTCTCCGTTATACAAATATGCAAGCAACGAGCGTGTTGACTCTATTTTTGAAGAACATGAAAAATCTCAAAAAAGATTGGAAATGCCTGTGATAGTCGGTGAGTGGGGCGGTTACACTTCCGGTACAAAATGGGTGGCACATATTGAACATTTGATTGATTTTTTCAATGAAAGAAAATGGAGTTCTGTTTATTGGTGCTATTATGATAAAGTTTTGAAATCTCCTGTTATAAATGCACTTTCAAGACCGTATCCTCAAAAAATTTGCGGAAATATAATTGATTTTAAATATAATAAAAATTCAAATATTTTTGAGTTGAATTTTGAGCAATCGACAAAATTTAATGCAGACAGCATAGTGTATTTACATAAAAATCCTAAAAAAATCATTTCCGACTGTGATTGCGTTTTTGAAGAGTATGAAGTCGGAAATTGCGGGATTTTGAAGATTAAATCGGATACAGGAAAACATTTTGTAAAAGTTGAGTTTTAAAAAAATCTTGTACAGTTATTTTCTGCTTTTTTATTTATATTCAAGAATAACAAAAAGACTGAATGTGTGGTTTTCATACATTCAGTCTTTTATTCCTATACGGTAATATTATTTTTTAAATAGTTTTCTGTTTCGTTCAACAATATTTCCATTTCTTCATCTGTCCCTATTGTAATACGGATATAGTTATCTATTCTCGGCAGATTGAAATAACGGATGAAGATGTTTTTGCTTTTTAAATACTCAAACAAATCTTTCATCGACTTGTCTTTTATCGTAGCAAAAACAAAGTTTGTTTGCGAATTTAAAACATCGAAACCGAGTTCACGAAGTCTTTCAGTTGTTTTTTTTCGGGTGTTTTTAACTTTCTGCACTGTTTCCTTGAAGTAATCTTCGTCTTTTATACTTGCAGATGCAACTGCTATTGAAAGTGAGTCAACACAGTAACTGTTATAACTGTTTTTAACTGCCTCCAAAACAGAAATTAATTCTTTATCTGCTATTGCAAAGCCTATTCTGAGACCTGCGAGAGAACGAGATTTTGAAAATGTACCTGTTACTGCAAGGTTTTTGTATTTTTTAATGAGAGGTACGCAGGTGTATTCTGAAAAATCGGCGTAAGCCTCGTCTATTATAACAATGGAGTCTTGATTGCATTTCAATAGATTTTCCACAAATTCTTCGTCTTCTCCGATTGAAGTAGGAGCGTTTGGATTTGGTATGATAACGCCGCCGTTTTCTCTTTCATAGTCGGAAAAATTTATTTTAAAATTTTCATCAACGGGGATTGTTTGATACGGAATTTTAAATAATTTACACCATACAGGATAAAAACTATATGTAATATCGGGAAAAAACACAGGCTTTTTTGAACAGAAAAATGACTGAAAGGCAATGGCTATAACATCATCGGAGCCGTTTGCAACAAACACATTTTCAGGTTTGACGCCGTAAAAGTCTGCTATTGATTTTTTAAGACTGTTTGAGTTTGCGTCGGGATAAAATTTCAGTTTTTCACAATCAAAGTTTTTAAACATTTCTATTGATTTCGGAGAAGGCGGGTAGGGATTTTCATTTGCGTTCAGTTTTATGATGTTTTTATTTTTGCTTTGTTCTCCGGGAGTGTACGGAGTGATTTTTCGTAAATTTTCTTTCCATTTTTCCATAAAATCACCTCTTTGGTAGTTTAGCATATTAAAGTAATAAAGTCAATAACTGTACGGTTTTTTTCTCTTTATATTTTTTAAAATCATTATAAGTTGTATTAAAATACGGTGTATGCTAAAATGTTTTCGGAGGTTGAAAATATGGAAATTCACAACATTATCATTATTTTGCTTTTAGTTGCAGTTGCCGTGATAGGAATTGCAAACTTGATAAAAAAACCGAAAACTGAAAAAGACGAGAGATTGGAGTTACTTAACAGTAATATCAACAACTTGTCAAATGCCGTGAACTCGGGTTTGTCGAATATGGCACGGCAAAGTTATAAACAAAATCTTGAAATATCTGAAAACATTAATAATAAGTTGGACACTATAAGAGTTGCAAATGTTCAGCAGGGAGAAGATATTTCAAAAAAAGTAAATGACGCCGTTCAATCACTTCAGCAAAGCAACGAAAAGAAACTTGAGGAAATGAGAAAAACAGTTGACGAAAAACTGAACGAAACATTAAATCAAAGGATAGGCTCGAGTTTTAAAGCCGTTTCGGAACAACTTGAAAATGTTTATAAATCGCTTGGAGAAATGCAAAAACTTTCAAACGGCTTGACAGATAATGTGCAGGGATTGTCGAGAATTTTGACTAATGTTAAATCAAGGGGTACTTGGGCAGAAGTGCAGCTTGAAAATATTTTGAACGAGACCATACCGTCTATGTATGATAAAAATGTTCAGACAAATTTAAAGTACGATGGCAGAGTAGAGTTTGCAGTAAGAATACCGAATAGTGAAAATAATGAGATTGTGTATTTGCCAATAGACTCAAAGTTCCCTATGGAAGACTATGCAAGGCTTTCGGCATTTGCTGAAAACGGAGATTTGCAAGGTGTTGAATCTGCGAAAAAGGCACTTGAAGCAAGAGTAAAAAATGAAGCAAAACAAATTAAAAAATATATAGCTCCTCCTTATACTACACCGTTTGCCATTCTCTATTTGGCAACAGAAGGCCTGTATTCCGAAATTGCATCTTCCAAAAACGGAATTGCAGAGCAACTTCAAAAGGATGGTATAATGATAGCTGGTCCGTCAACTGTTACGGCACTTCTCAATTCTTTGGCAATGGGATTTAGAACTATTGCAATCAATCAAAAAGCGAACGAAGTTTGGAAAGTTCTCGGCGCTGCAAAAACACAGTATTTGAAGTTTGCAGAGTTGCTTGAAAAGGCAAAGAAAAAAATAGACGACGCAGGCAAAGTTATCGACGACGCAGAAAAGAGAAACGACATTATCCAAAAAAATCTCAAAAGTGTTGAGAGTTTGGAACAAAATCAAAGCAATGATGTTTTAGGTATTGAAGAAATGGAAATTTTATGATATTATAAATGTAGTATTTTGTATGTATTTTTACAAAGGAGGCAATTATGTATCAGTTTTTAACACTTGATATGGGTACTTGGATTGATTCAACTTTTCACAGTTTTGACTATTCTGTTTTTGAGTTTTTTCACAGTATTCAAAGTTCGGTAATGACGGCAATCGCAAACTTTTTTACTTGCTTCGGCGATGAGTTTTTTATCATTCCAATGCTTGTATTGGGATTGGTGCTATGCTTGTTTAAGAAAACAAGAAAGTATGGATTTGCAGTTTTCATTTCTATTTTAATAGGTACATTGATTACAAATGTCATTTTAAAACCGCTTGTATTCAGGGCAAGACCGTATGTTACCCTTGCAGACGATGTTTTCTATCAGTGGTACTCAAATGTAGGTGCTTTGGTAGAGAGCGACAGAAGTTTCCCGAGCGGACATACAACAGGAGCTTTTGAAATTGCAGTTTCCATTGCACTTTGTTTGAGAAGTGACGGCAAAAAGGCATGGAGCTTTTTACCCGTGTTTGTCGCAATCGGTACGGGACTTTCACGAATCTATTTGATGGTGCATTATCCGACCGATGTTATTGCAGGTGTTGTTGTCGGAACTTTTGCAGGCGTTTGCGGTTTCCTTATTGCAAGGGCAATTATGAAAAGTCTTGAGGCAGAAAAAAATAAGTGTTCAAGAAAATTTAACCAATTTGACGCTGCAAAAGCATTTAAAAAATCATAAAAAAACGGACTCAACAGAGTCCGTTTTTTAGAGTTCGTTTTTTATTCAAGTATTTGTAAATTCAGTTCTTGAAGTGTAATGTTTGTATCAATTAGACTGTCGCCTTTTTGAAGGGAATATAAAATTGCACAGTCCCGTTTGTCCCTGACATATAGTTCTGCTAAACAAAAAGACTTTAAAATTGATTGCATTTCTTTAGTCGTGGCGTTCATACCGAAACCGAGCATAATTATTTTGTCTCTTGACGGATGACTTTTAACGCCTGAAAAAATTTGATAGGCATAAGTTTTATCGAGATTTGATTTATTTATAACTTCTTTTTTGTTTAGATTTTTGCTTTCGATTATTTTTTGAAGCAGTATGCAGGGATTATCTGCAATTAAGTTGTCTTTTTCGTCATTTACAAATTTGAAAATGTTTTTTTCATCTTTGAGCAGTTCAAGCAATTCACTTGTTGTTTTATTCATAGATATTGTCCTTTCAAAAATACAGTACTTATGATAGAATAAACTTGAAAAAAAATCAAGAGGTATGTTAGTTTTGGATAAAGAAGAAAAAATTAGATTGTGGAGCTTTAATGAAATAAAACCGTTGAGCAAAAATTCTGTTTTAGTGGAAAATGAATTTAACGGAGTTATAATGGTAAAAAAAGTTTTGTCCGATGACGCTGTTTCGGTTTACGAAAAGGCTAAAAATCTCAATTGTCGAAATATTGCAAAAGTATATGATGTTGAAATGTGCGACGGTAATTTTTGTGCATTGTGCGAATATGTCAGCGGAATAACCATAAGCAATTTGGTCGAGTGTAAAACTGTTGACAATGATATTTTTAATAAAATTATGCTTTCTGTTTTTAATGCTCTTGATTGTTTGCACGCAGAAAACATTATTCACAGAGATATTAAACCGCAAAACATTGTTTTAAGCAATGACGGAGTAATAAAAATTATAGACTTGGGAATATCACGAGTTGTAAAAAATGAAAAGTGTCAGGATACAAATATTTTGGGAACAGTCGGGTTTGCGGCTCCCGAACAGTTCGGTTTCGGTCAAAGCGACTCAAGAACAGATATATATTCTTTAGGCGTATTGATGAACTATTTACTTGAAAAAACTATGCCTTGTGAAAAATTGCACAACGGTATGTACAGGAATATTATATTGAAATGTACAAATCAAAATCCAGATATGCGATATACTGATATTTCGCAGTTAAGAAATGATTTTTTGAGTGTAAACGGTGTTTATAATGCATATAAACTGCCTGAAAAAGTTGTTGAGGACAATAACAAAAAAAGTAAATTTGAAAAGTTTATATTATCAATTCCGTTGATAAAAGAAGACAAACCGTCAAGTGTTATTTCGTCGTTGCTGTTTCACTCAACTGTCATTCTTTTAATCTATGCCTTTTCTCAATACTATATAGGTAATTTTATAGGTGTTGTCGGAAATATATGTTTTGTGGTTTTCGGAATATTAATACCGTACTTGGTCGGTTTTGATGTAGGCGGTGTTTTCAGTAAATCTCCGCTAATAAAAAATATCAACCCTAAAAACAAAAAGATAGTAAAAACATTTATAATTTCATTTTGCTATGTAATTGTGTTTTCTGTAATTATTTTTGTACCGTCAAGCTATGTAAATTTATAGTATGCTGTCAGCATAACAAAAAAATCCCTGTTATGATAAAATAATTGTCATAACAGGGATTTTTTTACAATCTTTTTTCGATTTCTGCAATAATCTCGCTCATTTTTATGCCGAGAGCGTTTGAAATTTTGTACAGTGTTTCAAGAGTTGGTTTTCGTTCGCCTCGCTCAATGGCACTTAAATGTGAGCGACCTATATCTGCAAGACCGCTTAAAACTTCTTGTGAAAGTCCCTTTTTTCTTCTGAATTCAGAAATAACATTTCCGACTATATATGGGTCGAGTGTGGGCTTGAACATATAATCACCTCATATATAGTTTATGTTAAATACTATCTTCTTATGACTACATATGTTGACAAATAAACACTTATGTGTTAATATTTATGTAAACTAATATAGTTTTGTATTTAATTTCAAGTTTTAATTAAGTATAAGTAATTTTTAAAAAGAAAAAACGGTATCGAAAGAAATGAATACAAAGATGAGTTTCTGATATTTCGTGCCGAAAATAAAAATAATTCATATATTAAAGGAGAAAAAATTATGAAAATTTGCAGTAAATGCGGTACACAAAACGATGACAATGCTCAGTTTTGCTCAAAATGCAATGCACCTTTTGAAAACGGTGTTGTAAACGGCGGATATGTTCCTAACAATCAAGCACCTGTTTCACAACCACCGAAAAAGAAAATGCCTGCATGGAAAATAGTTCTTATAGTTCTTGCTTGTTTAATCGGCTTGGGAATTGTCAGCAGTTTCTTCTCTTCAGGCGACAGTGATAGCAGTGAAACAACAAATAAAGAAACATCGTCAACTGCAGTATCGACAGAAAAAGAAACAAAGTCAGAAGGATTTGATAATTTTGACATTAAAGTTAAATCTGCGAAAATTACAAAAGACTATGAGGGTAAAAAAACACTTATAGTTACATATACTTTTACTAACAATGCTGATGACCCACAGTCTTTTTATGTAACTGTAGATGACCATGCATATCAAGACGGTATTGAACTCAATCCTGCTTTTGTTGTAGAAGGTTATAATGAAGATAATCAAACGAAAGAATTGCAAAAAGGTAAATCATTAGATGTTGAGCAGGCTTATGTTCTTAACGACAATGAAACACCTGTAGAAATTACCATTAAAGAACTCATTAGTTTTTCAGATAAACAAATGACTTTTACAATTGACTTAAAATAATAAAAAAAGGGACTTCATTCGAAGTCCCTTTTTTCAATTAATTGCATATTAACAAACCGTAGCCTGATTTTCTTCTGTAAATGATTTTGGTTTCACTGTCAACACCGAGATAAACAAAGAAATTGTGTCCGAGCATTTCCATTTGAACTATTGCTTCATCGTCTGTCATTACCTGCGGAGAAATTTCTTTTGTTCTGTTTATGGCAGTTGATGAGTAGTCAAATTCATCAAAGTTTTCCATTGAAATTTCTTCTTCGTCAAGTGGAGCAACTGCCTGTGCAATTTCGTCTATCGCAACTTTTCTCTTTTTGTCGTTGAAGTATGTTTTTAACTTGCGAAGTTTTCTTTTAAAGTCATCTACTGCCATATCAATAGACGGCTCGATTTTTTCTGCGACTGCTTCGCCTTTAATGAATGAGCCGATATATTTTACGGTTATATCACACTTATAGCCGTCTTTTACTTTTGAAAGTGTTACATTAAACGCTGCGTTGTCCGGAAGCATTTTTTCAACTCTTTTAAGTTCTTTTTCTATACCGTCTTTTGCGCCTTGTTTCAGGTCAAAACCTCTTGCTGTAATGTTAATCATAAAATTGCCTCCTATACGGCACTGCCGTAATTTATTCAAAAAAGGGTAAAAATACTCCTATTTTGTATTTTTATTATACTACAAGAGATTGCATTTTTCAATAATCTTTGGTAAAATTAACAAAGTTGTTATAATTTGAAAAGGTTGTGGAATTGTGCCGATTTTTACAAGAACTATAAATCTTATAGGTGAGAAAAATTTTGAAAAATTACAAAAGTCGCATGTAATGATATTCGGTTGTGGTGGCGTAGGCTCGTACGCAGTAGAGGCGATTGCCCGTGCAGGTGTGGGCGAAATTACCGTCATAGACAGCAAAACCGTCGGTGTTTCAAATATCAACAGGCAACTTGTTGCATATAATTCGACTGTCGGTAAAAATAAGGTTGATGTTGAAAAAGAGCGTATAGCAGACATTAACCCCGATTGTGTTGTGAATACCGTAACGGAATTTTTTGATGAAAATTCAAGCCTTTCACTTGATTGCGATTACATAGTTGACGCTATTGACAGTGTGCCGTCAAAAATATTTCTTGTGCAAAAGGCGATGGAAAAAGGAATACCTGTCATTTCTTCAATGGGTACGGGTAACAAAATGTGCCCTGAAATGCTTGAAATTTCCGACATTTCAAAAACTTCTGTTTGTCCGCTTGCAAAAAAAATGCGTCTTGAGTTGAGAAAAAAAGGAATTAAGCATTTAAAAGTAGTGTACTCAAAGGAAATTCCTGTCGTGAAGTGTATCCCGCCTGCAAGTAATTCTTTTGTTCCCGCTGCGGCAGGTTTGCTTCTCGCATCGGTTGTTGTAAGAGATTTAATCGAAAAAGATTAGTTTTAATATTTATGGTATTATTTATAGTATAAAGATAAAAAACAGTCCGCAGAGTGTAAATTCTGCGGACTGTTTTATTTTATCCGTATATCTATTTGAGTAATATATTCATCTATTGAAGTTATTGAAGTTTCGTTTATTCCGACTTCATAAGAATAATCGTCAAGTTCTATATTGTTTTCTTTTGCAAATTTAAGCATTTTTTTGTAAACATTCGGTATTTTATCCCACGAACCTACATTGTACGCTCTTAAATATTTACCTTTAGGTATGACTTTTATACCTTTTTTTGAATTTATAACAGGAACACTTACAAATATTCCATAGTATTTTTCAAAATTTTCGTTATATAAATTATCGACTGAAATTACAGCCCCGTATGTTGCGTTATCCAATCGTTGTATGTTGTGTTTTTTTACTTCTTTAATTATTGAACCTATTTCTTTTTCATTCGGGTCGCTGTTTTTTGTTTTTAAAACAATCAAATTCTGCTTTTCTTTTTCAATAATTTGTATTTCATTTAAATCGCTGTTTAAAATGTATTCAATATCGCTTTTTTGCTTTATCATTGACTTTTTTATTTTTTGAAGTCGTGATATTTCAAGGCTGAGTGCGTCTATTTCATAAGATAAAATATTTTTTAAATTTTCTGCCGAACGGTTTTGTATATATTGCTTTATTGTTTTGAGCGGTATGTTTAAATCTTTCATCATTAAAATGATTTCAAGTGTTTTGCTTTGGTAATATGTGTAATATCGGTAACCGTTTTCTTTTATTATTGCAGGCTTGAATAAATCTATTTGTCATACCACATAAGCGTCTTTTTATTTATGCCGTGAAGCGACGCAAATTGACCTATTGTAAAAAGAGTTGTTTCGTTGTTAAACATTTTTTTAAATTCCCCCTTGACATTACAGTAACTGTACGGTTTATTATATTACTTGTCAGAGAAAATATCAACTGAAATTATTAAAAGGAAGGTAAATTTTTATGGAAAATTTAAAAAACAAAGTAATAATAAGAGATTTAAGTGAAAGAGATTTTGAAGATATTGAAAATATCATTGCAGACACTTGGCATTATAATGATTTTTGCACAAAAAACAATGCTCAAAAACTATCAAGAATTTTTCTTTACAGTTGTTTGGACAAAAGAAGTTTTGCTCAAGTTGCAGAATTAGACGGAAAAGCAGTCGGCATTATTATGGGCAGACATGATGATTCTTATAAAAAGAGTTTTAAATATAAATTAAAGTCTGTATCACAAATTATTTCATTGGTAAGTACAAAGTCAGGCAGAAAGGCTGCAAAAATATTTTTGGGCGTTAACGGAACCGATAACGAATTATTAAAAGAAACAAAAAGCAAATATGACGGTGAAGTTGTGTTTTTTGCAGTAGATAAAGATTGCAGAGGATACGGAGTAGGTAAATCTTTATTTAACACTTTTAAAAATTATATGAAACAAAAAAAGGCGAACAATTTCTTTTTGTTTACAGACACTTCGTGCAACTATAAGTTCTATGAACATCAAAATTTAGTAAGGCGTGGTCAGAAAAATGTTAAGGTTGAAGTTAACGGAAAACAAGAAGATATGCAGTTTTTCATATACGAGGGCAATATATAAATTTTTAATAAACTGAATTTTGCGTAATTGTACAAAAAACGACTTTGAATTTACATTATATTTATAAATAATATTTTTTTAGATTGATGTTTTTCTATTGAATGTTTGAAAATTATGCTTTATAATACTAAATTGAAGAAATTCGGATTTCTTATAATGATTTAATGAGGGAAGCATAAATAATGTATTCTAAATTCAGAAAAACAAAAATCATTTGTACTGTCGGACCTGCGACGGATAATGATGATGTAATGAAAAAACTTATGCAAAACGGTATGAATTGTGCAAGATTCAATTTTTCTCACGGCGATTACAATGAACACCGAAAAAGATTTGAGCAGATTGAAAAATTGAGAAATGAATTGGGACTGCCTATTGCTACAATGCTTGATACAAAAGGACCGGAAGTAAGAACCGGACTTTTCAAAGACGGCTATGCTATATTGAAAAAAGGCTCGAAGTTCACTTTGACTACCGAAGATGTTGAAGGAAACTCGGAAATTTGTTCCGTGACATACGAAAATCTTCCGAAAGAAGTGAAAACAGGCTCGTTTATTTTAGTTGATGACGGTCTTATTTCTCTTGAGGTTACAGGTACAGATGATAAAAATGTTTATTGCAAGGTGCTTGACGGAGGAATGATAAAGAACAGAAAAGGTATCAATGTTCCGAATGTTACTCTTGCAATGCCGTATCTCAGTCAAAAAGATATATCAGACCTTCAGTTCGGAGCCGAGATGAAGTTTGATTATATTGCGGCTTCATTCGTAAGAACTGCGGCAGATATTGATTATTTGAGAAATTTCACAAAATCACTCGGTTGGCAAAATGTCAGAATTGTTGCTAAAGTTGAAAACGGCGATGCTATTAAGAATATAGACGAAATCATTAAAGCGGCAGACGGTATAATGGTTGCACGAGGCGATCTTGGTGTTGAAGTTCCGTTTGAAAAAATACCGAGCATACAAAAGAAAATTATTAAAAAGTGTGCTGACGCAGGTAAACATGTAATTACGGCTACACAGATGCTTGACTCTATGATTAACAACCCAAGACCTACAAGAGCAGAGATTACCGACGTTGCAAATGCAGTTTATGACGGTACTTCGGCGATAATGCTCAGCGGTGAAACCGCCGCAGGTAAAAATCCCGTTGAGGCAGTTCGTGTTATGGACGCTATTGCAAGAGCTGCCGAAAGTGAGATTGATTACAAACAAAACTTTGAAGTCGGAAGTCTTGATTTTGAAAGAGATATAACAAGTGCTATTTCACACGCAACTGTTACAACTGCACACGATTTGAATGCAAGTATCATCACGGTTACAAAATCGGGCATCACTGCAAGAAGTATATCAAAATACAGACCTGAAAGCGTTATTATAGGATGTACTACAAGCGATGTCGTGTTCAGACAAATGAATTTGTCTTGGGGTATTGTGCCTGTTATGTGTGAAGAAAAAAACAATACAGACGAACTTTTCAATCACGCAGTTGAAGTAAGTCTTGCCAATAATCTTATAGAAAAAGGCGATGCAGTCGTAATCACTGCAGGCGTTCCTCTCGGTCAGGCTGGCACAACTAATATGTTAAAAGTTCAACAAATACAGTAATAGTGTCTAATAAAAGTCTTTGTGCATGGTATTTTGTACAGAGACTTTTATTTTTGTGTAAAATGTACAAAAATATTAAATTGATTTTATTCAAAATATCTGCTTAACAGAAATTTAATTGTTTATTCATTATTGACCGAGTGTCGAAAATAATGTATATTTATAATTAGAATTTGACAAATGGTTATATTATGCCAAAATTATGCCAAAAATTCATTAAATAACGGAGGAAAAACAAATAATGAAAAAGAAATTTACAAAAATCCTCTCTGTTGTTCTTGCAGTTGCAATGATTACAGCTTGTTTTGCAGCTTGCTCAAAGAAAAACGCAGATAAGGATACAAGCGCAAACACAACCATTAAAATCGGTTCAATCGGACCGCTTACAGGCGACAATGCACTTTACGGCCTTGCAGTACAGCACGGTGCTCAGCTTGCAGTAGATGAAATCAATGCGGCAGGCGGTATCAACGGTGTACAAATTGAGTTCAAAATGGAAGACGACCAAGCTGATACGGAAAAATCAGTAAACGCATACAACTCACTTAAAGACTGGGGTATGCAAATGCTTATGGGTACAGTTACAAGTACGGCTTGTATAGGTGTTGCAGAAGAAACATATAACGATAAGATGTTTATGCTTACACCGAGCGGCACAGCAGTTGATTGTGTAAAATACGACAATGCTTTTCGTATTTGCTATTCTGACCCTAACCAAGGCAGTGCTTCGGCTGACTATATTGCTGAACAAGGTCTTGCTAAAAAGATTTTTGCTATTTATGACAGTTCAAACGCTTATTCAGCAGGTATTTATGAGAAGTTCTATTCACAGGCTCAGGCAAACGGTCTTACAGTAGAGTCCGCTTCATTTACGGCAGACAGCAACAAAGACTTCAGTGTTCAGCTTCAGCAGGCTAAAACTTTTGGTGCAGAACTCATTTTCCTTCCTATTTATTTTTCAGAGGCTTCTTTAATTCTTACTCAGGCTTCAAAACTCGGTATGGATGTTAAGTTCTTTGGTTGTGACGGACTTGACGGTATTTTAAGTGTTCAAAACTTTGACACTTCTCTTGCAGAAGGCGTAATGCTTCTCACACCTTTCGCTGCAATTTCTGAAGATGAAAAAACTCAAAAATTTGTTGATGACTACAAAAAAGCATACAACAATGAAGTTCCGATTCAGTTTGCGGCAGACGCTTATGATGCAATTTATGCTATCAAAGCAGCAGCAGAAAAAGCAGCAATCAAACCGACTATGCAGGTTGATGAAATCTGTGAGGCAATGAAAAAGTCAATGCTTGAAATTGAGTTAGACGGTCTTACAGGTAAAATGACTTGGAACGCAGACGGCGAACCAAACAAAGAACCTAAGGGTATGATTATTAAAAACGGTCAATATGTTGCTATGTAACAGTTGATTTTATTATCCGAGTCGGGACAAAATTGTCCCGACTTTTTTTGCTTTAAATACAGATAATTGATAATTTCAATTTTTTTACTGTTTTTTTATTGCAATATTATAAGATATTTTGTTATTTTTGTATATTGTCTAAATTATTATATTATGATATACTATTTAAACATTACTTATTTAAAGTTTTAATATGTTAAATCGTGTGAATTTTTTGCAACACTAAAACAGAAAAGGAGAGTGTAAATTTGGAATTTTTATCCTATTTAATTACCGGAATAAGTCTCGGCAGTATATATGCAATCATTGCCCTAGGCTATACAATGGTTTACGGTATTGCAAAAATGCTTAACTTTGCACACGGCGATGTAATAATGGTAGGTGCTTTCGTAGTTTATTACGCTTGCAGCGGTGCAAATATAAATCCTGTCATTGCCGTGATTATTTCAATGGCAGTTTGTACTTTGCTCGGCGTCATTATTGAACGACTTGCATACAGACCTTTGAGAAGTGCAACACCTCTTGCAGTTTTGATTACTGCAATCGGCGTAAGTTATTTATTGCAAAACACGGCTCTTCTTATGTTCGGAGCAAATACAAAGTCTTTCACTTCAGTAATAAAAATTCCTGCTTTAAAATTGGCAGGAGGAGAACTTGTCATTACAGGTGAAACAATCGCTACAATTTTGATTTGTATATTGATTATGATTTCACTTACTTTTTTTGTAAACAAAACAAAACCCGGCAGAGCTATGCTTGCAGTTTCGGAAGATAAGGGAGCTGCACAACTTATGGGCGTAAATGTAAACGGTACTATTGCTATGACTTTTGCAATAGGTTCTGCTCTTGCAGCCGTTGCAGGTGTTCTTCTTTGTTCTGCATATCCGACTCTTACTCCTTATACAGGTGCAATGCCGGGTATAAAGGCGTTCGTTGCCGCAGTATTCGGCGGTATCGGTTCAATTCCCGGTGCTATGGTAGGCGGTATTCTTCTCGGCATTATCGAGTGCTTCGGAAAAGGATATATTTCATCTCAACTTGCAGACGCTATTGTGTTTGCTTCACTTATAATTGTTCTTGTTGTTAAACCGACGGGTATATTCGGCAAGAAAATTACAGAAAAGGTTTAAGGAGGTGCGTAATATAATGGCTAATTTTAAAACACCTCTTAAAAAGAGTGAAAAAAATAATCTTATAACATACGCACTTCTGATTTTGACATTTATCATTGTGCAATCTTTAAATGCAACAGGCAATGTTTCAAGCCTTGTTGAAGGACTTTTAGTTCCTCTTTGTGTATATGTAATTGCCGCTGTTTCTTTAAATCTCACAGTAGGCGTACTTGGAGAACTCAGTCTCGGACACGCAGGGTTTATGTGCGTCGGTGCATTTTCAAGTTCTTTTTTCTCCGTATGTACAAGGCAGATAATAACAGTTGATTGGCTTAGATTTATTATCGCTATTTTTATAGGCGGTTTGGTTGCGGCAATTTTCGGATTGCTTATAGGCATTCCCGTTCTTCGTTTGAGAGGCGACTATCTTGCAATCGTTACACTTGCATTCGGCGAAATTATTAAAAATGTAATGAATGTTTTGTATGTGGGCGTTGACTCTCACGGTATTCATTTCTCAACTACAAGTTCTATGGCACTCGGTCTTGAACCCGACGGCAGAGTAATCATCAACGGTGCGCTCGGTATTACGGGTACTCCTAAGGACTCAAACTTTGTTATAGGTTTTATACTTGTGTTAATCACAGTTTTTGTTACTCTCAATCTTATAAATTCAAGAGCGGGCAGAGCAATTATGGCTATCAGAGATAACAGAATTGCAGCTGAATCACTTGGTATAAACATTACAAAATACAAACTTTATGCTTTTATCATCTCTGCATTTTTCGCAGGAATTGCAGGCGTTTTGTATTCGCACAACCTTTCAAGTTTAACTGCTACAACAAACAACTTTGGTTACAATATGTCTATTTCGATACTCGTATTTGTTGTTCTCGGCGGTATCGGAAATATCAGAGGTTCTGTGATTGCGGCAATCGTGCTTACGCTTCTTCCCGAAGTGCTGCGTTCTCTCAACGATTACAGAATGCTTATTTATTCAATCGTTCTTATTCTTATGATGCTCTTCTCATCAAGTCCGCAAATGATTGCACTTCGTGAAAAGTATTCATTAAAGAAAATATTCAACAAAAAAGAAAAAAATAAAAAGGAGGCTGCTGAATAATGGCTGTTCTTGAAACAAAAAATCTTTCTATTTCATTCGGTGGCCTTAAAGCAGTAGATAATTTCAATCTTAAAATTGAAAAAGGTCAGCTTTACGGACTTATCGGTCCCAACGGTGCAGGTAAAACTACTGTTTTTAACTTGCTTACAGGCGTTTATAAACCTACTCAGGGTACAATTCTTCTTGACGGAGAAGATATTACGGGCAAAAAAACGATAGATATTAACAAAGCAGGTATAGCAAGAACTTTCCAAAATATCAGACTTTTCAACAATTTGAGCGTTCTTGACAATGTTAAAGCAGGTTTGCACAATGAGTATAAGTACAGCGTTTTGTCGGGAGTTCTTAAGTTGCCGTCTTATTTCAAAAAAGAGGCTGCAATGAATAAAGAAGCGCTTGAACTTCTTAAAGTTTTTGACCTTGATAAAGAGGCTGATTTTCTTGCACGAAATCTTCCGTACGGTAAACAAAGAAAACTCGAAATAGCAAGAGCGCTTGCAACAAGACCGAAACTTTTGCTTCTTGACGAACCTGCGGCAGGTATGAACCCAAATGAAACGCAGGAATTGATGGATACAATCAAGTTTGTCAGAGATAAGTTCGATATGACTATATTGTTAATTGAACACGATATGCGACTTGTTTCGGGAATATGTGAAGAACTTACCGTTCTTAATTTCGGTCAGGTTCTTGCAAGCGGTGAAACTTCAACTGTACTTAATAATCCTGAAGTTATTACTGCATATCTCGGCGAATAAGGAGGAAAAAATATGGCACTTCTTGAAGTTTCAGATTTAAAAGTATATTATGGTGTTATACAGGCGATTAAAGGTATATCGTTTGAAGTTAATCAGGGTGAAGTTGTTGCACTTATCGGTGCTAACGGTGCAGGTAAAACAACTACTTTGCATACTGTATCGGGACTGTTGCCTGCAAAAGAAGGAAAAATTATTTTTGACGGCAAAGATATATCAAAAGTTCCGGCTCATAAAATAGTTTCAATGGGTATGGCTCATGTGCCTGAAGGTAGAAGAATTTTCCAGGAACTCTCTGTTCTTGAAAATCTTAAACTCGGTGCATATACAAGAAAAAATAAAGCTGAAATAGCTGAATCCATCGAGATGGTTTACGATAAATTCCCAAGACTTAAAGAAAGAAAAAATCAAGTTGCGGGTACTCTTTCGGGCGGCGAACAGCAGATGCTTGCTATGGGTCGTGCTTTGATGAGTAAACCGAGAATTATACTTATGGACGAACCGTCTATGGGACTTTCTCCTCTTCTTGTTTCGGAAATTTTTGAAATCATTAAAGAAATACGAAACAGCGGAACAACAGTGCTTTTGGTAGAACAAAATGCAAAAAAGGCACTCTCTATTGCCGACCGTGCTTATGTTCTTGAAACGGGAAACATAACTCTTTCGGGCGACGCTTCAAAACTTATCAATGACGAGTCAATCAAAAAAGCATATCTCGGAGAATAAATACATTAAGGAGATGTATTTTTATGGATAACTATGTAATTACTATTGCAAGAGGATACGGCAGCGGCGGACGAACAATCGGAAAGCAACTTTCCGAGAAACTCGGTATTCCGTTTTATGACAGAGATTTAATCTATCTTGCTTCAGAGGAAAGCGGTATCAATATCAAACTTTTCGGAAAAGCAGACGAAAGAATAGAAAAAGGATTGTTTTCGTCCATTCCGAAGCCGTACGACGGCAAACTTATTCCTCCTGAAAGCAGTGACTTTGTGTCCGACCAAAACATTTTTAATTATCAGGCGAAAATCATCAAAGATTTAGCCGAGAAAGGTCCGTGTATTATAATAGGAAGATGCGCAGATTTCATACTTAAAGATATGGAAAATGTTTTAAAAGTTTTTGTTTGGGCACCGTTTGATAAGTGCGTTGACACAGTTTGTGAACTTCAGTCTATTTCTAAAAAAGACGCTGAAAAGAAGATTAAAACAATTGACCGTCATCGCAGTAATTATTATAAACACTATACAGGCCGCAGTTGGCAGGACTATTCAAACTATGATATTTGTCTTAACAGTGAAAAACTCGGCTTTGATAAAACTTGTGATGTTATAATTGATTATCTTAATACGGTAAAAAAATAATACGGTAAAAATATTTTTAAAAGCCACTTTTTAAAGTGGCTTTTTCTTTACATATTTTGATGTATATTATATAATATACAAAACAAATGAACTAAGAAAACTATTATTATAAAAACGGAGTCAGTTTATGAGCGATATGCTTGATACGGTTGAGGGAATTATAGAAAGTATTGCTTACAAAAACGAAGAAAACGGCTATATTGTTTTTGAAATCAGCACAGAAGACGAAGCAGTTACCGTTGTCGGATATACTATGTCGGCAGAAGTCGGAGAAAATGTTGTGTGCAGAGGCGAATGGGTATATCATCATTCGTACGGAAGACAGTTTAAGGCTGAAACCATAACAACATCTATGCCTGCCGATGAAGTCGGAATTTTAAAGTGTCTGTCAAGCGGAATGATTAGCGGAATAGGCAGACAAACAGCAGAAAAAATTGTTGAACGCTTTGGCGACAAAACATTTGACATAATAGAAAACGACCCTGAACGACTTACCGAAATTAAAGGAATTACTCGTAAAAAAGCACATAAATTCAGTGAACAGTACAAGCAAAAATTTATAAATAACACGGAACTTGAGGTATTGAAACACTATGGTCTCAAGTATGACGAAGCAATAAAAATTTTTAAAACATACGGTCTTGAAGCAAAAGAAATTTTGATGACCGACCCCTATGTTTTTTATATAGACGGTTTTATAAAATATGAGAGAGCAGAGATAATCGCAGGAGATATTTTCGGTGAAAACTATGTTGCCGATTCACAGTATGTTGCAAGTGTCATTTATGTTATTCGTCACAATCTTGAAATGAACGGTCATACCTGTATTCCGAGAAAAAAGATTATCAAGCCTTGTATTTCTTTGCTTGATTGTAATGAAGACGCCGTTGAAATTGCAATAGATGAGTGTATTGAACAAAATCAGATTGTAAGTAAAATTGTTGACGGCGAAGAACGATTGTTTTTGCCGAAAATCTATGATTGCGAGTTAAACATTGCAGACAGATTGAAAACAATAAAAAGAATATCGCCAACACCGATTGAAATTGACAAAACAGAAATAAATACTTTTGAATTGTCAAACGGAATTGAGTTTGATGAAAAACAGAGAAAGGCTATTGAAACAGCCGTAAAAAAAGGACTCATGATTTTGACAGGAGGTCCCGGTACGGGTAAAACGACTACTGTAAAAGGTATCATTACACTTTTGAAAAACAGAGATTTAGATGTTTGCCTTGCCGCTCCTACGGGCAGAGCTGCCAAAAGAATGACGGAACTTACGGGATTTGAAGCAAAGACTGTCCATCGTTTGCTTGAAGTTGAATACAGGGAAAATGACGGTCATAAGTTTGTACACAATTTAAGAAATCCGCTTGAAACCGACGCAGTCATTCTTGATGAAGTTTCTATGATAGATGTTACTTTGTTTTCTGCTTTGCTTGACGCTTTACCGATGGGCTGCCGTCTTATTATGGTCGGTGATAACGACCAGTTGCCGCCTGTCGGCGAAGGAAATGTGCTTGCAGATTTGATTAAAAGCGATTTTATAGATGTTATACGACTTGACAAAGTTTTTCGTCAGGCACAAAAAAGTTTGATTGTTATGAATGCTCATACAATTGTTAACGGCGAAATGCCCGAACTGAATGTTAAAAACAGTAACTCGGATTTCTTTTTTTCACAGGAAAATTCTCCTTATAAAGCACCGTACAAAGTTGCAGACTTTGTTACAAGAAGAATACCGTCCGGCTTTGGCTTTGACCCCATAAAAGATATTCAGGTGCTTTGTCCGTCTAAAAAAGGCGATGCCGGAACTGAAATGATAAATCATATTTTGCAGGAACAGTTAAATCCGCCGTCAAAAAATAAAAAGCAAAAAGTTTTTAAAGGCTATGTTTTGCGTGAGGGCGACAGAGTTATTCAAACAAAAAACAACTATGATTTAGTTTGGTTCAACGGCGAAAAAACAGGAATGGGTATTTTTAACGGCGAAATAGGAATTTTGCAAAGCATTGACTTGGAAAACGATATTATAAATGTCGTGTTTGATGATTATGAGGCAATGTATTCTTCAAAAGATATTCAGGATTTGGAACTCGCCTATGCAATGACGGTGCATAAAAGTCAGGGTTCCGAGTTTGATGCAGTTGTTATGCCTGTTGTGAGTGTGCCGAATAAATTGTGTTACAGAAATTTGTTCTATACGGGCGTTACAAGGGCAAAAAAACTTCTTGTTCTTGTCGGTACACAGGAACAAATTAAAAAATTGGTAGATAATAATAAAAAAAGTATGCGTTACAGTGCACTTAATTACTTTTTATCTGTTGACAACGAGAGTGTTTTTAAGTAGCATAGTAATATATTAAATAAGTGAAACAGGTAATTTTATGTTTGGATTTGATTTGGGTATAGACCTTGGTACATCTTCTCTTGTTATAGCAATGCCGGGTAAAGGCATAGTTCTTAACGAGCCTTCCTACATTGCTTACAATGTTGAAGATGAAAAAATGATATATGCAGGAAAAAGAGCCTACTATTTGCAAGGCAGAGAGCCGCAAGGTGTTCAAGTTGCTCAACCGTTAAAAGACGGTGTAATAGGCTCATATAAACTTACGGAAAAAATGCTTTCATTTTTTATGGACAAAGTAATAGGCAAGACGATTTTTCGTCCGAGAGTAGTTGCTTGTGTTCCGTCCGTTACGACCGATGTTGAAAAGCGTACTATCATTTCAGTTTTGATAAATGCAGGTGCAAGAAGTGTCTGCCTTATAGAAGAGCCTTTGGCTGCCGCTTTCGGTTCAGATGTTGACCCGCTTCAGCCGGGAGGAATTTTTGTAATAGATGTCGGCGGAGGTACAACCGACCTTGCAATAGTTTCAGGCGGCAGTATGGCACAAACGGAAACTATAAAAATTGCAGGTACGGACTTTGACGAAGAAATAGTAAAATATATGCGTTTGAAATACGGTATGAATATCGGTATAAGAACTGCCGAAGAAATCAAGAAAAACATAGGTTGTGCATATCCGAGAACCGAAAGAATTTATATGAACGCAAAAGGAAGCGATGTTAAAACAGGATTGCCGAAAGAAACAGAGATTACGGATATGGATATATACGATTGTCTGTTTCCTCTTATCGAAACAATAAAAGAGGGTGCGGTAAATATGTTTGAAAGAACTTCTCCTCAGCTTGTTTCGGATATAAGCCGTACCGGTATATTGCTCACGGGCGGAGGAGCGTTGATGTACGGCATGGATAAAATGTTTTCCGAAGTCTTGGGTATTGAAGCAAAGGTTGTGAAAGACCCACAGGAGTGTGTGGCAAAAGGAACAGGCATTGCCCTTACTAAAATGCATATCCTTGACGGATATGGCTATCGTTTCAAAACAAAAGAAGATGTCAGAATACGATAACATTAAACAAAATGTATTAACAAAATTATTTTAATGCCACTCGCAGAGTGGCGTTTTTTGAAAGGAGTTTGCAAGTGAACAGATTTTTTTACTATCATCCGTCTTGTGAATTCCTTTTTTTCTTTTTTGTAATATCGGTTTCAATGACGGTTAAAAATCCTTTTTTTCTTGCCGTATCATTTGTTTCTTCTTTTGCGTATCTTTTAAAACTTAAAGGTAAGTCGGCATTTTCCAAAATGTTTAAATTTATTTTGCCGTTGTTGATTGTTGTGACGGCTTTAAACGGCTTGACAAATACTTACGGTTTTACGGTTTTGTTTGAATTGCCGTGGGGAAACAGCGTTACGGCAGAGGCTTTGTTTTATGGGTTTTGTCAGGGACTTGTATTTACGAGTGTAATAATGTGGTTTATATGCTATAACGAAATTTTGACAAGTGAAAAGTTTTTGTATTTATTCGGAAAAATCTTTCCTAACATAACGCTTATGATTTCAATGATTTTGCGATTTATCCCTCATTTCAGTCAAAAATCGGAAGAGATACGACAGTCAAGACAAGGTGCAGGAATACAAAAAGAGAAAAAGACCGCAGAGTCTGTGGCAGTTTTTTCTGCACTTGTTTCATATTGTCTTGAGAGCAGTATTTCATTGTCTCTTTCAATGAAATCAAAAGGCTATCCGAGTGAAAAAAGAAAGCCGTATTGCAGATATAAGTTTAAGTCTAAAGATTTATGTTATATTTTAATCATTTCTGCAAATATTTTTGTGGTTTTGGTTTGTATCTTTTCTGGAAAAAGTATGTTTCTTTTTGAACCTGAATTGTATTTTGAAAATTCACTTCTTTTTGATTTGAGTTGCATTTGCTTTTTTGTAATTTGCATTTCACCACTTGTAATAGATTTAACGGAGGATTTAAAATGGCGTATATTGAAATTGAAAATGTAAGTTTTAAATATCCTCAGTCAAATGATTTTGCATTGAAAAATGTGAATTTGTCATTTGAACAGGGCAGCGTAAATCTCATTCTCGGAAAATCTGCAAGCGGAAAGTCAACTTTATTGAGTCTTTTGTGCAAAGAAATTGCACCGAATGGCGATTTGACGGGAGATATAAATATATCGGGGGCTAAAGTCTCCTTTGTTCATCAAAATACGGAAACTTCACTTGTGTGTGATAAGGTGTTTTCAGAACTTGCGTTTCCGCTTGAAAATATGGGGTACAGTCGTGAAAAAATAAGCCTTAAAATTGCTGAAACGGCTTGCTTTTTTAATATTGAAGACTTGTTTGAAAGAAATGTAAGCGAACTTTCGGGCGGACAAAAAAGAATTGTTGCACTTGCGTCTGCTATGGTTTGCGAGCCTGACTTACTTGTTATAGATGAGCCTGTTTCGTGCCTTGACCCGCTATCAGCAGAAAACTTTATTTCTGCACTGATAAAAATAAATAAGGAACTCGGTGTAACTATAATTTTAAGTGAACATATATCAAACGGAATTGTTCCGCATTGCGATACAGTTTCCTTTATGGAAAACGGAAAAACCATTTGTACTGCCGATACCCAAAATGCGACAAGGGAAATCTGCAAATCAGGTTACTCTGATTTTATGCCTTTTTATGTAAGAATTAACGAAATGTTTTCTCTCGGAAAAGATGTTCCTTTATCGGTTAAAGATGCAAAAATTAATTTTGAAAAAAAGTTTTCTTCTGAAAATATAACTGTGAATAAGATAGTTGAAAATGAAAAGATTGAGAAAAATGACAAAAAGAAAACAGCATTGACTGTAAAAGACGCCTATTTTTCCTATTCAAAAAATCAACCGTTTGTACTTAAAAGTTGCGACTATTCAGCTTGTTTCGGAAAAGTGAATGCAATACTCGGCTGTAACGGAAGTGGAAAATCTACATTGCTTAAAATAATCGCTTCTGTTTTAAAATCTATTCACGGGAAAGTTAAAATTCACGGAAAAGTTGCTTTGATGCCTCAAAATCCGCTTGATTTGTTTTGTGAAGAAAAAATTTCAAAAGAGTTGTCTGATTGTGATAAAGATTTGATTGAAAAGTTTGAAGTTGAAAAAATTTTTGACTCGCATCCGTATGATATAAGCGGAGGAGAGGCAAGAATGGCTGCATTTGTGAAAGTCCTTTCTCAAAAACCCGATATTCTGCTTCTTGATGAGCCGACGGCAGGGTGTGATATTCAAAACAAGAAAAAGCAGCAACAGATTTTGCGTGAACTTGCCGACAACGGAGTTTGCGTTGTGCTTGTTTCTCACGATATGGAATTTGTCAGTGAAGTGAGCGACAGTGTTTCTTTGATTTTCAACGGGGAAATTGTGGAAACTCTGCCCAAAAGAGACTTTTTTTCTTCTGTTTCTTATTACACGACGGATGCTTATAAAATAAGTCGTTCTGTTTTTGAAAATTCTGTTACTCAAGATGATGTTGAGTATCTTTTAAAAAGGAATGGTGTGTTGTGAAAAAAGAAAATTTAACAGTAATTTTGATTGCCGTTTTCTCATTGGCTTTTGTTCTTGTTTGGCAAGTTTTCTTTTCGAGCAATGTTTCATATTACATAATAGGAGCAATAATAATTGTATTGACTATAATACCGTTTTTTATTTCGTTTGAAAAAGATAAAAAAACATCACAAAAAATCAGTATTCTTGCCATTATGACTGCTTTGGCAGTTGCATCAAGAGCAGTATTTTACTTGATACCGCAAGTTAAACCTATCTGTGCTGTTGTTGTTGTTTGCGGAGCTTGTTTCGGTGCTAAAAGCGGTTTTATCGTCGGTGCGTTGAGTGCTTTTGTTTCAAACTTCATTTTCGGACAGGGAGTTTGGACGCCGTATCAAATGATTGCTCTCGGATTTTGCGGACTGCTTTCCGGTATTGTTTTTTCAAAGATTACTCCAAAAAAAATTTCACTTAGTTTATACGGTTTTTTTGCCGCCTTTGTTATTTACGGAATTATTGTTGATTTGAGTTCGGTATTTGCCATGTTGAACGATATTACTTTAGAAGGCGTATTGAGTGTTTATATTGCAAGCATTCCGTTTTCACTTACATTCGGAATATCAACCGCAGTATTTTTGTTTTTGTTCGGAGAAAGTTTTGTGAAAAAAATATTGAGAATAAAATTGAAATATGCAATAGAGTGATGAATATTATAAAATAAATATAAAAAAATAAAAACCGACAGGTAAAATGATGAGGTGCAAAAACTTTTAACACCTAAAGATACCTGTCGGTTTTATGTTTTCTTTTTAAAAATAACAGTTTAACTATCTCAATATAGCAAAGCCAAGGTCAATGGCTCCGCCGAGAAGTTTGCTTGTTTTTGTCATATTCAGCGTTTCGGCTGCCCAAAGCAAAATAAGTGCAACAACAATCGCAATAATAAGTGCTTGTTTACTCATAAAATGACCCCCTTTTACTAACACTATTATAAAACGATTTAAAAAATAATTCAATACTTTTAACAATATTTATACAAATTGATGTTGTTTGATTTTTTTTAATCAACAGAGTAAATAATTATATATAAATAATAAATAAATATGTTGAAAATTGAATTTGTTTGTAATATAATATAGGCTGAATTATACGGATAGGAGGAAAGACAGATGGACTTGATGTTAATGAAAATAGGAACAAGTGTTACGGATGTTACAACGGTTGTCGTGGCAGGTGTAGTTATTGTTATGGCTATGCTTGCGGCACTCATTGTTGTGTTTAAGGTATTCGGAAGCGTTGTTTCAAAAGGCTCATCAAAAAGTAAATCTGAAAAAATTGCAGAAAAGAAGGAAAATGTAAAGGTTTCTCAAGGAACTTTATCGCCTTTGAGTACAAAACCTGTTTCACAAACTTCTCAAGGTGCAATACCGCCTGAAGTTATTGCGGCTATAACTGCGGCAGTTGTTGCTTATGAGGGACCGAACGCTGTTATCCGTTCTGTTCGCAGAAAAAATACTGCTGTTTCATCCGGCAGAAAAGCGTGGGCAATGGCAGGTATTTACGATAATACAAGAGCTTTTTAAGAAACGGAGAATATTTTAATGGAAGTTTTACAGGGTGTTTGGAACACCATAGTTGAAATATTGCAAAATTCCGGCTATGCTCAGATTTTTACGGGTGACGGATATAAGTTTGCAATTATGTTGGCTATTGCCTGCGGATTGCTTTATCTTGGCATTAAAAAAGGTTTTGAGCCTTTGCTTATGATTCCGATTGCTTTCGGTATGCTTCTTGCAAACCTTCCGGGTGCAAATCTCGCTGTTCAATACCACGATATACAAGGGTTTTATGAACTCTTTAAAAATATGATAGAAAACAATGGCGGTCCGCAGCCGGGATTGATAGATTTTCTGTATCTCGGCGTTAAACTCGGCATCTATCCGCCACTCATTTTCTTGGGAATCGGTGCAATGACAGACTTCTCACCTCTCATTGCAAACCCCAAGAGTTTCATTCTCGGAGCTGCGGCTCAGTTCGGTATATTCTTTACCTATGTTGTTGCCATAGTTCTCGGGTTTACTGCGACTGAAGCAGGTTCAATTGCTATTATCGGCGGTGCAGATGGTCCTACTGCTATTTTCGTTACCTCGCAGCTGGCACCTCATTTGCTCGGCACCATCGCTGTTGCGGCATATTCATATATGGCACTTGTACCGCTTATTCAGCCACCGATTATGCGTGCACTCACAACAAAAAAAGAACGCTCGGTTGTAATGGGAACTTTAAGACCTGTTTCAAAACTCGAAAAAATTCTTTTCCCGATTTTAGTTACTGTTATAGTTTCGCTTCTTCTTCCGGATGCTGCCGTTCTTGTAGGTATGCTTATGTTCGGTAACCTTCTTAAAGAAAGCGGAAGAACGGAAAGAATTGCAAAAGCGGCACAAAACGAACTTATGAACATCATTACAATTATGCTCGGACTTTCGGTAGGTGCAACAACTTCTGCAGAAACATTCCTGTCTTGGAACACATTGTTGATTGTTGGACTTGGTCTTGTTGCATTTATGATTGCAACGGCTTCAGGTGTGCTTTTCGGAAAATTGATGTATGTTTTCACAAAAGGCAAAATCAATCCTCTCATCGGTTCAGCAGGTGTATCTGCCGTACCTATGGCTGCTCGTGTAAGTCAGAATGAAGGACAGAAAGAAAATCCTTCCAACTATCTTCTTATGCACGCTATGGGACCGAATGTTGCAGGTGTCATCGGCTCTGCCGTTGCAGCAGGCGTATTGCTTACAATCATTAAATAATAAAACAAAGAACAATAAAACCAAAGGGCGTAGAAAATACGCCCTTTTATTAAATATTCAGAAATAATATTGTGTTTGAGGAGAAAATATGGCGTTAAATGAAATGCAAAAAAAAGCTGTCGAAACTACCGAAGGACCTTTGCTTATTTTAGCAGGTGCCGGTTCGGGTAAAACGACTGTTCTTGTAAACAGAGTTCAGCATATTATTGAAGACGGCTATGCACTTCCTTGGCAGGTGCTTGCCATCACTTTTACAAATAAGGCAGCAGGCGAAATCAGAGAAAGACTTACAAAAGCAATAGGCGAAGAGGCAGAGTCAATTTGGGCATATACTTTCCATTCTTGCTGTTCAAGAATTTTAAGAAGATTTGCCGACCATTTGGGATATTCAAATCATTTTACCATCTACGACACAGACGACTCTAAAAGAGTCATTAAAAGATGCCAAAAGCAGTTGGAAATTGAAGATAAGTATTTAAGTCATAAGGCGATTTTGTCAGAAATCAGCAAGGCAAAAGACAGTTTGGTTGATTTTGAAGAATATAAGCAAAGTGCATTCGGTGATTTCAGATTGGCAAAAATAGCAGATTGCTATGAACTTTATCAAAAAGAACTCAAAAAAAGCGATGCAATGGATTTTGATGATATTATTTTCAACACTGTTAAACTTTTAAGAGAAAATGATGATGTGCTGGAACTTTATCAAAATCAGTTTAAGTATGTAATGGTTGATGAGTATCAGGATACTAACCACGCTCAATATGTTCTGACTTCACTTCTTGCAGGCGGATACAAAAATATTTGCGTTGTCGGAGACGATGACCAGTCAATTTACAGGTTCAGAGGTGCTACCATACAAAATATACTTAATTTTGAGGATGAGTATGAAAATGCCTGTGTGATAAGACTTGAACAGAATTACAGAAGTACGCAAAATGTTTTGGATGCCGCAAACGGAGTAATATCAAACAATAAAAACAGAAAAGGCAAGCGTTTGTTTACAGATTCGGGAAAAGGAGATAAAGTTGTTTTATATACTTCTTCCGACGAAAACGACGAGTCGAGATTTATTGTTGACGAGATAGAAAAAAATGTGAAAAACGGTATGAAGTTCAGCGACCACGCAATACTTTTCAGAATGAATGCGCAGTCGAGAAATATTGAACTTTCACTTACAAAAAGCGGAATACCGAATAAAGTTATAGGTGGTATGCGTTTTTTTGACAGAAAAGAAATTAAAGATATTGTTTCTTATCTGTCTGTTATAAATAATAAAAATGACAATGTAAGACTTCAAAGAATTATAAATGTTCCGAAGCGTGCAATAGGAGAAACAACTGTTTCTCATGCTATGGAAATTGCTACACATTTGGAACTCAGTTTGTTTGAAGTTTGTGAACACGCAGACGAATATGCAAAAATTTCACGGGCGTCAAGTAAACTTAAAAACTTTACTTCAATGATGAACGAAATTTCCGACGATTATTATAATAACAATATGACTTTGAGCGACTTGCTTCAGGAAGTGCTTGATAAAACGGGCTATTTGCAGTACTTGAGTGAGGAAGACCCTGAAAGATACGAAGACAGAAAAATGAACATTCAGGAACTTTCATCTATGTTTGTAAAATACGAAGAAGAACAGGAAGATTTTACTCTTGAAGAATTTTTGGAAGATGTTGCACTTGTTTCGGATATTGACTCGTACAACGAAGATGATGACAGCGTTGTTATGATGACTTTGCATTCAGCAAAAGGTTTAGAGTTCCCTGTTGTGTTTATTCCGGGAATGGAGGAAGGGATATTTCCGGGTATGCAAAGTATTGCCGAAGAAGAAAGTTGCGAAGAGGAAAGACGACTTGCCTATGTCGGTATAACAAGAGCAAGACAAAAACTTTATTTGATTAATTCAAAACGAAGGATGCTTTTCGGCTCAACACAGTATAATCAACCGTCAAGATTTCTTGCAGAGATTCCTGTGTCCGTTACGGAAGTTTTACAGAATAAAAGAGAAATGTTCAGCGGAGAATCACATTTCGGTACGCCGAAAAAAGTTAATCCCTATGCAAAGTCAACTCCAATCGGAACTGCAAAGAAGTCGAGTTCAAACTCTTGGCAGTTCGGTCAGGTTAAAAATACTGAAAGTACGGCAAAAGTACAGTACAATGTCGGAGACGCAGTCAGACACAATGCTTTCGGCACAGGTGTTATTTTGTCATCCAAACCTATGGGCAATGATGTTTTGCTTGAAATCAGTTTTGACAGAGCAGGCACAAAGAAAATGATGGCAAACTATGCTAAACTTGAAAAACTTTAATCAATTTGTGAGTGTTTATGGATATTTTAAAGAAAAACGATGAAATAGAGTTAAAAATAGAGTCACTTACTTCAGAGGGAAGCGGAATTGCACATTATAACGATATGGCTGTTTTTGTTTCGGGTGTTGCTCCTGATGATGTTGTTCTTGCTCATATTATCAAGGTCAAGAAAAATTATTGTATCGCAAAGCCTGTAAAAATCATTAAACCGTCTTTGTGCAGAACAGAAGTTGACTGCTCGTATTTTAAAAGTTGCGGTGGTTGTGATTTCAGACATATTACATACGACGCAGAACTTGAGTATAAAAAGCAGAGAGTAAATGATGCATTTCAAAGAATAGGAAATATTGACTTAAAAGTTGAGAAAATTTACGGTGCAGAAAATCTTTTCCATTACAGAAATAAAGTTCAGTTTCCTGTTACACAGTACGAAAATGGTTTGAAAACAGGCTTTTTTGCAAATAAAAGCCATAGAATTATTCCTATTGAAAATTGTCTTCTACAAAGTAAAGAGTTTGAAAAAGGAATTAAAGCATTTGAAAAATGGACAAAAATATCAAAAGTCAGCGCTTACGATGAAAAGACGCATAAAGGTTTGGTAAGGCATCTGTATTTACGCCGTTCATCGCTCGGAGAAATGATGGCGTGCCTTGTCATAAACGGTAAAACCGTTCCCATGCAAGATGAACTTGTGAATATATTTAAGACTGAAGTTCCTGAACTCAAAAGCCTTTGCCTTAATATTAACACTCAAAAAACGAATGTCATTTTATCTGATAAAACAAAAACTATTTACGGAAATGATTATATTACAGATGTGCTTTGCGGTGTTAAATTCAGAATTTCTGCAAATTCTTTTTATCAAGTAAATCACGAACAGTGTGAAAAACTTTATAAAATTGCACAGGACTTTGCGAATGTTTCAAAAGATGATGTTTTGCTTGATTTGTATTGCGGTACGGGAACGATAGGTCTTTCTATGGCAAAAAATGTCAAAACTTTAGTCGGCATTGAGGTTGTTGAAAGTGCTGTTAAAAATGCAAAGCAAAATGCTGAATTAAACAATATTGACAATGCCGTTTTTATTTGTGCAGACGCTTTTGACGGTGCAAAACAAATGCAAAAACAAGGGTTAAAACCGAATGTAGTTGTTGTTGACCCTCCCAGAAAAGGCTCTGCAAAGGAAGTAATAGAATTGATAGACAGTCTTTCTCCCGAAAGGGTTGTCTATGTCTCTTGCGACCCGTCAACACTTGCAAGAGATTTGAAAATCTTTGAAGGGTTCAATTATATCGCTGAAAAGGCCTGTGCCGTTGACCTTTTCCCAAGAACAAAACATGTCGAGTGCGTGGTTCTGTTGACTAAAGTACATAATTGATAGTGTGAAAATGGTTGAAATATAAGGCTTTTCCGAGGATTTGGAAGTAAATCCAGGTCCTCGGATTTTTTTACGTTTTGGGAGCTGCAAAGAGGTTGATTTTTATAGTTGGATAGACAGAAGTGTTGAGTTGGGGTTGGGTAGACAAAAATATTGATTATAGATGTACGTATTTTGGTACACCTTATGTGATAATCTAATAATGCAAAAGCAAGTTGTTGGTTTTGAAATTCATATATAATCATATGCAATCATATAAAATCATACAAAACAAGTTGAAAATGAGTGCTTTATTTGCATAAAATGAATTATGCTTTAGATTTAAAAGAGAGGTACTTGATATGGATAATTGTGAGGATAGATGGATAGGTATTGAAGAGGCAGCAAAATATCTTGATGTCAATAAAGATACAATTAGGAATTGGATAAAAAAGAAGGCTCTGTCACAACAAATGGTTGATTTTGACGAGAAATAGCGTATAATAATAGTAAGAAACAGTACCACCGAAGGAGGTAATTGGATATGCCTACTATCAAAGACGCATTAGATATTATCGGTAAGTTGACTGTCGCAGAGCAGGAAAGCCTTAAAACAATGCTTTTAAGTCCTGCCTTTGTAAAGTCTTTGAATATTGAAGATTTCGTAGCAAAGGAACGCTTTGCAAATGGTCGTGTATGCCCTCTTTGTGGCTGTATCCATGTGGTTCGCAATGGTCATCGTAAAGATGGCACACAGCGATATGTATGTAAGGATTGTGGCAAGTCCTTCGTGATTGCTACGAACTCCATTGTGTCTGGTACAAGAAAAGACTTGTCCGTGTGGGAGCAGTACATTGATTGTATGATGAATGGCTTATCCATTCGTAAGACTGCTGTTGCTTGTGGGATTCACAGAAACACCGCATTCCTTTGGAGACACAAGATTTTGGATGCACTTCAGAATATGGCAGACGATGTTACCCTTGACGGCATTATTGAGGCTGACGAAACTTTTTTCGCCATCTCGTACAAGGGCAATCATAGCAAGAGTAAGACATTTGCTATGCCACGCAAGGCTCATAAGCGTGGTCATTCTACACATATCAGAGGCTTGTCCCAAGAAAAGGTATGTGTTCCTTGTGCGGTTAATAGGAATGGCTTGTCTATCTCCAAGATTACGAATACTGGTAGAGTTTCTACAAGAGATTTACATCATATTTATGATGGTAGGATTAAGACCAATTCCACTCTTGTTACGGACAAGATGAACTCCTATGTGAGATTTACAAATGCCAATGGCATTGACCTTGTGCAGTTAAAGACTGGCAAAGCCAAGAAAGGCATTTATAATATCCAACATATCAATAGCTACCATAGCCAGCTAAAGAGGTTTATGCGTGGCTTTAACGGTGTTTCTACCAAGTATCTGAACAACTATCTTGTGTGGAATAACCTTGTAAATTACGCCAAAGAAAGCGACATGGAGAAAAGGAACATCTTCTTAACTTTCGTTTTGGCAACATTGAAAACTGCTAAATGCAGAGATTTATCAAACAGACCAGCAGTTCCTCTGGTCGCCTAATTAGAATTTGTGGAGATGATAAGATGGTCAATATAACAGATGTAAAACAGATTCTTCAATTTGCAATAGATGCGGAGATTAAAGTCTTTCTTGATGGTGGCTGGGGTGTAGATGCTCTTCTTGGATATCAGTCAAGAGCCCATAATGATATTGACATTTTTGTAGAAAAGAACGATTATCAGAACTTTATAGAAATAATGAAAGCTAATGGCTTTTATGAGATTAAGATGGAATATACAACATTGAACCATACTGTATGGGAAGATTTGAAAAACAGAATTATTGATTTGCATTGTTTTGAATATACGGACGAAGGTGAAATTCTTTATGATGGGGATTGTTTTCCGGTAGAAACTTTTTCGGGTAAAGGAAGAATTGAGGAAATAGAGGTTTCCTGTATTGAACCATATAGTCAAGTAATGTTCCATCTGGGATACGAGTTTGATGAAAATGATGCACATGATGTGAAGTTATTGTGTGAGACACTTCATATCGAAATTCCAAATGAGTATAGATAACTGCAAATAACAGTTTGTAGGGGAGTTCTGATACTCCCCTATAAAAATGGCTATTTATCAACTGTTTGTTGTGACATAGCCAAAAAGAATAATGGTATTCCGGCACATAAAATCGGTAAACTTTGGAAGTTCAAAAAGTCTGAATTAGACGCTTGGATAAAAAGCGGAAAAAGTGCTTCGTAGAAAATATGTAAGGAAAATGAAATGAGAACAGTATTACTTAGCTTAAAGCCGGAAGTTTTTCAAAATGTACTATCAGGTGAAAAAATATATGAGCATCGAAAGGTCTTCCCTGATGGACCTGTTACTGCGTATATTTACATCAGTAGACCTGTCCAAGCGTTAGCTGGAGTTATGTATCTAGGAAACAAAAAAGAAATAATCGAATGGAAAAAGACTTATAAAGATGATTGTGCTGCTCTTGAAAGAATAGATGAGTATTTAAAACATCATAAAGTTGCAATGGAAATACAAAAATTCCAAAATACAACGTCAGTTTCCCTAGGCGAAATAAAAAAGGTGTTTCCCAAATTTATAATACCTCAAATGTATTATTATTTGGATGACCATCCGATGTTACAGTATTTAGAGGATAATTTAGTACCAATCGGTGAGCCTATTATCCATACTTTTGAGAACATTACAAGTGATCAAATTTGTGTTCACTAATTTGAGGAGGATATATCATGAACAATAAGAAAAGAGTTATGTCCCTGTTTAGCGGATGTGGTGGAATGGATATTGGATTTGAAGGTGGATTCAAATGTTTAAAGCGATCAATTAACACAGATATTCATCCAAATTGGATAGCAGAGGAAGGCACAAAGTGGGTGACTGTTTCTAAGACTGGCTTTGAAACAGTATTCGCAAATGACATTAGACCTGATGCTAAAGCTGCATGGGTATCATATTTCTCTTCAATTTATGAAAATGCTAATGAAATATATCATATAGACAGTATTGTAGATCTTGTTAAAAGAGCACAAGCAGGTGAGAAAGTATTCCCTGATAATATCGATATTGTTACTGGAGGATTTCCGTGTCAGGACTTTTCTGTAGCTGGAAAAAGAAAAGGTTTCAATTCAGATAAAAGTCATAATGGAGGGAAACTGGAAGTTGATGAACCTACGGTAGAGAGTAGAGGTCAGCTATATATGTGGATGAAGGAAGTTGTTAGTTTGGTACAGCCTTCCATTTTCGTCGCAGAGAACGTAAAAGGGTTAACAACTCTTGAGGATGCAAAGGAAGTAATTGAACATGACTTTGCTAATGCTGCTGATGGTGGTTACATTGTTATCCCGGCTAGAGTCCTTCATGCAGCAAATTATGGAGTGCCTCAGTCAAGAGAACGTGTTATCTTTTATGGCTTTAAACGTAAAGCACTTAAAGAGAATGCTGTTGAAGCATTGTTAAATCTTGCAGAAAACAAGGAGTTTGACCCATATCCAACACCAACACACGCTTACAATGTTGAAGGAGAGAAGTTATATCCTTTTGTTACTTGCGGAGAAGCGTTGGCAGGTCTTGATGAACCTGATACTACAGCAGATATAGCTCAGACAAAGTATTCAAAGGCAAAGTATATGCCGAAAGGACAAGGAAATATAGAAATAAAGCTTGATTCTATATCTCCAACAATCAGATCAGAACATCATGGTAATATTGAATTTAGAAGGCTAAGTGCTGAGAATGGTGGAACTCATACAGAGGAGTTGGATGCTGGGTTGGAACAAAGAAGATTGACTATACGAGAATGTGCAAGGATACAGACTTTCCCAGACGATTATCAATTTATCTTGCCTAAAACAGCGAAAAACAAATCGGTAAGCGCAAGTGATGCATATAAAATAATTGGAAATGCGGTTCCGTGCGTTTTGGGATATAATATTGCAATGAGACTTGCTGAAAACTGGGATAAATATTTTAAATAAGCAAGAGGGAGGAGACTACCATCTCCTCCTCTTTTAGTATTTACTCGGTATCGGATAAAATAAGTGATTCCACTCTTTCTTTAAATTCTTTTTTTTCAGCATCAGTTAGGTTTTCATATTTTGTTAAGAAAGATAGGATGAATTTTCGCATATTATTATTGAACCAAGGCTCGTTGGCCTTAGTAGAAGTAGCGTTGAAAAGAATGTCAATCCATCGCTGGGAAAGAACATCTTGCCAGTCGGAAATTAATGCTCTTTTGTTATTGTCATCATCATCCTTTTCGTAACATAGGGCATTGGATTTTACAATGCGTTTATCCTTGTTCCAAGTGGACATTGCTTTAAATGATACCTGTGGTCTAGGACTACGATCTGGAAATTGCATTTTAGAATTTATTGCATGAATATACTGTCCAGTTGAAATGCTTATATTTTTTCCAGTATGTTTGATGAAAATAACCCATTCCTCGGGAACAATCTGCTGGATGCTTGAGCCTGGAATAGAGTCGTTTTTTGTTGACTTTAACTCTATAGATTCATAAGAAAGCTCATTACCTAATTTAAGTTCAAGGTATAAATCTGGATTAGTATATACACTTGATTTAGATGCCTTGATAGCTTCTTTTAATTCGTCTGATATATCTTCTGGAAGGAGAACACGATTTACTCGTATTTGTTTTATGGCTAGCATATCTGTGAATGTAGCCCCCTCAAAACAAAGGGAGGTGATATCTGTATCTTCTGGAATTGAAGAAAAAGATTCTTCAATGTGTTTCTTTAAATATTCCTTAAGTGGTCTATCTGTATTAGCTTCATCTGATTGAAAAGATACCTCAATCAGGTCATCTTTATGATTCGTTAAGTCTTCTTCGAGTTTGTACATATAGATGCACATAAAATTCTGTATATTTTGCATTTTTTCTCCTATATTAGAAACGGAATCCGGCGAACGCAATCGCAATTCCCCGTCAAGTCTTAAATTGGGTCGTAAATAGTAAGCAAGGATCCACCATGCTCATAATACATTTTTGCTTCTGGGGTGCCGTTAAACTGTCCATGACTGAAACGACATTCATTCCTCAACACAAGACGTCTTCCAGTGTTAATGTTAACAATAGTCGTTAAGATGTTTGCTTGAGTATTAGGCACAGATGCTTTAATTGATTCAATTCGAATACTATCGCCAAAATCTTTTATTGAAGGAACTCTAAACACGTTAACACCATAAGGTGTTGTTTTTGCATAATAATACTCAAAATTGTGAATGCGTAAGAATCGTGGAAGTCCTGCTCGATAATTCAAATTATTATTCAACTCGTCTGCAAGTGCCTCAGAAGCAGCAATTGCACATTCTTTCTTTGAAATGGTATATGCATAATTTGAATCCAAACATTGATTGATAAATTTAGCAAAAACTTCTTCTCGTGTTTTGGCAGTAGTATTGTTCTCGTATGTAGCTAAAGAACAGTTCAATGGGAGAATGGATCTAGCCACGCTTCTGCCACGTTCAAGATAATCTAATACAACAGAATCATCAGATAAAGTAATAAGAGCACCTTTTGGTTTTCGTGGATTTGAATATTGCCACTGGCCGCCAGCTGAATTAACAATGTTTAACATCTCATTCCAGGTTACAGAAAACCACTGAGCATACTCGTATGGAGCATAATCTTTAAAAATATGTCGTCTTGTATATCGAGAACCCGTATAGCAATTTAAAAGTTTATATAATCCCATGTTTTCAAGTATGAAACTTTCTTCTTTTAACGAGAAACCATATCTTCCTAATGCAATATCAGCAGGATCCTCTTTCTGGGTGTCGTTGCCGAGCCAATAAATAGGGTCTTTTGGAGTTATCACAAAATGAGGATTATTATAAATATATGTAGCTAGTTGGTAACCGTTATCAATAATCTGACGGAGCTCTCCTGTATAATTTTGAACATCACAAATATTGCTAGCATTACTGATATCTGAATCTATAACCTGTGATGCCAATTGCCAAAACATATCGGAGTTGTATAGATCTTTCAATTGAAAACGGAGATTGTTTTTTAGTAATCCGAGAATTGTAGCAACGCTTAATTCTCTTAAATGTGTTTTTATATCTGCCATAGCAAGGCCTCCTTTGTTATTTATATAAATGGAATTCTTCCTTGGTTAATCCTGAATCTAATGCACGATATAAATATCGAGAAGCAATAGAAGAGTAAGGTTTCCATTTTTTACATTTATTGCGTATTGATATATCAGAACGATCATTCGTTTTATAAAGCCACTCATAGGATTGTAAGAAAGCAGTATCGTTGGTAGGTAGGATATCCATTCTGTTAAGAACGAAAATCAAATACATATTAGCTGTCCATTTTCCAATCCCCTTGAATGATGTTAGGTACTTAAAAACATCGGAGTCGTTCATTTCTTTTAGTGAGTCAAAATCTAAATCACCATTGAGTACTGCATCTGTAATACTTCTAATGAAAGACACTTTGGAATTTGCTGTTCCAATGCTTTTTATTTGTTCGTTGGTTAATTTGTCTACCTTTGAAGGTGTGATTTTGCCATCACATAAGTCTACTAACCTAGAAAATATCTTGTTTCCGGCTTTGGCGGATAGCATTTGTTCTATGATTTCGTGAATAAGAAATTCGTACGAATCTTCATCATGAGTCTCATATGTAATAGGACCAATCATAGATATTACTTTTGCTAATCGTTTATCTTTCTTGCAGAGGTATTGAATTTCAGGTGAATTATTATCAAATGTTATTATTTCGCCCATAATTGTACCTCCTAATTATTTTAGTTCTGGCTCTTTAGCACCTGCATTCCTGTCAAAGTACAATTCGGTTACTCCGTTACCACAGAATATCTCAAGCATTTTATCTAAATGCCATAGAGTTTCTTTTTGTTTTAATTCTTCAAGTGGCATCCAGAAAACATCACCTTCGGATGATGATTGGATAGTTCCTGAAAAGACATTAGTTTTATACAAGAACACCATATAACGAGAGCCGTCTTCTTCAACCCAGTCTTTAATGCCACAGAACTCAAGATTGGATATTGTCAATCCGGTTTCTTCTTTTATTTCTCTAATCATTGAATTAACAACGGATTCTCTATTTTCGACATGACCGCCAGGGAAGATTAAACCTTGATAGTTTTTACCGACTTTTTCCTCAACTAGGACATTGCCGTTATTATCGTAGACCATACACATATTTGTGAGTTCTACGGATGTATTGCGATTCATCGGCATTATCAACTCCTAATCTTTTATTGTTTCCATGATGTCTTCTAATTTACAATCCATTGCTTCACAGATTTTAAGAAGAACATCAGTGGTGATGTTTGCACCTTTGCCAAGCTTGGCAATAGATGCTGCACTTATTCCGGCAGCATCTTTAAGATCATTTTTATTCATTTCTTTGTCAATTAACATCTTCCATAATTTGTTGTAACTGATTCGCATAATCAACCTCCTTGCTTTACAACCAAAAATCAAATGATTCTTCTTGCTGTTTTTCTGTGAGATAGTTTTTCAAAAGTTCTACATCTTTACTGATATCTCGTGGCTTGATTCTGTTGATTACTTTTTCTTCAACTTCTGGAGTCCAGTAAATCTTTAACTTTTCTCTTGCTCTAGTGATGGCAGTGTAGAAAATATTGTGTGTTACTAATTCTTCCACCTCATCGGTAATAACTATCTTTACAGAGTCGTATTCGAGACCTTGTGCTTTGTGTATTGATACAGCATAAGCAATTTGGAATGGTACAACAGTGAATGAGGTACTTTCATCTCCATCTTCGTCAGCACTCTTTAATTTGTGTACACAAAATCTAACTAACGATTTTCCTTCGCTTTCCCAGCATTCAAGTAGTTCGAGGTTAATACGCCGGAGATCACTTTCATCCACTATCTTAGGTATCTCAACATCAAACTGAATGCGTTCTTCATGAGTGCCGGGGTCTAGGATTTCTATTCCCTTGATTATTCCCTTCATATTATTGTGTATGACAGGGAAGAACCTATCAGAGTCAAGGAAGAGAATCGGGTCTCCAACTTTATACTGTTGAATGTCCCATTGAACCGCAGGGTTAGGATTACTTTCCTGTAGGAATCTATTGATGTTATTGATTCCATATAAACCATCATAGTTTAGGCAGAGGATAGCTTCGCCAGGTTCAAGTGAAGAGAGTAGGGTTTCATCTACTTTTAAGGAGTAGCTTTCTCTTTCAATGACTTCTTTAGCAGTATCATCCATCTGTCTGACCTTATCCCATAGTTCAAGTAATCGTTCATCCTTGGTTCGATGGGGCTGGGTAAGTTCAAATACTGCACTTTCTGGTAAAAATGCTTTTAATACCGAGAACCAATTTCCAAATTGAATGGCATCAATCTGATAAGTGTCTCCAACCAATAAAAGCATTTCAAAATTTGCCTTTTGAAGAACCTCAACCATATCTTTGTTGCTGACAGTACTACACTCATCAATAACCAGTAATTTATACTTCGTAAAAGCAGACCCTTGGCGTTTGAAGCTTTCAATTGTTGAGAAAGTTGTATTTTCTGCATCAATCTTTCGCATCAGGTTCTCTTTTGCTGGATTTGTTTGGGTTAGATATAATTTGGATTCCTCATTTAAGTAGTGAGAAACATGATTTATAAGCGTAGATTTTCCTACACCTGCAGAGCCATATATCACACCAACTTTTGATTCCGAAAATATACGAGTGATGATGTCTTTCTTTTCATCGCAGTCAATTTCGTAATCACCGAACAGTAGCCAAAATTCAACATCGGTACTGTAGTTCTCAATACCTGATTCTGCCAACTCTTGTAATTTCTCAATTACAGTGCAAGTATCGAGTTTGTAATCGTTAATAAATACTTGATTATGTTCAAGCATTAAATCACTTTCAGGTCTGTGCCCTGAATAAAGGCTATCGTTATACTTTTCGATAAGCATTGGATAATCTGGGAAATTACCCAACTCATCAATATCCGTGAAGAGCTGACCTTTACCTTCGGTGTTGTTCCTTATAAACCTTGCGAATAATTCCGGGCGTTTGTCTTTACACGGAATACAATCAAAAACAGCACCTAGCTTTGGGTTATGACCAACAGGAGATCTGTTAAATGGTAAAGAATCAAACTGCCTACAACCGTTTGATAAGTACAAATTAGAAAGATAACTGTTTCCGGCGTGTATCCATTCTTCATAGTATTTGCTATAGTAGCCGTCCGAATATTGACCTTTAATAATAACATTGTTCATGTTATAGAGAAGGTATCGCAGCACATTCTTTCCATTACGACCATTTCGAATAAGTTCTCTGCAGAAATCTAAAATAGGAATAAATACCGTAGATTTAAGGTTGTTTTTCCATTCAAGAGTAAGCCTATCGTATGCTTTATCCGGGAAGTCCATTAGAGCAGTCAAAGTGTACTTTGTTCTAGTAAGGAACTCACAGATTAAGCGTTGCTCTGGATATGGTACTCTTTTTTTCTCTCCTTTTATCAGTTTGATAAAATTTTGAAATTCACAGTCACGAATGGATACCTCCCAGCCGTCAATAATGATGATAGGCATTGTTTTTCCTAATATCTCGATAGTCTCGTGTACGAGATGAAACTTTGATGCGTAATTGCTTTTGATTGGAAGTTTAGTAAAAGCAATTACTCTGTTAGATTTGGACTTGTTTTTTCTGTCATCTATTGGTGTAAATGTGATTTCATAATATATGTGTCTGTTAACAAACAGTGGTTTGATTTTCTGAATATAGTATTTGTCGTTTTTTTCAGCTTTGAATTCCACTGGATATCGTTCTATTTTTTCAGAAATCTTTTTATAGTATTCCTGTAAGGTATCATCTAAATGAAGAGGGAACTTATCTAAATTATGCAGTACCTCAATACCAAAGTAGTACGAGATAAGATTCTTCGCTTCTAACAGGTATTGGTAATACTTAAGCATTAATCGTTCGGAGCCGTCTTCATCCAATGTATATTGTGTGGTGACTACTTCCAGGTAATTATGGAATTTATATAAAGTGTATAGTTCACTGTTTATCTGTGCATACTCTGTGGCCTTTGCTATGTTTTCGGCAGTGATAGGTATTTCTCTGCCGTTGGCATAAAACTTGAGCATGACATGATTTACGAACTTTGTCAGCTGCTCTAAAATATCTTGAGAAATAGCACCACGAGAATTGTTTTCTATTTCATCTAAATGCCTACATATGACGTTGTCTATTTTACGGATGGATTCATCAATTGATGGCATCAACATCCTCCTTTCCGATTAGTAATATTCTCCATCATCCCAATCATCGATAAATGCATCATACGGAAATGATCCAGCAAACTGGTCGGGATGAAGCTTTACATACAAATTGCGTATTTTGGTTCTGGAACTTCCTGAAAAAGGAGTTGCAGAACCACTGACTAAAAAACTGTTGCTTATATTGTTTAATTCGCCAAGTAAACCAAAAATGTACGATTTTAAAGATGGATCAGCAAATGTATCTGCTTTTGATATCCATTTGGTTTCATACAAGTCTTTTATTTTATATGGCAGAGTCATGTCGATTAATGATGCAGCATAGTTTTCTCCAATGAGAGTAACCATGATTTCGTCATAATCTGCAGTGAATTCTTCAAGCAGTAAATTGTCTTCTGCAGAATAGGGGGATTCGTCTGTCTGTTCTGCAGGAAGCTGAACACTTGTTGCTACGGCAACACTACTTCTATTTAATCCATCTACCAGGTTGTTTACTGCGTTTCCCCACGCATCTGCTACTGCCTGTCCAGATGCTAGTATCTTTTCTTCAAGAATATCATGTGGGGGTTTATCAGCACTCTTCGGAGTGCTTTTTTCTTTGCCTGCAGCTTCTTTTAAGATTTCCAAAAACAAGTCTGTAATCTTAAGTGAAGCATTTACAGAGTTAATATCAGGAATATCATCCTTAAATTCATCAGCGAGTAGTTGTGCAGTTGTTACTCCGAATCCTTCAAGGTATGAAGGAAATTCATCGTCCTCATTTAAGTTTGCCAATATAAGAGCGGCAACCTTTGAAATACTTGTATTGCCATTGAAGTATGATTTGAAAGTTTCAAGGCTAGTGTCTGCTAATAATTCGGGTCCACTTTCGTTCATCATGGTTTCAAAAATGGTCTTCGTAAATAATTTGGTATTACTTTTTCCACCAATTACATTCTTTAGTTTCTTTGCAAAAACCTTAAATTCCATAGTTCCACCACCGTAATCATCTATTAATACCCAAGCCCACCCACGGCTACCGAGTTCTACCTACCCACTTATATATACTGGGTAGTGTAGAAAGCAAACAGCGAGTGCTTGCTACTTGTAAGGCTGTATTGGGAAATTGTTCTACCAAATATTATATCAGAAAAGAACGCAAAAATCTACACTTTCACAGTTTGTTAATATGCGTTCGCAGAGAAAATTTACAAATGCGGCTATCTTACCTCTCTGACCTTTAGTTGAGTTCATTAGGTGGATTCAACTAAGTGCCAGAGGCACTTAAAAAATAAATATCACAAGGCCTGATTAGCTATAAGGGCATTGGGATACAGATATCGACATCAACCACAGGACAACCTGTGGAAGGTGTGATAGAGGTACCCTTATTTCCTTATGTCCTTTTTCAGGCTTCATGGGTCGGTACTTCTACAAGCACCGGCCTTTATTTGTTCCCGTTGCCCTTCTGCAAGAACCAGGCAGAAAGGCAGGAACTTTATGAAAATCAAGATTCGTTACGAGAACGAGTACCAGACCCTTGAGGTCGAAAACGTGGAATTGGAGAGATGGTTAAATATCTCCATTTCAGAAGAGGAAAGTCAGGAAGACTACGAAAAGAGAATCCAAGATGTAATCGAAGAGAGATTCAACAGACCCGATTACAACAGCTGGCACAAGCATGATCGTCATACGGGCAATGCCTATATGAAAAGCAAGGACGGAACAGTTGAGGTCAACACTGAAGAAGCAATTATGTTCAGAGCAGTTGATAAGTCAGCCTTTAACAGTTCTATTGACGGAGTACATAACCAGCTTGAATACGAAGAATGCTGTGAAACTTTGAGAAGTTTTCTTAAACCTGCGGTAGCAGATATGGTCATTGCCATTGCCCTTGACGGCTACACCGTTGGTGAGTATGCAGCAGAAATCGGTGATGATGCCAACAACGTCAGCCACCGTTACAGACGTGCAATTAAGAAATTAAAAAAAGTTTTTTCAAAAACGTCCTTTTAACCTTGTCGCCAAGGCTACCAATTAGGAGACAAGGGTCTCCAAGAAATTATATGGAGGTAATTCGAATGGACGAATTAATCAGAATCAATTTTGACAGTGACAGACCTACTGTGAGTGGTCGAGATTTACACGCAGCATTGGAAGTGAGAACTGCATACAAGGACTGGTTTCCAAGAATGTGCGATTACGGCTTTGAAGAAGGTACAGACTTCTGCTCATTTTTGAGCGAAAGTATAGGTGGAAGACCTGCAACAGATCATCAGCTTACTATTGCGATGGCAAAGGAACTCTGTATGATTCAGCGTTCAGAGGCAGGTAGAAAGTTCCGTCAGTACTTCATCAAAGTTGAAGAGGCATGGAACTCGCCCGAAGCAATAATGGCAAGAGCATTACAGTTTGCTAATAACCAGCTTTCATTGGTGAAGAAACAGAACTTGGAACTTCTTGAAACAGTAGCAGTACAGAGTCAGCAGATTGCAGAGATGAAGCCAAAAGCAAGTTATTACGATGTAGTCCTTAATTGCAAGGATTTAGTAGCAATTTCTGTTATCGCAAAAGACTATGGTTGGACAGCAAATCACATGAATCAGTACCTTCATGAAAAAGGTATTCAGTTTAAGCAAGGAAAGAAAATCTGGCTCTTGTATAAAGAGTATGCAGAGATGGGACTCACTTCGACTAAAACTCATACCTATAGCGGTTTTGATGGTTCAACCCATTCAAGATCGCATACTTACTGGACGCAGAAAGGTCGATTGTTCATTTATGACCTTTTAAAGAAAGATGGAATATTGCCAATTATGGAGCAGGAGGATTAGCACGTGAATATTGATAAGAATAATTCAGAAGGATACATCGATATGACATCTTATGAGGCTCTTACCAATATCCATCGTGAAGAAATGGCAGCTGATAAAAAGGCTGCCTATCTTCCGTTGGTATATGTTTGCAGTCCGTATGCAGGTGATATCGAGAATAATGTAAAGAACGCAAAGAAGTATAGCAGATATGCCGTTAAGGAGAATGCTATCCCAGTAACACCTCATCTTCTCTATCCACAGTTCATGGATGACGGCAATGATGCAGAACGAGAAATGGCTATGCACTTCAATTATGTACTTCTTGGCAAATGCACCGAACTCTGGGTATTCGGCGGAGTGGTTAGCCGTGGCATGGCTCGTGAGATTGGTGTTGCCAAGAAAAGAAGAATGAAGATCAGATGGTTTACCCAGGATTTGAAGGAGGTCGGAGAATATGATTAATTTTACTGTTTATTCAGCAGACTGTGTCGGCAACAGCGGTAACTGTCTGTATCCCAATAAGCATATCGTTTCGGATAAAGAAACCTTTATCGCAGCAACAAAGATGGATCATGTAACAGCTAAGTATAAAGGAAACTATCGCAGTAAGGATAACTTTGAATATTCAGACTGTATTCCACTTGATTGTGACAATGACAATTCAGATAACCCGAATGAATGGGTAACTCCTCTTGATATAGCACTTGAAATACCGGGTGTTGCTTTTGCTGTATCGTATAGCAGACACCACAACCTTCCAAAGGGAGATAAGTCTGCTAGACCAAGATTTCATATCTTCTTCCCTATTGAGATTGTATCGGATGAACAGGAGTATGCAGATATGAAACGAAAGATTGCAGACGCTTTTTCTTATTACGATACCAACGCATTAGACTCTGCAAGATTCCTTTATGGAAATGACTCTGATGAAGTGGTGTTCTATGAAGGTGATAAAACCATTCTTGATTATTTGGAAGAGGATGATTTTGCTGATTTCGATGCAAGCCTTGAGCAGGTGCCGGAAGGTCAGCGAAACAGTACCATGAGTCATATTGCTGGAAAGATTATCAAGAGATACGGAAATACAGAGGAGGCTTATCGGCTTTTCCTTAAAAAATCAGAACTTTGTAATCCGCCACTTCCAGAAAAGGAACTCAATATGATATGGAGAAGTGCATCAAAGTTCGGTAACAAGGTATCGAACCAAGAAGGATACATTCCGCCTGAACAGTACAACTCCGACTGCAGATTAAAGCCGGAAGACTTCTCCGATGTGGGACAGGCTACTGTTCTTGCAATGGAGTATAAGAATATTCTTCGCTATTCCCCATCTACTGATTACATGGTCTACAACGGCAGTTTCTGGGAGGAGTCAAAACCAAAGTCGCAGGGGGTTTCCCAGGACTTGACGGAAAGACAGCTGGCAGAGGCTGAAACCGAAATGAAAAAGGCTATGGATGAACTTGTAAAGAATGGTGGTATGGAGATTCTTGTATCTGTGGGTCCGAAGAAAGCCGTGCAGATGTTTAACAAGCAGCAGGCTCACGCCTATGAGATGTATGAAAATGCTTCTGTCTATAAGAAATATGCCATTAAACGAAGAGATACAAAGAACATTGCTGCCACGTTAAAAGAGGCACGTCCTATGCTTGAAGTGGAACAGAGAAATCTTGATGCTGACGAGTTCATGCTTAATACACCGACTCTTACCTACGATTTAAGACAGGGCATCAAATTTCCAATGGAACACAGACCAGAGCATTTCATTACAAAGCAGACAACCGTTGACCCATCAAGTGATGGAGCAGATATATGGACAGCTGCACTTGATACCTTCTTCTTAAAGGATACAGACCTTATCGATTATGTTCAGAGAATGGTTGGCCTTTCTGCGATAGGTAAGGTGTATGTGGAGGCACTTATTATTGCATATGGAGAAGGTCGCAATGGTAAGTCAACCTTCTGGAATGTTATCGCAAGAGTGCTTGGTACATATTCAGGAAACATCTCTGCCGATATGCTTACCGTTGGATGCAGAAGAAATGTTAAACCGGAACTCGCAGAGGCAAAGGGTAAAAGAATGCTCATTGCAGCAGAACTTGAAGAAGGCATGAGATTGAATACTGCCAATGTAAAGCAGCTCTGTTCTACCGATGAAATATATGCTGAAAAGAAGTATAAAGATCCGTTCTCATATACTCCAACACATACACTTGTGCTTTATACCAATCATCTGCCAAAGGTCGGTGCGATTGATAAAGGTACCTGGAGAAGACTTATCGTTATTCCGTTTGATGCCAAGATTGAAGGAAGTGCTGATATCAAGAACTATGCTGACTATCTTTATGAGAATGCAGGCGGAGCAATCCTTACATGGGTAATTGAAGGTGCGAAAAAGGTAATCGCAGATAACTACAAGATTGACCCTCCACAGAAGGTGCGTGATGCCATTGAGCATTATAAGGAAAGTAATGATTGGCTTTCCTACTTCTTAAGTGAACGCTGCGAACTTGACCCTGCCTATGTGGCAAAGTCGAGCGAGGTATATAACGAGTATCGAATCTTCTGTACCCAGGTGGGTGAGTTTACAAGAAGTACAACTGATTTCTACACAGCCTTGGAAACGGTCGGATTTGAAAGATACCGTGACCGTAAAGGCAGATACATCAAAGGCTTAAGACTCAAGACGGACTTTATGGAAGAAGAGTAATGACAGTAGGTGTGACAGTTAATGACGGCTATTTACTATCCTTTTCTATAGAGTGAAAAATTAAGTCTATATATAAAGTATAGGAAATGACAGTCTTACCCTGTCACACCATCAAATTTGACATTGATGGAGGTGGCACGAATGCGTGAAAAAGAAGTAGAGCAGAAACTTGTAAAGGCTGTAAAGCTTGCAGGAGGTTTCTGCCTTAAGTTTACATCTCCCGGATTTGATGGAGTACCGGACAGACTGGTTCTTCTTCCAAGAGGGAGAATAGCTTTTATAGAACTCAAGGCTCCTGGCAAGAAACCAAGAGCCTTACAGAAAAGAAGAATAAAACAGTTATCAGCTTTAGGCTTTCCCTGCTATGTGGTTGATAACACGGATGTGATTGGGGGTGTCATTGATGAAATACAATCCTCATGATTATCAAAAATATGCAACAAACTTTGTGATGGAACATCCTGTGGCGGCAATCTTCCTTGATTGTGGTATGGGAAAGAGCGTGATTACCTTAACGGCAATTTATGAGCTACTATACAACAGCTTTGAAGTAAGAAAGGTTCTTGTGATTGCACCCCTTCGAGTAGCAAGAGATACATGGCCTGCAGAGATTGAAAAGTGGGATCACTTAAAGGGGCTTACCTATTCGGTTGTTATAGGTACAGAGCCGGAGAGAAAAGAGGCATTAAGAAAAAGTGCTGGTATCTATCTAATCAACAGAGAAAATGTGGACTGGCTTATAAATAAGAGTGGTTTCCCATTTGATTTTGATATGGTAGTCATTGATGAATTATCGTCTTTCAAGTCTGCATCGGCTAAACGATTTAAGAGCCTTCTTAAAGTAAGACCAAAGGTAAAAAGAATCGTGGGTCTTACAGGAACTCCAAGCAGTAACGGATTGATGGACTTGTGGGCAGAATTCAGAATCCTTGATATGGGAGAAAGGCTCGGAAGATACATAACCCATTATCGCAACAATTTCTTTATGCCGGATAAACGAAATCAGCAGATGATATTTTCCTATAAACCAAGACCTGGTGCGGAAGATGCCATCTACAGACTGATATCGGATATTACGATTTCTATGAAGTCGGCAGATTTCCTTAAAATGCCTGAATGCATTATGAATGAAGTGGAGGTAAAGCTTTCCGAAAAGGAATGGTCTGTATATAACACATTAAGACAGGAAATGGTGGTGTCTTTGGAAGATGAAGAGATTGATGCTTCAAATGCAGCTGCTCTTTCAGGCAAACTTCTGCAGATGGCCAATGGTGCTATCTATAACGAAGAAAAAGAGGTCTTCTATATTCATGACCGTAAGCTTGATGCTCTTGAAGATTTAATTGAAGGTGCCAATGGCAAACCCGTGCTTGTTGCCTACTGGTATAACCATGATCTTGAACGAATCAGGAAAAGATTCAAGGTTCGTGAAATTAAGAATTCGAAGGATATTAAGGATTGGAATAGTGGAGAGATACCGATTGCCGTAATCCATCCTGCAAGTGCCGGACATGGCTTAAATCTTCAAAGTGGTGGTTCAACGCTTATATGGTTTGGGCTTACATGGTCGCTTGAACTTTATCAGCAGACCAATGCAAGACTTTATAGGCAGGGTCAGAATGATACAGTAGTCATTCATCACATTATCGCAAAGGATACGATTGATGAAGATGTGATGAGGGCATTACGACTCAAGGAGAAAACACAGTCAGGTCTTATAGATGCAGTTAAAGCTAGGATTGGAGGTGATGCCTATGGTGGCTAAGGAATACTTGAAAAAGATAGCAAGAATGGAATCCTACATTCAAAGCAAGAAGGAACGTCTGGCTGTTCTTAAAGATATGAGCAGTGGTATTTCATCTCCAAAGTTTGATGATATGCCAAGGAATCCTAATAAAGGAAAGTCAAGACTTGAAGAAACAATTATCAAATATCTCGACCTTGAAAACGAGATAAAGGAAGATGAGAAAAAGCTGGAACATGAAAAACTATATCTCCTGGAGGCTATTGGTCGAATTGAAGAGCCGGAATATCAGACCATACTGATAAGCCGATATTTCAAACACCAGTCTTGGGACGATATAGCAAACAGTCTGTTCTACACCAAACGATGGCTCTACTCCCTTCATGGACGAGCCTTGGAGAGATTGGATGAGGAATTACAGTAAAAGAGTTCACTCGAATTCACCTAAGTTCACCTCAGTTCATCTATAAATCACTTCTATGGTGTGATATACTTATAATAGCATAATAGACTAAGAACCAAGCCTTTGTAGGAGCAATCCCGCAGAGGCTTTTGTTATGTCCAGATGGAGGTGAAAAAGATGCCAAGAAAACCAAAGAAACCGTGTGGTTATCCTGGCTGTCCTAATTTAACAGAAGGTAGATACTGCAAGGAACATGAAAAACAAATGAACCAATCCTACGAGAAGTATGGCAGAGACAAAGCTGTACGCCGTAGGTACGGAAGAGCGTGGAAACGAATCCGTGACAGCTATGTTAAGGAACATCCTTTCTGTGAACTGTGTTTTGAGAAAGGAATCCTTGTGCCTGTAGATGAGGTTCATCACAAGTTACCACTGTCAGAAGGTGGAACGCATGAGAGGTCTAACCTCATTGCTTTATGTAAGTCATGTCATGCAAAGATTCATGCCGAGCGTGGTGACTATCATGGAAGTAAAAAACATCGTGTTTACAGCTATGATGACAAGACCTAGAGGCGGTCGAAATCTCAAACGCATCAAGGTCCCGAGGAACGGCGTGGGGTCTTGCGTGTGAAAAAGGCGAAATCAAAAGGGTAATTAAAGGAGGAACGAGACGTGCCTACGAAATCAAATAACATAGGCGGCCGTGGTGGTGCCAGACCTGGTGCCGGACGTAAGAAATCGGCTGTCAAAGAAAAAGCCAATAACGGAAATCCTGGCGGACGAAGATTAGAGGTTCTAGATATTCCGGATGTGGAAGGTGTGGAGATGCCAAAGCCACATGACTTCCTGTCAGCAGAACAAAGAGATGGATCAGAACTGCAGGCATCCGAGATCTATGAGGAGACGTGGCAGTGGCTGAAGAAGATTGGATGTGCATCGAAGGTTTCACCACAGCTTTTGGAGAGATATGCAATGTGTTCTGCTCGTTGGATTCAGTGTGAGGAGATGACCAATAAGCTAGGTTTTCTTTCCAAACATCCCACCACACAGAAACCTATCCCATCTCCGTTTATCAATATTGGCATCAACTATATGAACCAAGCCGTAAGGCTGTGGAATGAAATATTTCAGATTGTGAAGGAGAATTGCAGTACCGATTATGACGATGCTGCTCCACAGAATGATTTGATGGAGAGACTCCTAAGAGCAAGGGAAGGAAGATAGCATGATTGAAAAAGTAAATCCGAACCATCCGGATAAGGTGGCAGACAGAATTGCAGGAGCGATTGTCGACCTAGCATATAAAAAACAGGAGAATCCAAAGATTGCTGTGGAGGTGCTCATTGGGCATGGTTATGGTCATGTAGTGATCGAAACTTCCGCACCTTTGGAAAAAGAAGATGTAGCATTTATCGTGGATCGAATGGCACCGGGCATCCATGTGTTTATTCAGATCGTTCCGCAGGATGTGCATCTTGCAAATAATCAGTCGAAGGGAATGAGATGTGGTGACAATGGAATCTTCAAAGGTGTGCCACTGACAGAGGAACAGAAAGCACTCTCTAAGATTGCAAGAGAAATCTACACTTCTTATCCTACGGATGGAAAGTACATTCTTGATGAGGCAAGACTGATCATCTGTCAGAGCAATGCAAAAACTACAGATTTGAAAAGCACATATCCAAATGCTGAAGTCAATCCGCTCGGTGATTGGACTGGTGGGATTGATGTAGATTCCGGTGCGACCAACAGAAAGCTAGGAAGTGACATGGCTGAGTCAGTGACTGGTGGAGGTCTTCATGGCAAGGATCTTTCAAAGGCAGATGTGTCAGTCAATATCTACGCATTCCTAAAAGCACAGGAAACAGGAAAGCCTGTAGAAATCTGCTGTGCCATTGGTGATGATACAATCGATGGAATCCCATATCAGGACATCGTGAATATTGCAAAAGATTACATAGACTCTGTAGGTGGATTTGAAAAATTCGCTGAGTGGGGTCTTTTTTAGTGGAGGTGGCTATGAGTAAGACAACAACAGAAATGCAGCTTGTAGCTGTTTCAAAACTAATTCCCTATGTGAACAATGCAAGAACCCATTCTGCAGAACAGGTCATGAAGCTGAGATCCTCTCTTCGTGAGTTCGGTTTTATCAATCCCGTCATCATCGACAGAGAATATAATGTGATTGCCGGACACGGCAGAATTATGGCTGCAAAGGAAGAAGGAATTACAGAAGTTCCTTGTGTGTTCGTAGATTATCTGACTGAGGCACAGAAGAAAGCCTATATCCTTGCAGACAACCGAATGGCAATGGATGCAGGGTGGGATGAAGAACTTCTCCGAATTGAGATTGAGTCCTTGAAGGATATGGATTTCAATGTAGGGCTGACTGGATTTTCTGAAGATGAGCTTGCAGAACTTTATGGAGAAGACAAGCAGTCAGAAGTGGAAGATGATGATTATGATTTATCTGATGCACTGGAAAAGGCAGCCTTCGTACAGCGAGGAGATATCTGGACAGTCGGCAGACATAGACTGATGTGTGGTGATGCGACATCCGAAGAAGACGTAGCACAACTGATGGATGGGAAGAAAGCAAATCTTATCGTAACAGATCCTCCGTATAATGTGGCCTTTGAAAGTTCGGACGGACTTTCAATAAAAAACGACAAGATGGCAAATGATAAATTCTATGAATTTCTTCTTTCTGCCTTTCAGAACATGGCAGAGCATTTGGAAAAGGGTGGATCAGCGTATGTATTCCATGCAGATACGGAAGGTCTGAACTTCCGAAAAGCATTTGTGGATGCAGGTTTTCACTTATCCGGGTGCTGCATCTGGGTGAAGAATTCCCTGGTGCTTGGCAGAAGTGATTATCAGTGGCAGCATGAACCAGTGCTTTATGGTTTCCTTCAGAATGGCAAACATTACTGGAGCAAGAGTGCCGGCAGAAGTCAGACTACCATCTGGAATTTCGATAAGCCAAAGAAGAATAAGAATCATCCGACCTCAAAGCCACTTGACCTGCTTGCATATCCAATTGGAAATTCCAGTCATGAGAATGCAATTGTAATCGATACCTTTGGTGGCAGCGGATCAACTCTGATGACTTGTGAGAAAACCAACCGTATATGTCATACGATGGAACTGGATGAGAAGTACGCATCGGTAATTCTTCGCAGATATGTAGAGGATACCGGTGATGCAGAAGGTGTATTTGTAATTAGAAACGGAGAAAGACTTGCTTACTCCGACCTTGTAAAAGAGGTGGAGGGAGCAGATGGAGAATAATAACTTAACACTTGGGAGTTTATTCGATGGTTCGGGTGGATTTCCTTTAGGAGGCTTGATTTCCGGCATTACCCCTGTGTGGGCATCGGAGATTGAGCCTTTTCCTATTCGTGTAACAACGAAAAGACTGCCACAGGTAAAACACTATGGAGATATTTCCAAGATGAACGGAGCAGATCTTGAGCCTGTCGATATCATCACTTTTGGCAGTCCATGCCAGGATATGAGTATTGCGGGCAAGCGCGATGGACTTGGAGGTTCAAGGTCTAGCCTGTTTTACGAGGCAGTCAGAATCATAAAAGAAATGAGGTGTAAGACAAATGGACAAAAACCAAGATTTATCGTCTGGGAAAATGTCCCCGGAGCGTTCAGTTCCAACAAGGGAGAAGATTTCCGAGCCGTCCTCGAAGAGGTCTGCAAAATCAAAAACGAATCAGTGTCTGTGCCTAAACCTAACAAATGGAATACAGCAGGCCGAATCTTGGGAGATGGTTACTCCGTTGCCTGGAGACAGTTTGATGCTCAGTTTTGGGGAGTACCCCAGAGAAGAAAACGTATCTACCTTGTCGCAGATTTTGCAGATTGGTGTGCCGGAAAAATACTATTTGAGTCAGAAGGCTTGTCTGGGTATTCTAAGACGAGCATCTCTTCGTGGCAAGGTTCTGCCGCCACTGTTAGAGAAAGCACTGAAAATGCAGGCATCGGCCTGATGTTTGAAAATCATGGACAAGATGCAAGGTATACGGGGCCTCTTGATGTATCGCAGACAGTTCTATCAACATATGGAACGGGTGGAAATAATCAGCCGTTTATCGTGGAAGATATGAAAAGTTTTGATGTAAGGCTAACCTCCGAAGGTACAAGAAATGCAAGACATAATGTCTATGAAACGGATACATCAAGAACCATTGATACCGGTGGCAACAGTCCCGATTCCAACCAAGGCGGTGTTGCAGTAGTCGCTTATGGCATCTGCTCCAAGGACAGCAATTCCATGAAATCAGCTAATCCCAAGAGTGGGTTTTATAAGGCTAACACAAGCAGAACGATTGATGGCAACGGTGGAAATCCAAGCTGCAATCAAGGTGGCATTGCTGTGATTGAAGGAAACGGAACTCGCCCGTCACATAAAGGTGATGGATATAAGGAATCAGATATTATGTATACGCTGAATGCTACAGAGCAACACGCAGTAGCTTTTGCTGATGTTCATGCCACATTGTCTGCGAATGACGGACCCAAAGGACCATCATCACAGATGCTTGGAACACCGGAAGAAAACTTTGTAGGAGAACCTGCATACGGTATTGGCAGACCTGCAATGAACCAAGGATATAATGCGAAGTTCAGTTTTCAGATTGAAGAGGAAGTTGAACCAACAATTGTGGCGGCAGGTGCAAGTGGTGTAGCACATCCAATCTACTGCACAAGTAAGAGTTCATTCCATACCATTGCAGAAGAAAATCTAGCGGGTACATTGGTAGCAACAGATTATAAAGATCCTCCGATTGTAAACGAGCCGAGGTATATCGTTAGAAGATTAACGCCTACAGAATGTGCAAGACTACAGGGATTTCCTGACTGGTGGTGCGATGACCTTGGAACAGAAAATCCTACGAATGAGGATATTTTGTTGTGGAGAGAAATCTTTCAGATTTATGCTGATGCAATGGGAAAGAAGACAAAACCTAAGTCGGATAATCAAATCAGAAAATGGCTGCAGAACCCACATTCGGACTCAGCAGAATATAAGATGTGGGGCAACGGAGTAGCACTTCCGAATGTTGTATTTGTTCTTTCGGGGATAGCATATTATGCACAAAATCGTGCTGAATAAATCGGCTCATATTCTACAGTTTTATTCACAGATATCGCTTGATATATCTGTGGTTTAGAGTGATATATGTAGTACCGAAAAACAAAGGAGGTACTCACGATGAGAGTAGAATTTAACAGAATTGGAGCAGAAAGAAAGGCACTTATTACAGCCATTTCTGAAATCCTTGGAACCAAGGCAAAGTACATGGGAATGCCATCAACGGCTTATGACTTCGGAGGTCTTATTGTAGATAAGACAGGAGCATTGGAGTTCGAAGAGAACATCTTTCCAAAGGACATCAAAGACCTTTTGCAAAGTCTTGCAGAAAAAGGCTTTACCACCGAAAACAGCAAAGATTTGGAACAGGGAAAAGAAGTATCCGAAGAGCCGGAAGAAACGCTACAGAGCGAAAGCATGGGGCTTACAATAGCTGTTCCTCTTGAGAAAGTAAAAGTCGGAAATCTTACGAATCTTCTGAAAGTAAAGGGTGAGTTGATTAAGAAAGCCTTGGGAGCGGATGATATTCGAATCGAAGTGGATGATGAGAAAGTATCCTTCCCTTGGTTTTCAGAACTGCCGGATGCAGATTCCTGCAAAGCTTATCAAAATTTTATTGTGGCACTCTGCAAGATGAGCAAAGAACAGAAACGAATCAACTCCACAGAAAAGGAAGTCGAAAATGAAAAATACGCATTCAGATGTTTCCTTTTAAGACTTGGATTCATCGGAGCAGACTTCAAAACAGACCGAAAGATTCTTCTTAAGAATCTTGAAGGTTCAGCAGCATTCAAGAATGGAGCAAAGGGAGGCAAAGAGTAATGAATTTTCCAAGCAGAGAAATTGTTGAAAGAGTGAGAAAGGAATATCCGGCAGGAACACGAGTTAAACTTGTACACATGGATGATTTCCAGGCACCACCTGTTGGAACAAAGGGTACGGTAAGAGGTGTTGATGATACTGCATCGATTATGGTCAGCTGGGATAATGGCAGCAGTCTGAACGTGGTCTATGGCGAAGACAAATGCCGTAAGATTACTGAAGAGTAATGGTCAAAATACACAGTTTTTCAGCTAAAAGATTGTGTAGAATATGGCTCTAATTAACTTGATATAGTGTGCTTTTAGAGTGATATATAGTACTACCAAAAGGGAAAACACACCAAACGGAGGTACATAAAATGAACGAAAAAATAGCACACCAGATTGAAGAAATGAAAAAGCAGACCATCGGAGTTGAGGTTGAGATGAACAACATCACAAGAGAGCGAGCATCAAAGCTCGCAGCCGACTTCTTTGGAACAGGAAGATACGAAAACACAGCAAGCCGAAACGGTTATATGACCTGGTCAGCATGGGATGAGCAGGGCAGAGAATGGAAATTCCAAAAGGATGTCAGCATTGCCGGAGACGATGCCCACAAATGCGAAATGGTTACACCGATTCTTAAATACGAAGATATTGAAACCCTGCAGGAACTGATCAGAAAGCTTAGAAAGGCAGGAGCCAAGAGTGATGCAACAAGGGGATGCGGAGTACACATTCACATCGGAGCCAGGGGACATACTCCACAGACAATGAGAAACCTTGCAAACATCATGGCAAGCCACGAAAGTCTGATAGCCGATGCACTTGACCTTGACCGAGGCAGAATGAGACGCTACTGCAGAACGGTTGACCCAAGATTTTTAGAGCAGGTCAACAAGAAAAAGCCAAAGACAATGAGCAAGCTTGCAGACATCTGGTATGGTTCACAGGATTGCAGCTACGGCAGAAATCAGCATTACAATGACAGCCGATACCACATGCTTAACTACCACGCAACATTCACAAAGGGAACAATCGAGTTCAGACTTTTCCAATTTGATGCACCTGCAGACGGAAAGCAGAACGGACTTCATGCCGGACAGCTTAAAAGCTACATTCAGCTTTGCCTTGCACTTAGCCAGATGGCAAAGATCGTCCGAACAGCGAGTCCAAAGGAACAGCAGAAGGAAAACCCAAAATACGCAATGAGAACATGGCTCTTAAGACTTGGGTTCATCGGTGACGAGTTCAAGACAGCAAGAGATCTTCTTACAAGAAGACTTGAAGGAGATACAGCATTCAGAACTGCAAGGAGATAGCCTTGTAACACCTTAATAAAAACAGTCGACCACTTCGGTGGTCTTAAGGTGGTAGAAGGGTGTCCCCTTCAGAAAGGATGGAAACCATATGAACAAACGATACTACATTGCCTATGGCAGTAACCTGAACATCCCACAGATGAGAATGCGATGCCCAGAAGCAAGGATAATCGGAACATCGGTCATCAAAGATTATCAGCTTTTATTCAAGGGCAGCAAGACAGGTTCTTACCTTACCATTGAAAAGATGGAAGGGGCATCAGTTCCCGCTGCAGTGTGGGAAGTAACCGAAAACGATGAGAAGGCTCTTGACCGATACGAAGGATACCCAAACTTCTATTACAAGATGGAAATGACTCTGGATATCAAAGGTATCAGAACCGGGAAGATTCGCAGAAAAGATGCATTTGTTTACATTATGCATGAAGACAGACCACTTGGAATCCCAAGCTGGTACTATGTGAACACCTGCCTTGACGGATACCGAGCCTTCAAATTTGATGAACAGTTTCTTTTTAACGCAATCGAGATAAGCAGGAGGGATACACATGAAGACTAGAGAAATGAGAATTGCAATCTGCCCTAAGTGTGGCAAGGAATATCAAGGAAGTCCGGCTCTTTCAAGAGTCGATAACAAAACTTACATCTGTCCAGATTGTGGAACAAGAGAGGCACTTGAAAGTATAGGTGTGGATGAAAAGGAGCAGGAAGAAATACTGGCAACAATTCATAGCCATACAAGATAACAGATAAAAGAATAATCACTTTTTCAGGACTCTTCGGGGTCCTTTTTTCGTGGAGGTAAGACGTGTGAGAAAACTGAAAAAGTATAAACCCACGAAGCTTATGGCGAAGTCTTCTCATTACGATGAGCAGATGGCAGATTATGCCATCAGCTTTATTGAGGAACTATGCCATACCAAAGGAACGTGGGCAGGAAAGAAATTTGAATTGATAGACTGGCAGGAACAGATTATTAGAGATCTATTTGGAGTATTAAAGCCAAATGGATACAGACAGTTCAACACAGCTTATATTGAAATACCCAAGAAACAGGGCAAATCAGAGCTTGCAGCTGCCGTTGCACTTCTTCTTTTATGTGGTGATGGAGAAGAAAGAGCGGAAGTGTACGGATGTGCAGCAGACAGAAATCAGGCAAAAATTGTATTTGATGTTGCCGTTGACATGATAAGGTTCTGTCCGGCTCTTATGAAAAGGGTGAAGATACTGGAGTCGCAGAAGAAGCTGATATATAAGCCAACCAACAGCTTTTATCAAGTTTTGTCGGCGGATGTTGCAAATAAGCATGGCTTTAATACACACGGAGTAATTTTCGATGAGCTGCATACACAGCCAAACAGAAAACTTTATGACGTAATGACCCAGGGTTCAGGTGATGCCCGTATGCAGCCGTTGTATTTCCTTATTACAACAGCCGGGAATGATACGAACTCCATCTGCTACGAGATACATCAGAAGGCACTCGACATTGAGGCAGGGCGAAAAGTTGACCCTACCTTTTATTCCGTTATCTACGGAGCAGACGAGTCTGAAGACTGGACAGACCCTAAAGTGTGGAAAAAGGCAAATCCATCACTTGGCATTACCGTTGCCATAGAAAAAGTAAAAGCCGCCTGTGATTCTGCAAAACAGAACCCCGGAGAAGAAAACTCCTTCAGACAGCTAAGACTTAATCAGTGGGTAAAGCAATCGGTGAGATGGATGCCGATGGAAAAATGGGATGCCTGCAACTTTACAGTCAATGAAGATGACCTGGAAGGGCGTGTATGTTACGGAGGACTGGATTTATCCAGTACAACGGATATCACAGCTTTTGTACTTGTATTCCCACCACTTGATGAGGATGACAAGTATGTTGTACTTCCGTATTTCTGGGTGCCGGAAGATACGCTTGACCTTAGAGTAAGAAGGGATCATGTTCCCTATGACTTGTGGGAGAGAAAAGGGTATCTGCAGACAACCGAAGGAAATGTTGTTCACTACGGATACATTGAAAACTTTATCGAGAGCCTCGGTGAGAGATTCAATATCCGTGAAATAGCATTTGACCGTTGGGGAGCAGTTCAGATGGTTCAGAACCTTGAAGGTATGGGATATACAGTTGTTCCATTCGGACAGGGTTTCAAGGATATGAGTCCACCGACCAAGGAACTGATGAAGCTTGTGCTTGAGCAGAAAATAGCCCATGGTGGGCATCCAGTTCTCAGATGGAATATGGATAATATCTTTATTCGTACTGACCCTGCAGGAAACATCAAGGCAGACAAAGAAAAATCAACAGAAAAGATTGACGGTGCCATTGCAACAATCATGGCACTTGATAGAGCAATCAGATGTGGTAATGAAGTAACGGAATCGGTCTACGATACAAGAGGACTACTTGTCTTCTGATTTTTCGATGACAAGCTTACCGTTTTCACAATGGATAGTAACTTTATCTCCAGTATGAAAGCCTAGATCTTCAAGCCACATACCGTTGATACGAAGTGCTGGTACTTCTTTATTGTTGTACCCACCTACAGATGAAACAGTAAGATTTCGTTCTGCTTTGAATGGACGTTTTCTAGGTGTTTTATCTGCACCACGGGTTTTGGCAAAATCAACATCATATTTATACATTGGCAATAGCCCCCTTTCTTTTGGAAAATTATAAAAACAATGGAGGAAAAAAACGATGAGTATTTTTTCGGGATTATTTAGGACAAGAGATGCTCCTACCAACCGAACAAGCGGCAGTGCTTATTCATTCTTCATGGGTGGAAGTACTGCCGGGAAGAATGTAAATGAGCGAAGTGCCATGCAGATGACAGCGGTTTATGCCTGCGTCCGTATCCTTTCAGAGGCTATCGCAGGATTGCCACTTCATGTCTATCATTATAACGATGATGGTGGAAAAGAAAAAGCATTAAGCCATAATCTCTATCATTTGCTGCACGATGAACCGAACCCTGAAATGACAAGCTTTGTTTTCAGGGAAACACTTATGACACACTTACTACTTTGGGGTAATGCCTACGCACAGATCATAAGAAATGGCAAGGGTGAGATTATTGCTCTTTATCCATTGATGCCAAATCGTATGAGAGTTGACCGTGATGACAAGGGTCATCTGTATTACGAATACCAGGTAAGTTCTGATGATGCTCCTACAAATAAAGGCTCCACCGTAAGGCTTACACCTGATGAAGTCATGCACGTTCCAGGATTGGGATTTGATGGTCTTGTTGGTTACTCGCCAATTGCGATGGCCAAGAATGCTATCGGTCTTGCAATCGCAGCAGAAGAGTATGGAAGTAAGTTCTATGCGAATGGTGCTGCACCAAGCGGTGTATTAGAGCACCCTGGAACTCTAAAGGACCCATCAAAGGTAAGAGATAGCTGGTCACAGACATTTGGTGGCAGTGCGAATTCACATAAGGTTGCTGTTCTGGAAGAAGGGATGAAGTATACACCGATTTCCATTTCTCCAAACGAAGCACAGTTTTTAGAAACAAGAAAATTTCAGATTGATGAGATTGCTCGAATTTTCAGAGTGCCTCCACATATGGTAGGAGACCTTGAGAAATCGAGCTTTTCTAATATTGAGCAGCAGTCACTTGAGTTCGTGAAATACACCCTTGACCCATGGGTTTCAAGATGGGAGCAGAACATGGCACGTTCTCTTCTTTCTGCAGAAGAGAAAAAGCAATATTTTATTAAGTTTAATGTGGACGGACTTCTTCGTGGTGACTATCAGAGCCGTATGAACGGTTATGCCACTGCAAGACAGAATGGTTGGATGTCTGCCAATGACATAAGGGAACTTGAAAATCTCGACAGGATTCCTGCTGAGTTGGGTGGTGACCTTTATCTTATCAACGGCAACATGACCAAGCTTGAAGATGCGGGTATCTTTGCTACGGGAACAGACACATCAAACGGAGAGGAGAAGACAGATGAAGAACAAGAAGTTCTGGAACTGGAAGAGCCGAAAGACTCTAAACCAGGCAAACGAAGAAGTCGCAGAACGAATCCTTGAGTTGCATGGCACGATTGCCGAGGAGTCATGGTTTGACGATGATGTTACACCACAGCTTTTCAAGGATGAGTTAAATGCCGGAAGTGGAGATATCACCGTTTGGATTAATTCTCCGGGTGGTGACTGTGTGGCTGCGGCTCAGATTTACAATATGCTCACACAGTACAAAGGCAATGTCACAGTAAAGATTGATGGTATCGCAGCATCAGCTGCATCGGTCATTGCGATGGCAGGAAATACAGTTCTTATGTCTCCTGTATCCATGATGATGATCCACAACCCTGCAACCGTAGCATTTGGTGACCATGCAGAAATGCAGAAGGCAATCGATATGCTTGCAGAAGTTAAGGAATCCATCATCAATGCCTACGTGATTAAGACTGGTCTTACAAGAGCCAAGCTTAGTCACTTGATGGACGCAGAAACCTGGATGGATGCAAATAAGGCCATTGAACTTGGCTTTGCTGATGACATTATCACAAGAGCAGAAACAAAACCGAATACAGAAGATCCTGATGAAGAGGACGAAGAAGATGAAAGCACCGAGGAGAAGGAAAAGAAACCAACTGACTCGATGCTTTTTTCACGCAAGGCTGTAAACAACGCTCTTATCAACAAGCTGGAAAAACACTATGTCCAGCCTGAAAAGACAGTAACAAAGCAGGCAGAAATCACTGCACCTGCAAGTAAAGGCACTCCTGCAAAAGAGATTAAGGAGCGTCTTGATTTTATTAAGAAATTCATTTAAGGAGGAATTCTATTATGACTATTAAGGATTTAATCGAAAAAAGAGCAAAAGTGTGGGATACTGCAAAGAACTTTGTTGAGACCCATGAAGACAAGAATGGTGTGCTTTCCGAAGAGGATACAGCAACCTACAACAAGATGGAAAAGGAAATTGAGGATTTGACAGCTGCGATTGATCGTCAAACAAGAGCAGAACGCAGAGAAGCAGAACTTGCAAAGCCTGTTAATTCTCCGATTACCGGTAAGCCTTTTATGGGTGATGCAGATAAGGTAAAGACTGGACGTGCTTCTGATGCATACAAGGATGCGATGCTTTCTGCAATGCGTTCTAATTTCCGTAATGTAAGCAATGTATTACAGGAAGGTGTAGATGCCGATGGTGGTTATCTTGTGCCGGAGGAGTATGACAGAAGACTTATCGATGTGCTTGATGGTGAGAACATCATGCGCAGCCTTGCTACAAAGATTACTACAGCAGGTCAGCACAAAATCAACATTGCAGCTACCAAGCCTGCAGCAGCATGGATTGAGGAAGGTGGAGCATTATCTTTTGGTGATGCAACATTTGACCAGATCTATCTTGATGCCTACAAGCTTCATGTAGCAATCAAGGTTACTGAAGAATTGCTTTATGACAATGCCTTTGGTCTTGAAAACTACATCATCACTCAGTTCGGTAAGGCTTTAGCAAATGCCGAAGAGGATGCATTCCTTAACGGTAACGGTACTGGAAAGCCTACTGGTATCTTCGCAGCAAACGGTGGTGGTCAGATTGCAGCAACACTTACTGCAGCTATCAAGTCTGATGACCTTATCGATTTGGTATACGGTCTTAAGAGACCTTACCGTAAGAACGCATCTTTCATTATGAATGATGCCACACTTGCTTCTATCAGAAAGCTTAAGGACAACAACGGTGCCTACATCTGGCAGCCTTCTTACAAGGAAGGAGAACCTGACAGAGTTCTTGGCTATGCTGTTCACACTTCTGCTTTCGCACCTACAAATGCGATTGCATTCGGTGACTATAGTTACTACAACATTGGTGATCGTGGTTCTCGTTCTTTTGCAGAACTGCGTGAACTTTTCGCTGGTAACGGCATGGTCGGTTATGTAGCCAAGGAAAGAGTTGATGGTAAGCTTATCCTTCCTGAAGCAGTAAAGATCTTAAAGCTTAAGCAAGAAACTGCAAGTTCTAAGGGTTAAGAATAATTAAGTGTGACACCCTATGACGGCTATTTACTATCCTTTTCTATAGGAATAAAAAAAGAAACCTATATATAAATATAGGGAATGCCAGTCATAAGGTGTCACAGATTATTAGGTGGTGATAGAAATGATTGTAAATCTTGATGAGATGAAGGGTTACCTTCGTGTGGATTTTGATGATGACGATGCACTTATCGAGAACTTCATCATAACCGGGCAGAATCTCTGTGCAGACATAGCCAGGTTATCAGTTGATGAACTCGGTGCGATTCCATCATCAAAGATTGCTGTCATGTACGCAGTTGCCTATCTGTATGAACATCGAGAAGATGCAGACCACCATCAGCTTACCATTTCCCTTCGCTCACTGCTTGAAGGTGTAAGAAGGAGTGTGTTCTGATGGATATTTCTCTTTTGAATGTGAAGATTACCGTGCAGAAGAATGAAACTGTTGTAGATGCCATCGGCAATCATAAGAATACCTGGACTGACTATCACACCTGCTTTGCAACGGTAAGTGGCGAAGGCGGCTCTGAAAAGAGTGTGGCAGGTCTTATTGTAGATGATTCGGATATTTCTTTTACGGTCAGATACTGTAAGGCTCTTGTAGACCTTGATGTTACAAAACACAGAGTTATATTTGAAGGCTCCCTTTATAACATCGTTTCTATTGACCACATGAACTATAAGAAGAAATGCCTGAAACTGAAATGTGAGAAAGTGAGGAGATAGTGTTGGCAAATGTAAAGATTGATAACCTTGCAGATGAAATCATGAACGGTCTCAAGGAGTATGCTGATCTGGCTACAGATGATTTAAAAAAGTCTGTAAGAAAGGCAGGAAATACAGTAAGGAAAGATATCGCTGCATCTGCTCCAAAGGATACGGGAGCCTATGCGAAGAGCTGGTCTGTCAAGAAAACGAAGGAAACTTCAAATTCACTTGAACTGACAGTACACTCCAAGAACCGATATCAGCTTGCCCATCTTCTTGAACACGGTCACGCAAAACGTGGTGGTGGAAGAGTGGCTGCAAGACCACATATCGCACAGGCAGAAGAAAAAGCAATTGAAACTTTAGAATCAGAAATCAGCAGAGCACTTGGAGGTATGTAATGGAAGAACTGTTAAACGTGATAAAGGAGATGGATATTCCTTTTGCATATGACCATTTTGCAGAGGGAGAAAGTCCAGATCCACCGTTTATCTGCTATCTCTTGCCCAGCAGTGATAACTTTGCTGCTGATGGAAGAGTGTATCTAAAGGTAAACGAAGTTCATATAGAACTGTATACCGATTTGAAGGACTTGTCGGTAGAACAGAAAGTTGAATCCGTGCTTGACAGTCACGGCATTTTTTATGACCGTTTGGAAACATGGATTGAGAGTGAAAAGATGTATGAAGTCCTATATTCATTTGAAATGGAGGCATAAAAGCTATGGGTAATAAAGTAAAATACAACCTTAAAAACGTTCATGCAGCAAAGCTGACAAGGACAGAGGATGGTGGCTATTCCTATGAAACGCCAAGAGCAATTCCCGGTGCAGTAAGCATCAGTTTGGATGCAGAAGGTGATACTTCTCCGTTCTATGCGGATGGTATCGTGTATTTCCGTTCTGTATCTAACAACGGTTATAGCGGTGACTTAGAGATTGCTCTTATTCCAGAATGGTTCAGAACAGAAATTCTTAAGGAAGAACTCGACAAGAATGGTGTTCTTGTAGAAAACTCTAAGATTGCGGAGATGGAGAAGTTTGCACTTCTATTTGAATTTGATGGTGATGCCAAGTGCATTCGTCATGTTATGTATAACTGCACGGCATCTCGTCCTTCTATCGAATCTGAAACAAAGGAAGATACCATTGAACCTGGTACTGAGAAGTTGTCTTTGACAGCAGATCCTAGAGAGGATGGTCTCGTAAAGAGCAGAACCGGAGATACAACTACGGAAGCAACCTACAACGATTGGTACAAGGCAGTCTATGTTCCAGTAGCAAAGACCGACTCTGCATCATCTGCTTCGACAGGAGGTAAATAATTATGCTGAAGAAAGTAATTAATGTTGGTGGAAAAGAGGTGGAATTTCGCTCCTCTGCTACTGTTCCAAGATTATATCGTGCTAAGTTCAAGAGAGACATCTTTAAGGACTTAGCAAAACTGGAAAGCTCCTATAAAGGCAGTAAGGAAGAGGGCGAGGAATTCGCTATCGATGATTTGGAAATCTTCGAGAACGTGGCATATATCATGGCATATCATGCGGATAACACCATCCCGGATAATATCGATGATTGGCTTGACCAGTTTGAGATGTTTTCTATTTATGAAGTACTACCGGAGATTCTTGCTCTTTGGGGAACGAACCTTATCACGGACATTGACTCTAAAAAAAACTTAAACGTAGTAGCAGGGAGATGACAACACCCTTGTTCCTTTTGCGTTGCTTAGAAATCGGCCTTTCCATCCGAGACTTGGATTATCTGACCATTGGAATGGTCATGGATATTTGGACTGAAAAAGGAAATGACTCTGTCAAATACGACAATCTGGCAACGCAGGAGGACTTTGATAAATTCTAATTTCTTGACAAACATAAAAACTTCTGACATACTATAACGATTTAGCAATTAGCTATCTGGTAGGTATGGGAATGAAAGGAGAGTTTTTATGTATGAATTTGTCGAAAAACGTATAGCTGACAGATATCGCTCTGATTGTTCTGCTACATTAAAAAAAGTTCAAGCGGTTTTATTAGAAGAATATGATATTAATACTCAATTTACATTAGTTGGTAGTGGAGCAAGAAATCTTATAACTAGAGATGGTAATGGTCCATTTGATTTGGATTATAATATCATTATCCTTGATATGCCAGATGAATACTGGCAAAACTTACATAAGTTGAAAGAAACCATACGTTGTGTATTTAATGGTGTAGAAAAAAATAAATGGTTTTCAGATGGAAAAGATTCTAAATCGGTTATTACCGCTTTACTTCATTTTAATGATACTCCAGATATTGAATTTAGTTTTGATATTGCAATATTGTCTAAAAACAAGAATGAGCATTATCAACGACTAATCCATGATAAATGGTTAAATCGTTTTTATTGGAATGAAGTTCCCAATTCTGCAAAAGTGAGAAAACGAGCAGATATTCTTAAGCATAATGGTTTATGGGGAGAAGTACGAAATACTTATCTTGCTAAGAAGAATTACTATTTGATATATAGAGATACTAGCCATTCTTCGTTTGTTATTTATGTTGAAACGATTAATGAAGTATATAATCGTTATTTTTAAATAGAGTTACATTGTTTATAGTTAAGCATCAATCAGAAATGGTTGGTGCTTTTCTTATGCTCGGAAATATCCGAGCTATTTTTATGCAATTTTGAAGGAGGTATCAGCCAATGGCAAATCGAATCAAAGGTATAACCGTTGAAATTGGCGGAGATACCACGAAACTACAAACAGCCTTAAAAGGTGTTAATGGTCAAATTAAAAATACGCAAGCGGCATTAAAGGATGTAGAAAGACTTCTAAAACTGGATCCATCTAATACTACTTTACTTGCTCAAAAACAAAAACTATTAACACAAGCAATTGGAGAAACGAAAGAAAAGCTGGAAACATTGAAGCTTGCAGCACAGCAAGCAAATGAACAGTTGCAAAAAGGTGAAATTACACAAGAACAATATGATGCACTTCAACGTGAGATTGCTGAGACTGAGGCACAACTTCAAAAGTTGGAATCACAGGCGTCTAAGACCAATCAGACACTGTCTAAAATCGGAGAAGCAGGTTCAAAGGTAGAATCATTTGGTAATGGTGTTACAAATGTAGGAAAGAAAGTATCTGTAGCATCCGCTGCTGTTACTGCAATGGGTGGAGCTGCTGTAAAGACAGCTGCAGATTTTGAAAGTTCCATGAGCCAGGTTCAGGCAACAATGGGAATCACAAAGGATTCCATGTCAACGCTTGATGGGCAGTCCGTTAATACAATGGATGCACTGTCCGACCTTGCAAAAGAGATGGGGGCTAAAACTGCGTTTTCTGCCAGTGAATGTGCCGAGGCATTAAATTACCTTGCTCTTGCCGGATACGATACACAGGAGATGGCTGATACACTTCCGACTGTACTTAACCTTGCAGCTGCTGGCGGACTTGATTTGGCATCTGCATCGGATATGGTTACTGATGCGATGTCCGCCCTTGGAATGAAAACCTCTGATGCAAACAAGATGGTGGATCAAATGGCGAAGACTGCATCAAGCACAAATACATCGGTAGGACAGCTTGGTGAGGGAATTTTAACTATCGGTGCAACAGCAAAGTCTGTCAAAGGAGGAACCGCTGAACTTAATACGGCACTGGGTATCTTAGCAAACAATGGTATCAAAGGAGCGGAAGGTGGCACACATCTTCGAAATGTCATCTTGTCCTTGCAGAATCCAACAGATGGTGCAGCCAAAGCAATGGAGAAACTCGGTGTTCAGACCTATGACTCCGAAGGCAATATGCGTTCATTAAATGATATTTTGGGTGACCTAAATAAATCAATGGACGGCATGACTTCTGCGGAAAAGGCGAATATCATAGCAACTATTTTTAACAAAACAGATCTTGCATCGGTTAATGCACTGCTTGCAAATACAGGCGATACCTGGACAGACTTGCAGACTGCTATTGAAAACAGTGGCGGAGCAGCACAGCAGATGGCAGACACTCAGCTTGATAACTTATCTGGGCAGCTTACGATCTTAAAGTCTGCGGTAGAAGGCTTTGCAATTTCCATCGGTGATGCACTTATGCCAATGATTAAAAACATCGTAGCAAAGATTCAGTCCTTCGTGGATTGGCTGAATAATCTTGATGAGGGTACAAGACAGGTCATTGTTAAGATTGGACTTTTTGTTGCGGCTTTAGGTCCATTTCTTGTGATCCTTGGAACAGTTATATCCAAAGTCGGTGTGGCCATGCAGGCATTCAGCAAACTAGGACTGAAACTGACAAGCCTTATGAGTAATGCCGGAGGAGTATCCGGTATCATGGGAAAAGTGGGAGCAGCCATTGGAGGTATTTCTGCTCCGGTAGTTGCAGTAGTAGCTGTTATTGCCGTATTGGCTGCAGCCTTTGTACATTTGTGGAGAACCAATGAAGATTTCAGAAATAGCATTATTGTCATCTGGGAGAGAATCAAATCTGTATTTAGTGGCTTTGCACAGGGCATTACAGACAGGCTGAACGCATTAGGATTCGATTTCCAGAATTTTAAGGAAGTAGTATCTGCCATCTGGAACGGTCTTTGTAATTTCCTTGCTCCTGTATTTGAAGTAGTATTCACGCAGATTGCAAATATCTTAGAAGCTGTCCTTGGGGTAATCACAGGAATTTTAGATGTATTCATTGGAATCTTTACAGGCAACTGGTCGCAGGCATGGGAAGGTGTCAAAGGCATCTTCGGTTCGGTATGGGATTTTATCAAGAATACCTTTACCAATTACATGAATGTGATTCAGAATGTGGCCAATGTGGTGCTTGGATGGTTCGGTACTTCTTGGAATGAAGTATGGACTGGAATTAAGGATTTTTTCGTAAATCTGTGGACTGGCATCACAACATTCTTCACGAATCTGTGGGAGGGTATCAAGAATACAGTTCAGACTGCGATTATGTTTATAGCGGCACTCTTTGAGGCGGCATTTGATATCATCACACTGCCGTTCCGATTTATTTGGGAGAACTGCAAGGAAGTTGTTATTGCAGTTTGGGATGCAATTAAATCCAAAGTCACAACAGTTATCAATGCAGTTTCTACTGTTATCAGTACAGTGATGAATGCCATCAAGACTGTATTTACTACTGTTTGGAATGCAATAAAAACCGTGGTAACAACAGTGGTCAATGCCATTAAAACAGTTGTCACTACAGTATTCAACGCCATCAGGAATACTGCAACGACAGTATGGAATGCAATAAAGACGGCGGTAACTACTCCAATCAATGCGATAAAGACAACAGTATCGACAGTGTTTAATTCCGTAAAAAGTACCATAACAAGTATTTTCAATGGAATTAAATCGACTGCTACATCTGTATGGAATGGAATAAAGTCTGCAATCACTACACCGATTGAGGCGGCAAAGAATAAGGTCAAGAGTGTAGTTGATGCCATTAAGGGATTTTTCTCTGGTATGAAACTGTCGCTCCCTAAGATTAAACTTCCTCATTTCAAGGTGACGGGCAAGCTATCCATTGCACCTCCATCTGTACCACATCTGTCGATTGATTGGTATAAGGAAGGTGGTATCATGACCAAGCCTACAGCATTTGGTATGAATGGATCTTCTCTAATGATGGGAGGAGAAGCAGGGGCAGAGGCAATCCTGCCGCTTTCAGGCTTTTACAAACAGCTTGAAGCAATGATTGACTCAAGACTTAATATGACTTCTATGGAGAAGTACCTGGCTATTATTGCAGATAACAGTTCAAAGGGAATCTACCTTGATGATGGAACTCTTGTGGGACATTTACTTCCTGCAATCGATGACGGACTTGGTAAAAATCAGAAACTGACAAGGAGGCTTTCGCTATGATACCGGATATTTATATTAACGATATGTCCATGCTGAAAATGGGATGGGTCAGAGAAAATATTGAATTTCCAGTACCGGAATCTCAGACAGAGACAGTTGTTGTTCTGGGAAGAAATGCTCCGATCAGATTCAGTGAGGCTCTTGGCATGATTTCGTTCAAGCCGAGAGCTTTTACTATTACTTTATCCATGCTTGGCACAAGAAGCCAGTTTGATATCCAGGTGTTGACAGCATCAAATAAGTATGCTGGAAGACTGTGCAAGGTAAGGACAAGTGAAGAGCCAAATCTTTATGCAGTAGGAACTCTGCAACTGACACTTTCCTATGATCCGCTTACTGGAAAAGGTCAGCTCGTGATGGAATGTACGGATGGAGATTCTTACCGATATCATGCGGATATGACGGAGATTGTACAAAATGGAAGTGGAACAGTCATTCTGAAAAATGATTATATGCCAGTGGTTCCGACTGTTATTACAACAGCAGATACCACACTTTCATGGAAGATAGCAGAAGATTCTTTCAGTAAAACACTTAGTGCAGGAGAGTGGGAACTGCCGGAACTTCAGCTGACCTATGGTGAGAATGCTGTCAAAGTAGAAGGAAGTGGTATGACAACCTTCCGATACAGGGAGGGATGCCTATGAGACTTTTTCGAGTATATGTGGATGGGAATGTATTCTATCATCCGAATCTTTCCAAACTTGCAATCACAGAAGCAAAGGTAAGCGAGGATGCAGAGAACATCGACAGCCTTACCTTATCTGCTCCGTACAATCATCCGTATATTGATTCCATCAAACCAATGGCATCGGTGATTGTCTGTAAAAAGGGAGAGGAGACTGTCTTTGAAGGAAGAGCACTGGACGATGGCAGTGATTTATATAATACCCATACCTGGACATGTGAGTCGGCTCTTGCATATCTGAAAGATACCATGCAGCCACCTTTTTCGTATAAAGGAACGCTTCGAGGACTGCTCGAACAGTTTATCTCTGTTCATAATAAGGCAGTGGAAAAACAAAAACAGTTCAAAGTAGGCAATATTACGGTGGCGGACAACAACGATTATGTTGCTTACAGCAGTTCTGATTATTCCATTACGATGGATGCCATTAAGAATAAACTCATCAATACCCACGGCGGATACCTTATGGTTCGATATGAGAGTGATGGCAAGTATCTCGATTATCTTGCTGACTTTAAAACAAAGTCAGTCCAGAAGGTCGAATACGGAAAGAACATCACAGATGTAAAAATTACAAGAGATCATACAGAACGAGTGACTGCCCTGATTCCTCTTGGTGCGAAAAAGAAAACTACCGATGAAGAGGGCAATGAAAAAGAATCCGATGAGAGGATAGATATTACTTCTGTAAATGACGGCAGGAATTATATTTCAGACGATGCTGCAGTTAAGGAAATCGGCTGGATTTGGAAATCGGAAGTATGGGATGATGTGACACTTCCCAGTAATCTTCTAAGAAAAGCCAAATCAAGATTATCTGACCTTGTAAATGGAGTTACCAGTATTCAGCTTACAATCGTGGATGAATCAGACACGGGTGCAGATATTGGAGACATCAGGGCAAGAATGTATGTGGAGTGTATTTCCAAACCTCATGGTATCAACGGCACTTATCTTTGTGTCAGCAGAACCAAAGATTACTTAAATCCGGCAGGAAACACTATCACGATTGGTGCAAGCGGTGTGTCCCTTTCAGCTTTAACAGTAAAGCAGGACAAGAACATTTCTGCTTTGGAAGATGACCTTTATGGACAGACAAGGAAGATTGATGCAATCTCCGGAGAGGTGGACAGCATCAATTCGCAGAAGATGTATCGAACTGAACTTATCGTGGAGGGGGTAAATATTTTCAAGACCAAAGGTGAAAAAAGTACCATGCTCTGTAAGGTCTATTCCTGGGATAAGGATATTACAGAAAGCATTGATGCTGAGTGCTTTATCTGGCACAGAAAGTCCTCTGATGAAGAGGCAGATGCCGAGTGGGATAAGAACCATATCGGCATGAAACAAATAACGATTACTACTGAGGACGTGTTAGACAATGCGTCCTTTTATTGTGAAATAAAACTTTAGGAGGAATTTCAATGGCTACAATTTTAACATCCAGTCAGCAGACATTCGTGGATATCACAGATCAAAGAAAATTGTCTGCATATATTACATCCAATCTTCCAAAGACTCAGAGTGAAGATCCGAATGTACTGCCACATACCTATGCACCAAACTGGGCAAGCACAAATCTTGTATTAACTCCTGTTCTTTTCTTGGATCAGACCAATGTATCTCCAACAGCAAGTGGAGTGACGATTTCATGGAAGAGAAAAGATGGGGTGGCATCTGAGACGGTACTGACAAATGGTGAAACTGTGAAAAATGGAGTTTTGACAGTAAATCAGAATAAGCTGTCAGCATCTTCATCTGGGATGATTACCTATATCTGCTATATCAGTTACTACGATTCTGAAACAAAGAACACGATTAACATCACAGCTGATATTACCTATACCTTGGTAAAGAATGCAGAAAATGCAAAATTGTGTACAGTAAGCAGTGATACTTATGTATTTAAGTATGACACTTCACAGGCCTTAGTTGGTGCATCGCAGGCAACTCTTACGGTACAGGTGCAGGGTGTAACCGTCAGCAAATGGCAGTATAAGAACAGCAGTGGAGCGTGGGCAGATTATCCGACTACTTCCGACAATACATCCATCACTGGTGGAACTTTAGTGGTAAAGCCTACACACAGCGTTTTTGTAAATAATGTAGCACAGATCAGAGTCACTACTTCAGAGAATGACGTATATGACACGCTTACCATCAGCAAGATTTATGATGGTGCCAAAGGTGATAAAGGTAATCCTGGTTCAGCCGGAACAGGAGGTCTTTCGGTTGTCCTTGGAAATGAGACACAGACGATTGCCTGTACTTCAGAAGGAAAGACATCTGCTGCAAGCACGATTAGTATTCCATTTACTGGATATGTTGGTATTACGCAGACTGCTTGTACCTGTGCGGTGGGAACACTGCCTACAGGAATTACAGTCAAGACCAATACTGCTGCAACAGCCAGTGCGGTAGGTAAGCTGGAGCTTGCCGTAGCTGCATCTTCAGACCTTGGAAATGCATCGACATTGAATGGGAATATTACACTGACATTTAACATTTCAGGAAAGACGGTTACCAAGGTATTTACATGGACAAAATCCAAAGCTGGAAGTAATGGAGTGGCGGCAGTTGTCTTTTCTGTCTATGCTCCAAATGGAACAATTGTGCAGAATCAGTCCGGCAGTATTCAGCTTGCCACTTCTGCCTACAGCGGAACAACGGCAATCACAGCTGCCACCTATCAGTGGGCAAAATATGCTGATGGTAAATGGACAAATATCAGCGGAGCAACAACAAGTACATTGACTGTCAGTGGATCGGATATCATCAATATTCAGTCTTATCGATGCACCATGACCTATGGTGGAAAAACCTATGTGGATGTGATCACTGTAGAAGATAAGTCAGACCCGTATGTGTCGGAGATGCTTTCTATCGGTGGTTATACCGTCAAAAATAACCTTGGCGGTGTGGTTCCGTATATTATTGTTCGTACCAATCAGAAGGAAGTAGATCCACTGCTAGGAAACATCAGCGAAACAACACCGTCCAGTCCCGCAAGCGGAGCTTTCTGGTACAAGGTCGATCACAATGCAAAGACGGTAACTTTGATGAAATACAACGGATCTGCCTGGGCAAATGCAACGGAAAAACAGAGTCTTACCTACACCTGGTATGCACAGGATAAAGACGGCAAAGAAAAGACCTTTGACAAGACAGGCAAGGTCATCTATTTATCTGCAGCCGATATCGACAGCATCATGACCTTGCAGTGTGATGTTTCAAAATGATGGGGAGGTGGTCTGAATGGCACTTCTTACATCATGTCAGCATACGTTTCAGAGTGTTGCGGCGTATGAAGATGCGTTGGATGATGTGGAAACACTGAAGGTTCAGGTGCATGAGTGCTACTCTGAAATAACTAAAACATCTAATGAAATCTTAAGTTCTGTAAAAGACACATACATTGAAAAATCAGCTTTGTCAACAATTCAGAGTGATTTTCAGACAGCCATCACTCAAAACAGCAGTGAGATTCGTATGGATTTTACAGCTATTACAGATAAAATAAAAAATAATGTATCAACAAACCAGGCACTTCTGGAAGAGTATATCCGATTCAAAGGAGCATTGATTGAACTTGGTAAAGTCGGAAACGCATTCACTGCTGAACTCTCCAATGAAGAACTGGCATTCAAAGAGAATGGTCAGAAGATCGCATATATCTCGAATCAGAGTTTGGTTATTACAAATGCAGAAATTCGAAACAAACTGTCCTTGGGAAATGATGCCAGAGGATGGTTTGATTTTATCCCAAGAACTAATGGTAACCTTTCCATCAAGTGGAGAGGTCCCGTATCGTAGAAGGAGGATGGTTTTTAATGGCAGCAAGTGGAAGTATTACAACAAATGAATATCAAGGGCGTTCAGTTACACTTTCCTGGTCTTTATCTAGTCAAAGTGTAGAGAAAAATACATCGACTATATCATGGGCATTAAAAGGTTCCGGTTCTGGTGGAGGATGGGTAAAGTCCGGTGGCTTTAAGGCAGTCATCAATGGCACAACGGTATACTCGACTTCAACTGACAGCCGTATCCAATTGTACAATGGAACGACTGTTGCATCTGGAACGATAACTATTGCACATAATGCAGACGGTACAAAATCATTCAGTCTGAGCTGTCAGGCGGGTGTTTATACTTATGCAGTAAATGTAACGGCAAGTGGTACGCATACGTTAAATACTATTCCAAGAGCTTCGTCAGTAAAAGCATCAAATGTTAACATGGGGAGTGCTGCAACCATTACGATAAGCAGGGCATCTTCTTCCTTTACGCATACCTTAACTTATAAATTTGGAAATGCATCGGGTACGATAGCCTCAAAGACTTCATCGACTTCTGTGTCATGGACTCCGCCTGTTTCACTGGCAAGTCAGATCCCATCAGCTGTTTCAGGTACTTGCACGATTACATGTGATACCTATAGCGGTTCTACAAAGGTTGGTTCTAAAACTTGTACCCATACACTTACAGTTCCATCTTCGGTAAAACCCGTTATCGGTAGTCTGTCAGTGACCAGAATAAATGGGGATGTGCCTTCATCATGGGGGATATATGTTCAGACAAAATCTAAGGCAACCATCCAAATAACGGGTGCTGCTGGAAGTTATGGATCAAGTGTTAAATCTTACAGTATTAGTGGAGGTGGATATTCAGGAACAGCAGACACGCTTACAACAGGATTCTTGAATACTTCGGGAACGCTTACATTTACTGCCACAGTTACAGACTCCAGAGGGCGAGTATCGGATGCAAAAACAACATCCATATCTGTTGTGGATTATGCTCCACCGTATATAAATTCAGTTGTTTCTCAAAGAGCATTGAGTAATGGAACGCTAAATGATGATGGAACATATATCCGTGGAGCTGTATCTTTTGGCTATTCATCATGTGGCGGAAAAAATGCACTGAGCTGTTCCCAGTTCTACAAGAAAAACTCTGATGCAAATTGGACAAGCGGTGGAGTATCTTTTCATTCTGATACACCTTTCACATTTGGAAACGGCAAGATATCTACAGATAGTACCTACGATGTCAAATATTCATTGACGGATGCCTTCTGTACAATCTCTGCGCAGGATATCGTTTCTACTGCAGCAGTTGTGATGGATTTCAAAAGCGGCGGTAAAGGCGTGGCCATTGGAAAAGTATCTGAAACAGACAGCTGCTTTGAGATAGCCTCCTCGTGGAGTGTTAAGAAAAAAGGTTCTGTAGAATCTGATTTTGTCATCTCTCAAGGCACCAGTGGTATTTGGACTTATCGTAAATGGAAAAGCGGAATTGCAGAATGCTGGTGCAGAAAGACCATAACCACCAATATCACAAACGTATGGGGCGGTTTATATACTTCCGGAAGATTGGATGCATTAGATATTTCTTTTCCTTTTGCGTTCAAGTCTGTCCCAGTCGTTACTGCAAATCTGACTGCGAATTGGGCTGGTGCGATTCTGATGGTGCCTGGTGATTGTAAAGATGCATCTACAACATCAACCGGTACCTTTGAATTAGCAAGAGGCTCTGCGATAGCCGGAAAAAGCTATATTATAAATTTCCATGTTATTGGAATGACCTAATATTGGAATCAGGCATCTCTTCGGAGGTGCTTTTTTCATACATATTTTTAAGAAAATGGAGGAATAAACAATGAAGGAATTTTGGAACGGAATACAGATTGTATTCACTATGATCGGCGGTTGGCTCGGATATTTTCTAGGAGGCTGCGATGGTCTTTTAATTGCCCTTGTGATGTTCGTAGTAATGGATTACATCTCAGGGGTCATGTGTGCCATTGCAGATAAGACGTTATCCAGCGAGGTCGGTTTCAAGGGCATCTGCAGAAAGGTGCTGATTTTTGTTTTAGTGGGCATTGCAAACATTCTCGATGTTCAGGTAATTGGTACGGGAAGCGTTCTTAGGACTGCAGCTATCTTTTTCTATATTTCCAATGAAGGTATATCACTTCTAGAAAATGCAGGATATTTAGGACTTCCTATTCCAGAAAAAATCAAAACAGTTTTAGAGCAGCTCCATGACAGAGCAGAAAGAGAGGAAAAATAATATGACTTATACCAATTCAAAATTAGTATCTTACACAAAACTAAGTCCAAATCATTCAGGACATAGAACACATTCCATCGACAGAATCACACCCCACTGCGTGGTGGGACAGTGTTCTGTAGAAACTTTAGGAAATATCTTTGCACCGACTTCCAGACAAGCAAGCTGCAATTATGGCATCGGTCCCGATGGAAGAGTAGGAATGTATGTGGAAGAAAAGAATCGTTCTTGGTGTTCTTCATCTAATGCGAACGATCAGAGAGCAGTAACTATTGAGTGTGCATCCGATACTAAACATCCATATACTATGAACAGCACTGTGTACGCAACTCTTATTAAGCTTTGCGTAGATATCTGTAAACGTAACGGAAAGAAGAAACTTATCTGGCTTGGAGATAAGAGTAAGACTCTTAATTACACTCCAAAGTCTGACGAGATGGTGCTTACTGTCCACAGATGGTTTGCCAATAAGTCTTGTCCGGGAGATTGGCTTTACTCAAGACTTGGTGATCTTGCATCAAAGGTCACTGCACAGCTAGGTGGTTCTTCTTCTGGCGGAACAACTGCAAGTGGATTATATAGAGTCAGAAAATCCTGGAATAATGTAAAATCACAGAAAGGTGCATTCAAGTCCCTTGATAATGCAAAGAGATGTGCTGCATCAAATCCAGGATACTTTGTCTTTGATGAAAACGGAAGAATCGTAGGCTCTGCTACCTCAAGTACCAAAACGGTAGATGAGCTTGCACGAGAAGTTATTCGTGGAAATTGGGGTAACGGAGCTGAAAGAAAAAATCGTCTCACTGCCGCAGGATATGATTACAATGCTGTGCAAAGAAAAGTGAATGAATTATTAAAATAAGATATATAAGTATCAGTGCTACGAGCCTGTCTGCATTCTTCGGAGTGTGGGCAGGCTTATTTTTTTATTTCAAAGCGTCCTTTTGATGCCCTTCCCAAGGCTACTAGTTAGGAAGAGCAAAACAAGGAAAAAAGAAAAATAAAAAAGTTTTTCAAAAACGTCCTTTAGAACATCTTCCCAAGGCTAACAGTTAGAGAGAAACAAATCTCTCGGAAATGGAGGTGCAGCGATGAAACATAATCTTCACATTAGTGTTTCAGACAAGCCACAACGAAATGGCATGGTCTCTTGTAAAAGCATCAGCATGAGAGAACGATTCCTGCGTATGCTCTTTGGCAGAAAGCAGAAGATCGTGATTCTTGTTCCTGGTGATGCAATCGATGAACTTGCCATCACAAAAATTACGGAAGGAGGTAGACCATGAACAAAGTAACAGAATTACTTGACGCTGTTGGTGGTGTCATCACTTGTGTTCGTAACCTGGCAGATAGTATTCAGGCGGTAGCAGATGTTCTTACAGATATGAAATCTCTGGAAGTAATCGAAGCACAGCCTGTAGCACAGATTCCTGAAAAGGCAGCAAAGCCGAAGAAGAAAAAAGCCAAGATTTACACACTTGAAGATGTTAGAGGAGTTCTTGCAGAGAAGAGCCAGAACGGACTTACATCAGAAGTTAAGGGTCTGATTGCAAAGTTCGGAGGCAGCAAGTTATCCGACATCGACCCTAGCAACTATGAAGCAATCATCAAAGAGGCGGAGGTGCTTGGAAATGAGTAAACACGCATTCCTCTCCCCTTCAAGTTCTCACAGATGGCTTAACTGTACACCAAGTGCAAGTCTTGAATCAGAGTTTGAAAACAAGACAAGCCAGGCAGCAGAAGAAGGAACAGCTGCTCACGCATGGTGCGAACACAAGCTAAAGAAGGCGCTCCGCATGAGAAGTAAAAGACCTGTATCATCCTATGACAGTGATGAAATGCAGGAACACACAGATGCATATGTGGACTTCGTCTTGGAACAGCTTGATATTGCAAAACAGAATTGCAGTGACCCATTGGTGCTGATAGAGCAACACGTAGACTTTTCTGAATATGTGCCGGACGGCTATGGCACAGCAGACTGTGTGATTGTATCTGATGACAGATTACATATCATCGATTTCAAATATGGAATGGGAGTTCTTGTTGATGCAACAGACAATCCACAGATGAAATGCTATGCACTCGGTGCCCTTGCCATCTATGACAGCTTGTATGACATCAAGGAAGTATCGATGTCCATCTTCCAGCCACGCAGGGAGAATGTGAGTACCTGGACAATCACAGTTGATGAACTCAAGACCTGGGCAGAAGAAGTTTTAAAGCCTAAAGCAGAAATGGCCATGAATGGTGAAGGCGAATTCTGTCCAGGTGAATGGTGTACCTTCTGCAGGGCAGCAGTCAGATGCAGAGCAAGAGCAGAAGAAAAACTGAAACTAGCACAGGAAGAGTTCAAACTTCCTCCACTTCTTACAGACAGTGAAATCGAGGAGGTATTAACGATTATTCCTGATCTTACAAAGTGGGCAAATGAAATTATGGCTTATGCCACTGAATCTGCAGTAAACCACGGCAAGCAGTGGAACGGATTCAAGGTTGTTGAAGGTCGCTCGGTTCGTAAATATAAGGACGTATCAGCAGTGGCAGAGGCAGCCAAGGAGGCAGGCTATAAGGATATTTACCGAAAGTCGCTCATCACTCTTACAGAGATGCAGAAACTGATGGGTAAAGCAACATTTGAAAAGGTACTGGGTGACCTTATCTACAAACCACCCGGAAAGCCGACTCTTGTACCAGACTCGGACAAGAGACCAGCAATCAATGTTACAAACGCTAAAAATGAATTTAAAATGGAGGATTAATGATTATGGCTAATGTAAACAGAACTAAAGTTATTACAGGCAAGAACACAAGACTTTCTTATTTCCACGGATGGGAACCTACATCTATCAATGGCGGTCCTGAAAGATACAGTGTATCAGTTCTTATTCCAAAGGATGATAAGGAAACAGTAAAGGCTATCAATGATGCAATTGATGCAGCTATTGAAGAAGGTATTGCAAAGTTCGGTGGCAAAAAGCCTAACAAGGCAGCAATCAAGCTTCCTCTTCGTGACGGTGACACAGAGCGTGAGGACGAGGCTTATGCCGGACATTGGTTCATCAATGCCAACAGTAAGACAGCACCACAGATTGTTGATAAGGCCGTAAAGCCTATCCTTGACCGTGATGAAGTGTACAGCGGCTGCTATGCAAGAGTTTCTCTTAACTTCTATGCATTCAATTCCAATGGTAATAAGGGAATTGCCTGTGGTCTTGGTAATATTCAGAAAATCAGAGATGGAGAGTCACTTGGTGGTCGCAGCTCTGCAACTGATGATTTCAGCATTGAGGAAGATGACGATTTCTTATCTTAATCTGAATAGATCTATTAACTTCCTGCAGGCGGTGTGAAACACCATCGTCTGCGTCTATTAAGAATATACGAGGTAAACGATATGAACGAATTATATGAATTAGCAAAGCAGGTTGATGTACTTATCATTTTCTACTTATTAATGGGTGCTGGTATCTACGGCATTGTAAGTACTATCATGAATGGTATATGGCTTATCAAGGATTCCATTAAGAAGCGTAAGAAAAAGAAGAAATCTGCTGAAGAGAAAACTGAAGAATAAAAGTTTGCAGGCGGTGGAGGACAATCCTCTGCCGTCTGTTTTACATTGGAAGGAAGTGAGAATGTGAAATCAATCAGTATAGATATTGAAACTTTTTCAAGTGTGAGTCTGCAAAAATCTGGAGTCTATCGCTATGCAGAAAGCGAGGACTTTGAGATTCTGCTTTTCGGATACTCTGTTGATGGTAGTGAGGTCAAGGTTGTTGACCTGGCAATGGGAGAAACGATACCACAGGATATCATCGATGCACTTACAGATGATTCAGTTATCAAATGGGCTTTCAATGCTCAGTTTGAAAGAATCTGTCTATCCAGGTATTTAAGGGATTTAGGTGTATCTCTAGGGGGATATTGTCTTGATCCTGTGTCATGGCATTGCACTCTTGTTTGGGCGGCAACTCTTGGACTTCCATTATCCCTTGAAGGAGTAGGTGCCGTTCTTGGACTTGAAAAACAGAAACTTTCAGAAGGCAAGAATCTCATCAAATACTTCTGTGTTCCCTGTTCCCCAACCAAGGTAAACGGTGGCAGAACAAGAAATATGCCATATCACGATCTGGAGAAGTGGACGCAGTTTAAGGCATACAACCTTCGAGATGTTGAAACAGAAATGGGTATCCAGCAGAAACTATCCCGTTTTCCGGTAAGCGAAAGCATCTGGGACGAGTATCATTTAGACCAGGAAATCAATGACCGAGGAATCGGTGTTGATATGGCTTTTGTTAAGAATGCGATAGAATTTGATGAAAAGAGCAAGACGGCACTCACAAAACAGATGCAGGAACTTACGGGTCTTGAAAATCCGAATTCTGTACAGCAGATGAAGAACTGGCTTTCAGAGAATGGACTTGAAACAGATAGCCTTGGCAAGAAGGCGGTGGCAGAGATGATGAAAGATGCTCCTAAACATCTTGTTGATGTCTTATCTCTTCGTCAGCAGCTTGCAAAAAGCAGTGTTAAGAAATATACGGCTATGGAAAATGCCGTGTGCGAAGATAACAGAGTAAGAGGAATGTTTCAGTTTTACGGTGCCAACAGAACGGGTAGGTTTGCCGGAAGACTGGTGCAGCTACAAAACCTCCCTCAGAACCATATGACAGACCTTGCCGAAGCTAGAGGGTTAGTTCGTACAGGCAACTTTGATGCACTTGAACTTTTATATGATGATATCCCGGATACCTTGTCACAGCTTATCCGTACAGCCTTTGTGCCACAGGGAGATAACAAATTCATCGTTGCTGACTTTTCTGCCATTGAAGCGAGAGTCCTTGCGTGGCTTGCTGGCGAGAAATGGCGAATCAAGGTATTTGAAGAAGGCAGGGATATCTATTGCAGCAGTGCATCACAGATGTTTGGCGTTCCTGTTGAAAAGCATGGTGTTAACGGTCATTTAAGACAGAAGGGCAAGATTGCTGAATTAGCACTTGGCTATGGCGGATCTGTTGGAGCATTAAAAGCTATGGGTGCTATTGAAATGGGTCTTGCCGAGGAAGAACTCCAGCCTCTTGTCTATGCCTGGAGAAATTCAAATCCTGCCATCACAATGCTGTGGTGGGATATTGATAACTGCGTGAAGGAAACAGTGAAGAAAAGAATCACAACAGAAACTCATGGTATTCGATTTATGTATGAGAGTGGATTTCTTTTTATCGTTCTTCCTTCCGGCAGAAGACTTGCATATGTAAAACCCAGGATGGGTGTGAATCAGTTCGGTGGAGAGTCTGTTACCTATGAGGGTGTTGGCGGTACAAAGAAATGGGAAAGGCTTGAAAGCTATGGTCCCAAGTTTTGTGAAAACATCACACAGGCAATTGCAAGGGATATTCTCATGTATGCAATGCAGACTTTAAGAAACTGTAATATCGTTGCTCATGTGCATGATGAAGTCATCATCGAGTGCAGAAAGGATATGTCACTTGATGCCGTATGCAAACTGATGGGCAGAACTCCACCCTGGGCAGAAGGCTTATTACTTCGTGCCGATGGATACGAATGTCAGTTTTATAAAAAAGATTAACAAAAACGTCCTTTTTAACTTCCTGCCAAGGCTACCTGGTAGGAGGTGCTTTTTTTATGCAGATTACAAAATTAGAAGACGGTGCAGCAGCACCAAAGCCTGATACAAGGGTGTTTACACAGGAAGAATTGCAGAAGGAATTTGACTTCATTCTCGCTGAAAGGATAGTTCGTAAGATGGCAGAAAAGGGTCTTATTTCTAATGATGAATTACACAAAATATCGGAGAGAAATCGACTTATTTTCTCTCCGTATTTAAGTGAGATTTATCAGTAATTGACTTGATATATATGCGTTTCTACGGGAATATGTCATACGATAAAGCGAGGTGATGAAAGTGAAGAATGTAACGAAAATCAATCAGGTTGATTTCTCCATTTTTAAGAAGACAAGGGTGGCTGCATACTGCAGAGTTTCAACTGATAGTGATGAACAGGAGCTCAGCCTTGATATACAGAAAAATCATTATGAGAGTTACATCAAAGCAAACAGTGAATGGGAATACGCAGGTATTTATTATGATGACGGTGTCAGTGGTACTAAGACTGCAAAGAGAGATGGGCTGTTAAGACTTATGGAAGACTGTGAAAAAGGTCTTATCGATCTTGTTATCACAAAATCCATCAGCAGATTCAGCAGAAACACTACCGATTGCCTGGCACTTGTAAGAAAGCTTTTGAATTATGAAGTCTATGTTATTTTTGAAAAGGAAAATATAAACACAGGCTCTATGGAAAGCGAGTTAATGCTTGCTGTATTGGCCAGCATGGCAGAAAGCGAGTCACGTTCCATTTCAGAGAATGAAAAGTGGAGCATCAAGAAAAAGTTCCAGAACGGTACTTATGTGATTTCTTACCCACCTTACGGCTATGCCAATGTTGATGGTGAGATGGTGATTATTCCTGAACAGGCAGAAGTTGTAAAAGAGATTTTTGCAGGATGCCTTGCCGGAAAGAGTGCCAACATCATTGCAAAGGAACTGAATGAAAAAGGTGTTCCTACCAAGAAAGGGGCTAAGTGGACAGGTGGTACGATTAACGGCATTCTTACAAATGAGAAGTACATAGGAGATGCCCTTTTTCAGAAGACCATCACAGATGCGTCCTTCAAGAGAAAAAGAAACTATGGCGAAGAAGAACAGTATTATTGTGAAAACCATCACGAACCTATCATTGACAAGGATACCTTTGAAAAGGCGAAAGAATCCATAAGACAGAGAGGACTTGAAAAAGGCAACTGCAGTGAGGATACATCAAAGTATCAGAACAGATATGCCATGTCAGGCAAAATTAAGTGTGGCGAGTGCGGGAGATCATTTAAGAGAAGATACCACTACACTTCACACGGCAAAAGCTACAATGCCTGGTGCTGTGGCGGTCACCTGGAAGACTCTAAATCCTGTTCAATGAAATTTATTCGTGATGATGATTTAAAGAGAGCCTTCCTTACCATGATGAACAAGCTGGTATTTGGAAACGACATGGTCTTGAAACCGCTCCTTATTTCCATTACAACAAATTATTCTAAAAAGAACGCAAACAGTGTGGAAGATATCGAAAAGGAAATGAAGAGCAATGAAGAACAGAGAAAGCAGTTGAGTACGCTGATGACCAATGGGTATCTCGAAAGACCTGTATTTGCCGAGGCTCATAATAAACTGACTATGGAATATGATCATCTGGTAGCCAAAAGAGATTTATTATTCAGAATGGATGATGCCGGATATACCATGGAGCAGGCTTTAAAAGAATTAGTCGATTTCCTTAACGATGCAAAACCTTTTACTGAATGGGAAGAATCCCTATTTGAAAGATTTATAGAAAAGGTAAAAGTGCTGTCAAGGGATAAAGTTGAATTTGAATTTAAGTGCGGCTTAAAGCTAAAAGAAAGGATTGATTGAAATGGCACACATACCAGTAGGGTACAAAATAGTTGACGGTTGTGCTGTAGTTGATGAAACGGCTGCAGAACAAATAAGGGCAACCTACAGATACTATTTTGAAGGCAAGTCACTTATTAATGCAGCTAAAGAAGCAGGTTTTAGGATGAACCATGCCTCAGTAAAGAGAATGCTTTCTAACAAGAAGTATCTGGGAACAGACTATTACCCACAGATAATTGACGAAGAAACACAGACAAGATTTCTGGAGGAACTGACACGAAGGGCAGGAAACCTTGGAAGGCTCAACAGAAGATGCAAGGAACACAATAAGACAGTTCCTACAGCATTTCATTTCAAGCCAGCCGATTTAACATTTCCTGATCCATTTGAGCAGGCAGAATATATTTATAGTTTGATAGAAAGCGAGGAATAACGCATGGCAGGAGCAAAGAACATAACAGTTATTCCGGCAAAAAAACGTGTAGGTAATACAGTAACCGCAGAAGATAAGCCAAAGCTAAAAGTCGCAGCATACTGTAGAGTAAGTACTGACAGCGAAGAACAGGCTACAAGCTACGATGCACAGGTTGAGCATTACACAGAATTCATTAGAAAGAATCCTGAATGGGAATTTGCCGGGATCTATGCTGATGACGGTATCAGCGGAACAAACACCAAAAAGCGAGAAGAGTTCAATCGAATGATTGAAGATACGATGGCAGGCAAGATTGATATGATTATTACAAAGTCAATCAGCCGATTTGCAAGAAATACTCTGGACTGCCTTAAGTACATCAGACAGCTGAAGGAAAAGAACGTGCCAGTATTCTTCGAAAAGGAAAACATCAATACGATGGATTCCAAGGGCGAGGTGCTGCTTACCATTATGGCCTCCCTTGCACAGCAGGAATCGGAGTCGCTATCAAAGAATGTTAAGATGGGTATTCAGTTCAGATATCAGAATGGCGAGGTTCAGGTTAATCATAACTGGTTCCTGGGATACACCAAAGATGAGAACGGACACCTTATCATTGATGAAGATCAGGCTGTGGTAGTAAGAAGAATATTTCGAGAGTATCTGCAGGGAGCAAGCCTTAAGACGATTGCAGACGGACTTATGGCAGACGGCATACCTACAGCAACCGGGAACATGAAATGGCGTGGGGACGGCATCAGAAAGATACTTACAAACGAGAAGTACATGGGTGATGCCCTTTTGCAGAAGACCTATACGGTTGATGTTCTTACTAAGAAACGAGTATCCAATAACGGCATTGTTCCACAGTACTATGTTGAGAATAACCACGAAGCAATCATTCCAAGACAGCTGTTCATGCAGGTCCAGGAAGAACTGCAAAGAAGGGCTCATTTAAGAACAGAAAACGGGAAGACGAAAAGAGTCTACAGCAGCAAATATGCATTATCGAGCATCATATACTGTGGTAAATGTGGAGATCTTTTCAGAAGAGTGGCTTGGAAGGCCAGAGGTGCATCATACAACAAATGGAGATGTGCCAGTCGAATTGAGAAGGGTCCGAAAGAAGGCTGTGATGCCGATGCCATCAGTGAAACAGAGATTCAGAACGCAGTGGTGAGAGCCATCAATAAGACCCTTGGTGGACGAGAGCAGTTCCTGGTACAGTTGCAGCATAACATTGAAGATGTACTGAACTGTGACTCTGCGGCAACACTTGAATACATCGACAGAAGAATGGCAGAGCTACAGGAAAAGCTGGTGCTTTGCGTAAATAAGAATGCCGAGTACGATGTTATTGCAAATGAGATTGATGCTTTAAGGGAAAAGAAGGCAGCAGTTGTAACCAAGGATGCCGAGCAGGAAATGTTAAAAAAGCGAATCGAAGAGATGCGACAGTTCCTGCAGACACAGTCAAGCCGAGTGACTGAATACGATGAACAAATGGTAAGAAGACTCATTGAAAAGATTACAGTCTTTGATAACAAGCTTATCTTTGAATTCAAATCCGGCATGACTATTGAACTCAAAAGATAATTGAATAGGAACTATTACATCAACACCTTGCAGAAATGCAGGGTGCTTTTTTAGTTCATAGAAAATTTACAGAGTGAAACCATGTCTGGATTGAATTTATCAACCAAATGGTTTATAATATGGTAAGTGAGGTGCGTTTTAGACATGGAGGATAACGATGAAAACATCCGATATGATTAAAGAATTATGTAATAAAAAGAATATAAGCATAGCTGAACTTGCTAGACGGATAGGTCAGACTCCACAGAACTTTGGTAAGAAACTGAAACGAGATACAGTTACTCTTGAGGAGTTGAAACAGATAGCTGATGTAATGGAAGTTACATTTGAGCAATCCTTTATTCTGCCTGACGGTGAGCAGATTAAAACAAGTAACGGAAATAATGTTTAGGAGGAGATTTTAATGGAATATACACCAGTAGAGAAGGATGTTCTCTCATTAATGCAAAGAACAGATTTCAAAAATCTTTCAAAAAACGATGTGATAAGTTTTGCATCAAAATTAGGAGAATTACGCCCGGAAGTTGCAAAAGAGGTTTTAGCACAATTCCCAGAGTTTGTAGGATTGATGAAGTCAACCTTAACTGAATATAAGGGAATGCTTGATTCGATTGTTGAGAGCGATGACGATAGTATCAAGGAATATTATGCCGTTGCAAATAAAGAAATGGATAGTGCTGCAGATAGCAGAAAACAGTTTTATGACTTTGTTAAGCAGGTGCAAGCCGATTGTAGCAAACTGTTAGACAATCCAAATCTTTCACCAGAGATGATTATGGAAATACTCAATAGAGAATCTGAGCTAGTTAAGATGGCTAACGAGAAAGATAGTGAGATTAGAGAACAGGAAAAGGAAATCGAGGATAAGGTAAATAAAAAAGATACCGAAAAAAGAGAATTCAACTGGAAACTTGTGGGTGGGATCAGTATGGCTGTTTTAACCGTAGCAGGAATCAGTGCAAGTGTTCTTGGAGGTAAATTTGATTTTAAGTTACCAAAGAAAAGCTGATTGGTGGTGACTATATGGACTTGTTTTTAAATGATATTCTTCATTTGTCACAGGAAGAAATAAACAATAGCAAAATAGAATTTAATATGCAAGCTGGTAGTGGTGGCCAACCATTTCTTGATAGATGGCTAAAACACACAGAAGAAGAAAAAGCAACTGGTACTTGTAAGGACTGCTCTTATTGGGGTTGGTATGGAAAGCAGAGAAACTTCTATCCTGGACAATGGGTTTTTAGTTTCGCAAGAATGCCGGAAGATGAATGGTTGCTTATTTCGGCTGCACAGATAATAGATACTCCAGCCGATGATTGGGCTGATGTTCAAGTGCTTGATAGATTTGTTTCATTATTCGGAAGGCTTATCATCAAATGCAAGAAAGGCAATACCTTCTCAAGATATGTATTTAATTTGAGCAAATATCTTGATCAGGCAATTGTTCGAGAGGTTCTTCCATGTGTTTATAGTGGTGAGAAGTTTGAAGGATATGACCGTGTACATCTACCGTATCATAGATTATCTGACATTTTCAATGGTCGAATTCTTCCAACTTATTATGAAGCATTGAAAAAGATTACAGGGGTGTATTGTCTTACGGATACCCATACTGGAAAACTATATATCGGATCGGCCACAGGAGAAGAGGGCGTGGCTCAAAGATGGGGTAATTATTTGGATTCAAAGCATGGTGGTAATAAAAAACTTATTGCACTTTATGAGCAGAAAGGTGCAGAGTATTTTGAAAAGTATTTTACATATACCCTACTTGAATATTTTGGACTCTCATATGATCCGATAAAGATTTTAGAAAGAGAACAATATTGGAAACGGTGCTTTGATACCATCAAGAATGGATATAATGATAATTAGCGAGGGGTAGCACTGAATGGAAACAAAAGATGTTTATAATTTTGCCGTGAAGTGGAACGAGAAATTTCGTGATCCAGACATTGATTATATAGAGTTGGTTGATCACTACTCGGCAGATGATTGTTCAGCACTTGGATTTGAGATGGATTGTGGTCATGCTTTTGAAGACAACTTTGAAAGAGCTGTATATGACGCAAGAGCCTTAGATACAATCATTGAAAATGTAAATGATATTTCGTTGCTTGGATCAGCTATATATTCCAGATGGAGATATTTCAATCATTGGGCATACGATGCAACAGAGATACTTTCTATGCCCAACAGGAGCTGGTTCATTATTGCTCTTAATAGACTGGCTGAATTATGTAAAGATGAACAAGAAAAATAAAAGAATCCGTATATTGTCATGTTCGATGGATATGGCAACATCAAGGTTTTAGGTGACTCGACATACCGATTTTCAAGGTAAAATGACTGTTCCACGATTGCCTTATACAGTAGGGAGATTATAGGTTACTCGTTGAACAACCGAGCCATATTGAGACAGTTTGTTTGTTGTCAAGAAAATAAAAAAATTGCGAGGTGACATTATGAGTTTTTTTGATTTTTTAAAGAAAAAGAAAGTGAAATTAACTGAGGCACAACAGAAATGGAACAAAATATGGGACTTATGGGCGGAAGGACAGGTGGAGTCACCCTATGCACAAATGATGACCTACCAAAGTGAAATCAATAATGGTGGACACGATCAATATTTTACCAATGTTGCAAATACAGGAGATTTACAAAAAGAAATGTCCGTATTGGAGAACAGTTTATCTGAAAAACTCAAATTAAATTTAAAAAAAGCATATGAGGCATACTTGGTATTAGAAGAAAAGGAAGATGATGAATTAGCAGAAGAAATTTTAGAGCAGTGTGATGATGTGTTTTATGAACATGAGGGAGAAATTAACCATGTATTAGAAATATATGCAGCTAAAATTGAACTGTGAAAGTCATATCAAAAGCTATGGACATATTCTCAATAACAGGTAGGGTTGATAAATTTCCATTAACCGATGACATTAACTTTATTAACTCGACCTATATAGAAATTGTCGTGAAACTTGTGAGAAAAGATAAATAGACAGATAACACCTTGCAGAAATGCAGGGTGTTTTTGTTGTTCACAATTTGCTAATGAAATTATTATGCCTATGTACTATACTATCAAAATAAGAAAAACTATAATTTTGAGGAGAATATTCATGATTATTGAAGGTAATAAAAAAGAAATAGAAGCAATGGAACAATTTCATAAAGGAAATCGTCAGGAAGGATTACGGTTGCAAGAAGAATTTGCTGCTGCTTTCAGAGAAGAATATAAAGATAAGGATCATTGCCCTTGTAAGAAAGCCTGCCGTTATCATGGTAATTGTAAAGAATGTGTTGCGATACATAGAGCGCATCAAGAACATGTTCCAAACTGTATGAGATCTATTATCAATACGAAAATAAAGATTTTATCTGAATTGACAGAGCATACGATTGCAAATGAAATAGAAGCTCCACATGAGATATTGAGAAAAGAATACAAGTAATTTGGAATTACAATTCATCAAACTGTAAATCGGAATTTAATTTAGTTTCTGTATTTTTACGGAGCGTACTCGGTACGCTCCTGTTTTTTTGAAAAATATATATACAGTTTTAAATTTTTTAATGAAAAATGAAAAGAAATATGTTAAAATAATGAAATATAATTGATTTTGAGGTTTTATATTTTGCCGTACAGTTTCTGTCGGTTTTTAAATAATTTATTTGAGGTATTAAAATGAAATTAAAAGGTAATTTTTTTATAAGAAAAATAGGAAATGAAAATTTTGCTATGCTCATAGATACTATCGGTCAAGGCACAAACAATATGATTAGGTGCAACGATTCGTCAAAAATCATTTTGGAAATGCTTGAAAAAGGTACAACGCTTGAGCAGATTGCAGATGAGTTTGTTAAGAAGTACGATGTTGAGAAGTCTGTGGCTATGGCTGATATTAAAGAAGTTGTCGAAAAACTTGATGAAATAGGTTTTATTGAGGATTGATTTATGAGTATTGAAAACGAACAACTCTATCGCTTTATAATTGATTTGCTGCGTTCGGCTTTGAACGACGAAAAAATTGAAAATGTTCCGAATGATACAGATTGGAACGAAGTTTTAAAAGTATGCAAAAGCCATATGATTGAAGATATGCTTTACGAAACTGTTGAAAAAATCGACTCCGTTCCCGAAGATGTTTTGTACAAGTGGCAAAAATACAAGTTTAACGCACTTGTTACTGAAAAAACATACGATATTCAGCGAAGTGAGATAGTAAATGCTTTTGAAAAAAACGGTTTTAAATATATGCTTTTAAAAGGCTCTGTTTTAAAAAACTACTATCCTCATCCTGCCATGCGTCAAATGGCAGACAACGATATTTTAGTTGAACTCGGAAAGTTGGAAGAAATTACTTCATTGCTTAATTCTCTCGGATATGAAAGTGAGCCTTTTGACAGCAGACTGCACGATATTTCATTTCAAAAAAGTCCGATAGCACATTTTGAAATACACTATCATTTAGTTGACCGTGACAATGACAGATTTGACTATTTTGAAAAAACTTTTGACCGTGCAGAAAAGTGTGAAAACAGCAATTTCGGATACAAATTAAAAAATGAAGATTTTTATATAGCGATGGTTGACCATTTCAATCGACACTATGCAAGAGGCGGATGCGGAGTACGGTTTTTAACTGACGATTATGTTTTTTTGCGTAAGTTTAAAAATTCTATGGACTGGGATTATGTAAATAATGAACTTGTGAGTTTGGAACTTAAAGATTTTCAGTCCGTGACGGAAGAATTGGCAGAAAGTTTGTTCAGCGGAAAAGATTTGACGGACAGGCAGTTGTTTATTTTCTCATCTATTATGGAAAGCGGTACTTTCGGCGGTGGAGAAGCAGGCACAAAAGCAAATGCCATGACTTTCTACAACGGCTCAAAATTCAAGTACTTGTTAAGAAAGTTGTTTCCTAAAAAAAGCTTTATGAAAACAGTTTACCCTGTTTTAAATGAGAAACCGTATCTTTTACTTTTTTACTATTTTAAAAGAATGTTCGGCAAGTATAAAAACAGAAAGGTATCGCTCAAAGAATACCTTCAAAAAATTTTGAAAATTAAATCTTGAGTTTTTTTAGTAATTAAAATATAATATAAGAAATTTTATACTATGAGGTGTAATCTTGTCGGTGAATAAAAATAATATACGAAATTTTTCTATAATTGCTCATATAGATCATGGTAAGTCAACCCTTGCAGACAGACTTCTTGAACTTACAAGTTCTGTTTCTCAAAGAGATATGCAGGCACAGTTACTTGACGATATGGACCTTGAGCGAGAAAGAGGTATCACAATCAAAGCACACGCCGTAAAACTTAACTATGTTGCAAAAAACGGCGAAGAATATGAGTTCAATTTGATTGATACACCCGGTCATGTTGACTTTAACTATGAGGTGTCAAGAAGTTTGGCGGCTTGTGAAGGTGCAATACTTATTGTCGATGCGTCACAGGGAGTAGAAGCACAAACGCTTGCCAACACATATCTTGCACTTGACCATGACCTTGATATAATTCCTATTATAAATAAAATAGATTTGCCGGCGGCAGACCCTGAAAGAGTTGCAGAAGAAGTAGAAGATGTCATAGGCATACCTTGCTTGGATGCACCTCGTGTAAGTGCCAAAACAGGTGAAAATGTAGGCGAAGTGCTTGAGGCAATCGTAAATGAAATCAGGGCGCCTGAGGGCGATGCCGATAAACCTTTAAAAGCACTTGTTTTTGACTCGGTGTATGACAGTTACAAAGGCGTTATTGTATATGTGAGAATTAAAGACGGCAAAATTAAAGCAGGCGACACGATGCGAATGATGGCAACAGGCGCAGAGTTTACAGTTGTTGAAGTCGGCTATATGCGAGCAAGGTCGCTTGAGCCGTGCAAAGAACTTTGCGCAGGAGAAGTAGGTTATATCACAGCATCCATAAAAACTGTTTCCGACGCTCGAGTGGGCGACACTGTAACTACTGCCGAAAATCCTGCCGAAGAGGCGTTGCCGGGTTACAGAAAAGTAAACCCTATGGTTTTCTGCGGTGTGTATCCGGCTGACGGTGCAGACTATGAAAATTTGAGAGAAGCACTTGAAAAATTACAGTTAAACGACGCCTCTCTTTCATTTGAGCCTGAAACATCGGGTGCTTTGGGTTTTGGTTTTAGATGTGGATTTTTAGGTCTTTTGCATCTTGAAATTATTGAAGAAAGACTTGAAAGAGAGTATGGACTTGAGTTAATCACAACCGTTCCGAGTGTAGTTTATAAAATTCATTTGACAGACGGAAGCGTTGTGGAAATTGACAATCCTACAAATTATCCCGACCCTGCAAATATAGATTTTTGCGAAGAACCTTTTACAAACGCTCATATTTATGCTCCGTCAGATTTTGTCGGCACCGTAATGGATATGTGTCAGGAAAGGCGTGGTGTGTTTAAAGATATGCACTACATTACAACCGACCGTGTAGATATTCATTATGAATTACCGCTCAATGAAATAATATATGATTTTTTTGATTGCCTTAAATCAAGAACTCGAGGATATGCGTCTTTCGATTATGAAATCAGCGATTACAGAAAGAGCAATCTTGTTAAAATAGATGTTCTTTTAAACGGCGATACAATCGACGCTTTGAGTTTTATTGTCCATTCAGACAAGGCGTATCCGAGAGCAAGAAGAATAGCAGAAAAATTGAAAGAGCATATTCCGAGACAACTTTTTGAAATTCCTATCCAAGTTGCAATCGGCAGTAAAGTTATAGCACGAGAAACCGTCAAAGCAATGCGAAAAGATGTTCTTGCAAAGTGTTACGGCGGCGACGTTTCGAGAAAGAAAAAACTTCTTGAAAAACAAAAAGAGGGTAAAAAACGAATGCGTAAATTCGGCTCTGTTGAAGTTCCTCAAGAGGCGTTTATGGCAGTGCTTAAACTTTCGTCTGACGATGAGTAAAAATGTGTTATCTATAATAAATCATCAAACAAGCCACCGAATTAACGGTGGCTTTAGTTTTAGTGTTTTTAATTTATACAGTTATTTTATCTGTATTGTATGAAACAACATTGTAAAATAGGTTCTGCAAAACTGCGGTAAAATCGTTGCTTTCGGTTATTGCGTTTTCTTCATATAGCATTTTGAGTACAATGCAAAGCGCAATTATATGTTTACAAAAGTCCGGACTGATACAATCGCAGTAAAGGTTTTTTATTATACCATTTTCAAATATGAAATCCACAATATGATACTTATGTTTTCCAACAATTGCTTTTCCTACACCGTTTTTTACAGAAATAAACTTTACTGCATCATCAAAGTAATATTCAACGCCGTTTTCATAATTGTTTTTTTGAATGTCTGGACACTCTCCTATTTTGCATAGAGCAACCTCGTATCCATCTCCAATGAAAAATTCTTCTTCCTCTCTTGGAGGATTAAACCAAGTGTTGACCTGTTCAAATGAAAGAGTACTGTCTTTACTCAGCATAAAATTGTTGACTTTTTCGAATTTTCCGTGGAATTCAAGATTTAGCTTTGCAATGACTCGCTTGTAAAAATCAAGGCTGACTTTGAATTTTGTAGTGACATGGGTGACTCTGCCGGGCTGGCCAGAAAGTTTACCGTCAACAAATACAACATCGCCAATATTAAGCTTGAACTCGTCATTATAATAGGGGTATTCTTTGCCGTTTTTAAAACAAACAGTAGCAATAGAACGAACAGGTTCTTCAGTTACGATATTGGGCAAAATTGTGTTGTTTATGGTATTTTCGTCAGTATTCGTTTTACTTTCATTAAAATTAAAACCAATTTTCATTTTTGTTAATGCCTCCGTGTGTAACTACTCTTCTTTGTTTTAACATATCACAATTGATTTTGTTGTTCAATCAAAACAAAAACACGGTACAATTATGGGGACTGTGAATAAAATAGGCCTATCGTTCTTTTTTTACAAATAAATCATTTTTATTGACAATAACAGGCTGATGAAATATAGTATAAGTATGATTAAGATTATGTTTGTGTGCCACGGCAACATTTGTCGTTCGCCGATGGCTGAATTCGTGTTAAAAGATATGGTAAGAAAAAGAGGTTTGGAAAACGAGTTTGTAATTTCTTCCTCTGCGACCAGTACAGAAGAAATATGGAACGGAATCGGCAATCCTGTTTATCCGCCTGTAAAAGCTATTCTTAAAAAGCACGGTATTGACGCAAGTGGTAAAAGAGCCGTTCAGCTTAAATCGAATGATTATGATAAATACGATTTGTTCATCGGTATGGACAGCACCAACATTCGCAATATGACTCGTATTTTCGGTGGAGATAAGGACAACAAAATCCATAAACTTATGGAATACACAGGCAGTAATGCAGATGTTTCTGACCCTTGGTACACCCGTGATTTTGACAGGTGCTACGAGGATATTTATGCCGGTTGTAAGGCACTGCTTGATTTTTTGGAGTGCTAAAAAGCGATTAAAATGTATAAATTATTTTAATTTTTAAATATATAGATAAAGCCTGCGTTTAAAACGCAGGCTTAAATTGTTTTATAATTTTTTGCACTGTAAGACAACAGTTATAATTTGATTGCTTAAATCATTTCTTAAATGAATAACAGTGTTTTGCTTAAAAGGTTTTATTTTTTGTCAAAACTTGGATTGAAAGCATAGAAGTTTTTGCTGTCGAGTTTGTCGGTTGCAAGTCGGAGACCTTCACCAAATCTTTGGTAATGCACGATTTCTCGTTCTCGTAAGAATTTTATGGGTGCTATGACATCGGGATCGTCTATCAATCGCAAAATATTATCGTAGGTTACTCTCGCTTTTTGTTCTGCTGCAAGGTCTTCGTTGAGGTCGGCTATTAAGTCTCCTTTTACGGCAAGACAAGTTGCATTAAAAGGCGCACCGCTTGCGGCAGATGGGTACACGCCTGCCGTGTGGTCAACAAAGTACGGTGCAAAATTACTTTTTTCTATTTGGTCGTAAGTCATATTTCTTGTGAGTTGATGCACAATTGCACCAATCATTTCTAAATGTCCTAATTCCTCTGTGCCTATATCTGTCAATAAACCTTTAAGTTCGGGGTATGGCATAGAGTATCTTTGAGAAAGATAGCGTAAACTTGCTCCTAATTCGCCGTCAGGACCGCCGTATTGCTAAAACATACGATACTACAAGTAAAAAAACAAATCGAGTGAATTTTTGGCTTTATTAAAGACAATTTTAGAGATAACAGTACGCAAAACATCGTTTTTAACTTGTTCAGAGGTATCGGGACTTTTTATAATTTCTAACACATTTGCGACCTTTTTTGCATATTCTTTTTTATCAAAATCGGCAACAGAGGTATTTACTTTGATTTTCTGCTTTTCTAAATCTTCAATGTTAGAAAGAATTTCTTTTTTATTTTTGGCGTATTCTTCAACGGTATCAACTCCGTTAAGGTACGCCTCTTTTGCTTTTTCAAGTTTGTTTTTTTCAGCAGAAATGAATTTATCAAAATCTATTTTAGTTTCATTTTTCTTTTTTTCGGTTTCTATGTTAAAATTAAGCGTTCCGACAGCGTTCTCAAGTGCTTCAATCACTATTCTGTTTGCTTTTGCTATTGAAATACTGTGCGATATACCGCACGAGCCTTTGGCGTATTTATGACACTGCACAGACGGGCATTTTGTGGACTGCATTACAAGTGTTGAACCGCAGTTATCACACCTTAACAATCCCTTAAGCATAAACTCGACACTTTGGCTCGGTCGCTGATATTTTTTATATTTTCTTTCATTCTCTTTTAACATTTTCTGTACCTTGTTCCATAGTTCTTCATCTATCAGAGGCTTGTGTGAGCCTTGAACGACCATTATGTTATCATTATCATAATCTCTCTTGCTCGCAGCCCTGCCGTCCGTTGACCAACGAATTTTACCAACATAAACAGGGTTGTGAAGAATGTAGTTGACAAATCTGTTGTCGGGTGCATTTCCACGCTTTGTTTTAATTCCCATTAGTGCAAGTTCTCGGGCAATTTGCCTTTCCTTTTTGCCGTTGGCATAGTCCTCGAACATCTTCACAACATACTGCGATTCGCTGTTTGGCTGATAGGTTTTATTAATGTAGTCGTAACCGAACACCTGCCCGCACATTGCTTCGCCTCTTGAGGCTTTTTCTGTCATTCCTCGTTTGACTTCTCCGCTCAATCTGATTAAGTAGTATTCGTCCATCCATTCGATGATACGCTCCACAAGTGAGCCGAAAACACCGTCTATCAGAGGCTCGGAGATTGACACGACTTCAACGCCGTTCTTCCGCAGCAAAGACTTAAAAACAATACTTTCTTCTTGATTTCTTGCAAATCGGCTGAATTTCCAAACATATATCTTGCTGAAAGGCGGTTCTTTTTGTTTTGCTATGGAAATCATTCTGTTGAATTCGGGACGCCTTTTTGCTGTCTTTGCGGAAATGCCGTCGTCGTAAAACACGAATTCGTCAGGAACATAGAAGTCATTCTTTTTCGCGAATTCTCTAACGAGTTTAAGTTGTGAATCGGGACTGTATTCGTCTTGTCTGTCGTCAGATACACGAATGTATGCAGCGGCTATGTTCATATTGCACACCCCTTTGATATATCATATTAAAAAAGGGCATAAAAATACCCTGTTGAATTTTTCAGCAGGGTGTGATACAATATGCTTGTTTAGGGCTTGGTGTATCACACCTTGCTTTGTCCCTTGACTGTTGGTAGCAGTTGAGGGGCTTTTTTTATTTTAATTTTTGCAAAAGTTCTTTAAATAAAGAAATATATTTGCTTTCAATATTGGTGTAAATATCGCTTGCAGTATCTTCATCGTACAAGTGAGAACTTAAATTCCTTGCGTTGAGTACATTCAGCCATTCTTCTTCGTTGTCAATCAGTCCGTCTGCGTATGCCTGTTTCATAACTGATTTAGGACTGTTAATTTCCGTGTAGCCTTGGTCGAGTAAATACTCTCTCGTGGTTTTCCACGCAAGTTCCGTGCAGATTTCAAAACGCTGAATAACACCGTCTCTTGCAGTTGAAATTCCGAACTCTTTATATTCTGCAATGGCTTCTTCGAGTCTTGCAACGGCAGAGGTAAATTTTTCGGCTTTTTCTTCAAATTTGCTCATAATTATTTTACCGTCCTTTTCAATGTTTTTCAAAAGTGCCTGACTTGTGTTCTTTGAAATAAAAGCAATGTCAAAGTCAAGCAGGGTTGGGAGTTCTTCAATTTCGGCAGAAAATGCACCTTGTTTGCTTTCGGACAGACCGAAAACTGCAATGTCAATGTCGCTGCGTTCTCTGTTGTCGCCCCTTGCTCTTGAACCGTATAAAACTATTTTGTCGGCACCGTACTTTTTGCCGATTTTTGATATTTGATTGTATAAATTCATAAAATCACTTCGTTTGTATCCTCTATCCTGTTGGCGCAGGGTAGGGGGTATTTTTTATTTTAAAATGATATTAGTTCACGATTGAAACGACCGTTTTGTTTAAAATAGCCAAGTGGAAATGCTTCGTCGTTCTTTACATTAGACCACTTTTCAGCTAATTCTTTTAATTCAGAGGCTGTTATGAGTAAAATCAATGTGTCATTTTTCATAGCATATTTTGCACATTCCGTAGCAGAGTTTGCAGTAAAGGAAGGTGCAATTACCATAAATACAGATACAGGTTTTTCAGAGGCTTTTATATATCTGTCGAATTGTTTTATATGGTCTAACAAATTTACATCGGTTTCTTTTGATTTGTTGTCCCAAAGAATGAGTTTATCATTGAATGACAACATACCGTCTGCGTGTTCAGTTCCGCTCATCATTAAGGGTTTAACTTTGAATTTCTTTTCAAATAAGTAGTTTGTAGCAAGTTCAAATTTGTGTTCGCATTCAAGGTCTTTGTCAATAACTTTCTGTTGTCTGAGTTCTTTGAGATTTCTGTGAGCAAGTTCGTCAAAAAATTCATAGAATAACTGTCGTTCGTCTGTTTCATCTATGGAAATTTGTTTTATATTGTCATAGTATTCTGTTATCCTGTCGATAAGTTCTGTTTTTGTTCCTGATGTTGCTAATCCTATTGAATTGCACCAATCTGACAAAGTATTTTTGTCAAGTCCGTCATTCGGTGAAAAACCGCCTAAAACAGTGTGAGCATTGAGCTTGGATACAATCATATCGTTAAGTTGCGTTAGTGTTGCAGTAGATGAAACTTCTGTGCCTGCTTTTTTTAATAATGTTGACAAATATTTTTTATTACGGACATATTTAACAGAAAGAAGTTGTGAGAGTCCATACGGTTTAATGTCGATATTATAAATTTTTCTTATTGATGTAGCAATTTCAGCCGGAATAACATCATAGTCGATATTGTTACTGTCTCTTACAGTAAAAATAAGTCCTTTAGATTGAAGCAAGCGTCTTATTTCGCATAAGTCATCGTTCGTATGTAATATGTTGTTTGGAGTTGGATATTTGCCGATTTTTGCTTCAATTATGTTATTAATTCTTTTGGATATGCCCATTTTTTTTGCAATTTTATCAATGAGATTTTGTTCATCTACGGATATATCGTCGTTCTGCTCCCACGCCGTTTCAAGAACAAATTTGTAAAAGGCTTCCGCACCCTCTTCATCATTGTTATATTCATTTGCTTCATCTATTATAGTTTGCTCATAATTTATAATTTGTTCTTCTGTTTCTCTGTATTCAACAGTGAAATCATCTGCGTTTAATAAAACTTGAAAAATGAAAATATTAAAAAGTACACGAATGTTGCGATTTGGGTTAAGTGTAAAAAATTCAATGCTTTTTCGTATGTTTTCCTCATTATAATATTGAGGTGCAGTTTTAGTAATTGCAGATTTTAATTCTTCAAGCGACAGTCTTCTGAAATCAATAACATATTCAGCAGCAATTCTTTTTAAGTCAACAAAAGTGCTGACATTTTCTACACATTTTTTTATATCCATAAATATCTCCTTTGATTTTAATATATTTAAACGAATAAATATTATTCATTTTTGCCGTATTTAAAACTTTGCCCTGAGTTCGACTACTTTGCCGAGAACAGTAACAGGAAGTTCTTCGATTTGTTTATTAGTATATGTTATAACATCATAGTTCGGGTTTGTCGGGATGAGTGTAATTCCACCGTCAAACCTTTTTATTTTTTTTATTGTTGCGTCATTTCCGTTTACAAGAACTATGGCAATTTCATTATCTTCTACGGTAGCTTGCTTACGAACAATGACAACATCGCCCTCACTGAACTTCGGCTCCATACTGTCGCCTTTGATTTGCAATGCAAAATGTTCGCCGTTTCTTGCCATTTCTTCACTTATCTCTTCGTAGTCGAGAATTTCCTCGACTGCGTCAATCGGTATGCCTGCTACAACTCTGCCTAAAACGGGAATTAAAAACTTGTTTCTTTTTTCTTTATGTTTTTCGACTAAATCTGCTTTAGTAACATTAAAGTAATTAGCCATTAATTCAATTTTATCAATTCGAGGATATTTTTTTGCACTTACCCATTCTGAAAAAGTTGAGTATTTGAAATCTAAAGCGTCACAAACATCTTGACGGCTTTTCTTATATAAGTTCATATAGTACTGTATATTTTCAGCCATTATTTCTTTATTTCCGTAATCTTCAGTCAATATTAATCACCTCTATACATATCATAAGTCTAAAATGTAAAAAAGTCAAGAAAAAGTTTAAAAAATTACGCTTTAAGGGTTGACAATACGCTTAAAGCGTAGTATAATGAAATCATCAAAGAAACGGGAGGTGAGTCTGATGAGCGAAAAAAGACATAAAAAAAGCAATAGCAAGAACACCAAACACCACATTGAAAAGGTCGCTCTTGCTACCGCTTTAATCGCTCTTCTTGAAAAGACAATAAGTCTAATCGAGAAGCTACTTAATTAGAGTAGGGCAACGCCAAAGTGCGTTGTCGATACTCTTCATATATACTACTATTAAATTTCAAATTTGTCAAGGAGTGAGTAAAATGTTATCTATTTTAGCAGATATTTTAGGTATTGCAGAGTGTATCATGCTTATTTATCTTATTATTTTAATAAAAAGGAGTGATTTAAAATGACTTTAAAGGCTGCACGAGTTAATGTTGGTCTTACTCAAGTTCAAGCTGCCGAGAAACTTGGCGTTTCTCTATCAACATTACAGAATTATGAAAAAGGAAAAACATATCCAAATCAGAAAACTATTGACGCAATAGAACAACTTTACAAAGTCAAATATAATGACTTAATTTTTTTAACTTGACTTTACGCTTTAAGCGTATGAAGTTAAATATATTCGAAAGGAGTAAGAGATGAGTATGGCAAATAAAAAATTAACTATTCCAATAGAAATAGAAAATTTAGATGAATTAAACGAAGCGGTTGAAAAAGCGAACCGACTTGTTGAACTTTTGCAAGAAGCACAACAAATAATCAGTTCGCTGGGTAAATAGTGTTATTTGAAATTTAACTTTTCACAAACATAATGATTTCCCGCTTCATTAAGCATTTCATTCCAATTCGAGAATTTAGTTGTTTTTGAAATATGTTGGTTAAATATGTCGTCTGGAATGTTTTCAAAATCGGTTTGTGAATTAACATTAAAATTCCCTGCTTCAAGAAATTCGTTGAATGAACTAAAAGAAGTGTATTTTTTCATAAAGGATTTATTGAACAATTCACTAAAAGGAACTTCTGTTGTTTTTTCTAATTCTTCAGCAGATTTTTGAAGTTTTTTTAAATCTTTTTCTAATTTATCAAAACCTGAAAATTTAATAGACATTTGCACACCTCCTTCCTTATATCAAATTATACCATTAAAGATAGTATAAGGCAAATAAGGCGATAAAGGAGTAACAAAACACAAAAAAAGAAAGGAAGTGATTTGATTAACAGAATAGAAAAAATAAGAAAAAAGAAAAAACTTTCACAAACAGAGATTTGCAAAAGTTTAAAAATTTCTAAAAAAACTTACTATAACTACATTCATAAAAATATTATCCCCTCAAATGTTTTGATTGATTTATCAAATATCTTTGAATGTACAACAGATTATTTATTGGGGGTGTCAAATTATACAGCAATAGTTGTTACTAATGCAGATAGTGATGTTTTGGCTGTAATTGATAAAGACAAAGTTATTGAGCATTCCGATTGTAAAGTTATTTTTTCAGAAGATTAACCTAAATTATTGTTTTTTGAGATGTCAGGATTAGAACACGGAGTTTTTACACCATTAATAGTTCGAATGTGATAATCATTATAGTTTCCTTTTTCTATTGAAGTTACAAACTGCTGTCTGTTCATATTCCTACCTGAGTAATTATCGTGGAAAGTTTCATTTCTTCCTGTTGAACTTTCACGGTTTACTGACACTCTTGGTCTGCTCATAAAAACACCCCCCTTTTTAAGTTAAAGTGAACGCTCAACAACTTGGTAATATTTTACCATTCTTTAGTCGAAATGTCAATATATTGTATAAGTTGATGTAATTATTAACTAAAAAACACTGTATATAGACAAATAAAAAAGCCGCCCGCCGAAGCGGACGACTCAACAAAAATTACAACTATATTATATCAAAACAAAATAAAAAATCAAGACAAGTTAAGTCTTCATACACTATTTTAAGGAGATGATTGAATGGCACGAGAAATTACATATAGATGCTTGATTGAAAAAGAGGATGGCTCTGTTGAAGAATTCAGAGGCTATACGCCCGAACAAGCAAAGAAAGTCAGCGAAAGGCTGTCAAGAACAGTGTCGGCGTATTTCAACCAACATCCCGAAGAATACGAGCGATTTTCAAAATCGTATGCTTAAAAAAATAAAAGAAAGGAAGTTCAAAAATGGCGATAGTTTATTTATGCGTGGGACTTGCAGTAGTCTGCTTTGTTCTGTTTGTGCTGACGATTGACAGTCTTGTAACATCGTTTTTTGCAATACCGCTTTTGTTTTTCGCTTGTGCGTTGTTGAGCAGTCTTGCAGCAGTAACGGTTCTTCAAAGGCTACAACTTGATGAAGAACACAGAATAAAAGAACAGCAACAGAGAATTATTAAATATCTTGTTAGAACGAGCGATTGGCGAGAAACATCCGCCTTTGCCGAAAAATATAAAGACGAGGTTTAAATATGAAAGGATTTAAAGGGTTCAACCCTGATTTTACTTGTAAAGGTAAGCAATATTCAGAAAATACAGTTTTTGAAGAAGGAAAAGCAGAAATTTGCAACAGCGGAATGCATTTTTGCGAATATCCACTCGATGTTTTTAAATTTTATCCGCCAGTTAATGATAATTGTGAATTAAATGAATTTGCAGAAGTTGAAGCACTCGATGGAGCCAAGACAGAAGATGATATTAAATTTTGTACAAAAAAATTAAAAGTGGGTACAAAAATCGGCATTCCGGGTCTTGTTCAGGCAAGTGTTGATTATATCGTTGAAAAGGCAGGAAAAGAGAAAATAAATACGAACACAGGCTACTGTTCAGCAAGTACGAACACAGGCGACTGTTCAGCAAGTACGAACACAGGCAACCGTTCAGCAAGTACGAACACAGGCTACTGTTCAGCAAGTACGAACACAGGC